>Ga0214206_1000262_pt1 | contig 14776 bp, 10 predicted proteins | sample TroBogEpilimnion_26_FD_153044 | JGI IMG/M metagenome (GOLD analysis project Ga0214206, IMG submission 153044) | Freshwater microbial communities from Trout Bog Lake, WI - 07JUL2009 epilimnion | ecosystem: Environmental > Aquatic > Freshwater > Lake > Epilimnion/Euphotic zone | place: Trout Bog...
GAGGTATCCCAGTTGCCGTTACCGCCAGCGCCACCGACGCCGGCGTTCACATCCCAGAAGACATTGGCGGCCTTGGCTTGGGGAGAAACACCTACCGATAGCATCGCCGCCGCGACCATCAGAGAGGCGCGGGAGAGCGATGAACGTCGGGGTGAAATCATCTATAAACTCTAGTAAGACGGATAGCTGGTCAGCGTGGACAGCTGGACAGAATCAGGGGGGGCGGAGGTGTGAACAACCTGTCGTCCCCAAGCCCCTCTATCAATGCCTATGTCGCTTAAATTTCACATTTTTGCATTAAACGACGCTTTAAATCCATATTTTGACGCTTTAAATGGATTAAATCCGTCATTAAATACACAAACAACTCATCTTCAGTGATTTATGTCATTAAAACCACAGAAGTTGGCTTAACTCAGCTTACCCACCCTGACTTCAGTTCCGTAAGCGCTGAACTTAGCTTTGATCTCATCTCGGACCCGACGGAATTCGTTGAGAATCTGCTCCTCGGTGCCCTTGGCATGGGCCGGGTCGTCGAACCCCCAATGGAAGCGGGCGACCTGGCCGGGGTAGGTCGGGCAGACCTGGTCGGCGTTACCGCAGACGGTGATGACGACATCGATCCGGCGGGGCAGGAACTCGTTCATGTGCTTCGAGGTATGGGCGGAGATATCCACGCCGGCCTCGGCCATGACCTTGATCGAAAGGGGGTGCACATAGCCGGCCGGCTTGGAGCCTGCGCTGAAAACATCGGCCACATCCCCGACCGCGACCCGCAGGAATCCTTCGGCCATATGGCTGCGACAGGAGTTGCCGGTGCAAAGGACAAGGATGGCGGGCTTGGTGCTCATCGGTTCGAGGGCACGAGGATTAGAGGGCAGGAGGACCGGATAGCAAGGGGACAGAGGCATAAAGCAAAGGGAGACCGGGAACCGGATAGGATGCTGCGGATATTTGTTCGCCGCAGGGCGAACACAGGTAGGGGCACGATTCATCGTGCACTCCGCCTTGGAGGGCGCGGCGGAGCCACGCCCCTACCCTCGGCCGCCCTGCGTCGGCCAAAGCCAAGCTTCCGGTTTCCCTTTGAGTTCAGGCCTCAAGGTAGGGCCAAGCATCCCTGCTTGGCCGCGGCCGACCAAGGATGGTCGGCCCTACCGATGATAGGTGGAAGCGGTTAGCGGCTAGGAAATGAATCGCCCCGTGCCTGCACCTGAGCACCTGAGAGTGAAATTCCCGCCACCGGCCTCCCTGAGCTAGCATCATCCATTCAGCCCTCAATTCAGTCCTCAACGCAGTCATCGACTCAGTCCTCTCAATTTTGCACTCTTGCACACCAGGGCAGCACGCGGTGCTGCCCCTACCCCGCGCAATTTTCTTTCTCCCCCCTGCCCCCACTGCCACAGTCCCGCCCATGTCCGAGCCACTCCTGACCCTTCGCGAAAGCAAGACCTCCCCGGTCGGCTCTCGCTTCCAGGCCATCTGCGCCCTGGGAGAAATCGCCACCAAGACCGCGAAGACCGGTTCGACTTATTATGAAGCCGTCATCGCCGACGCGACCGACGACATCAAGATCCGCGTCTTTGGCGATTCGCCGGTGAAGCCGGTCCTCGTCACCCTCAAGGCCGGCGCGGTCGTCCGCGTAGGCGGCACGGTCAGCGACTTCAACGGCCGTCCCGACCTGAAGGTCGACTCCCTCGCGCCGATCACCGACGCCGAACGCGCCGACCCGGCGATCATGGGCAAGCTCACGCCGGTCTCGCAGCAGGATCCGGTGAAGATGAAGGCCGACCTCCTGGGGATCATCGCACGCATCCCGCACGCCGGCCTCCGCGCCACGGTCGAGTCTGCCTTCGAAGAACATGGCGAACGCTTCTACGAAGCCGTCGCCGCGCTCGGCATGCACCACGCCTACCGTCACGGCCTGTTGGAGCATACGCTCCGCATGGCGAAGTGCGCCGAAGCCCTCCTGCCCCTCTACCCGAAGGTCGACCACGCGCTCTCCGTCGCCGGCATCGTCCTGCACGACATGGGCAAGGTCCAGGAATACTCCCGCCTCGAACCGGGCATGGCCAAGGCCAGTTTCACGCGCGCGGGCAACCTGCACGGCCACCTCGTCCTCGGCGCCTTCATCGTCCGCACGCACGGCACCAAGGTCGGCCTCGAAGCCTCGCTCATGGAACGCCTCGAGCACATCCTGCTCAGCCACCACACGATGCGCGAATACGGCGCGTGCGCCACACCCTCGACGCCGGAGGCGGTCTTCGTCGCCCGCATCGACGACATGGACGCCAAGCTTTCCGCGGTGGAAGAAGAACTCCGCAAGGCCCCGCCCGGCGCCGAGTTCATGCCCCTGCGCGCGATCGACGGCCAGCTGCTGATCACGCCTCCGAAGACCGGAGCGTAAGCCATGGACGTCCGGGAGCTGGATTTCGACCTCCCGCCCGAACGCATCGCCGCGGAGCCTGCGCCGCGGCGCGACGGCTCGCGCCTGCTCGTGGTGCGACGTGCCACCCGCACGATCGAACACCGGCTCTTCTCGGAGCTGCCCGACCTACTGCCGCCTGGCACGGTGCTCATCCGCAACAACGTCACGGTGCTCAAGGCCCGCCTCTTCGGCGTGCGCCCCACCGGCGGCAAGGTCGAGTGCCTGCTGCTGCGCCCGACGTCCGATCCGCTCGAATGGTGGTGCATGCTCCGTCCTGGCAAGCGCGCCTCGGATGCGGCGGGCTTCGCGATCGACGGTCGTCACGCCGTAGCGGTCGAGATCAAGAACGGCGAATACCGCGTGCGCTTCACGCTGCCCGCCGGCGAGACCGTCGGCCAGCTCGCGGACCGCGTCGGCGAACTCCCGCTCCCGCCTTACATCGTCGAAGCCCGCAAGGATCGCGGCCTCGCCCCGGCCGACGACGCCGCGCGCTACCAGACGGTCTACGCGGATCCGTCGTCCGCTCGCGCCGCCGCCGCTCCGACCGCCGGGCTTCATTTCACGCCCGAGCTCCTCGCGACGCTCAAAGCCCGCGGCCACGACGCCTTCGACCTCGTGCTCGACGTCGGCCCGGGAACCTTCCAACCGGTCTCCGTCGCCAACCTGAACGAACACGTGATGCACTCGGAGGCGTACCGAATCCCCGCCGCGACCATGATGGCCCTGCGCACCCGTCGCCCGCGTCTCGCGGTCGGCACGACATCGGTCCGCGCGAGCGAAGATGCGTTCCGCAAATCCCCCGGCTTCGCGCACGAGGGCGACTTCGTTTCCGAAGCCTCGTTGTTCATCCGCCCGGGCGACACCGTGGGTTGCTGCGAACACCTGCTCACGAATTTCCACCTCCCCCGCTCCACCTTGCTTTGCCTCGTCGCCGCGTTCCTGACGCCTGGCGACCCCTCCGGCCTGACGTGGCTGAAGGAGATCTACGCCGAAGCCATCCGGAAAGAATACCGGTTCTTCAGTTACGGGGATGCGATGGTCATCCTGTGAAACAGGATGACTAGGTTTTAGCGGTTAGCGGTTGGCGGTTGGGAGAGACAAAAAGCCAAAGGGAAACCGGAAACCGGAAAGGATGCGGCGGGTATTTGTTCGCCGCAGGGCGAACCATGGTAGGGGCACGATTCATCGTGCACTCCGCCTTGGAGGGCGCGGCGAAGCCACGCCCCGCCCCTCGGCCGCCCTGCGGCCGCCTTGACCTGTCATCGGTCACCACTGCCTCAACCAACCGCCAACCGCTATCCGCCAACCGCTAAAACCTATCTGCCATTCACCAACCACCTCATCGCGGCGAGTTCGCCTTCCGACTTCATCCGCTCGACATACTGGGATTGCGTGGCTTCGTCCGCGGCCGCGAATTTCTCGGTGAAGGCGGGCGAGAGCGTCTTGATCTCCAGGAGCTTGGCGTCGAGCGCCTCGAGCCGTTCGCCGGCGGTCTGTCCGCCGGGGCCGGCGAGCGTCAGCGGGTCGAGCTGCTGGAGGAATTTCTTCTCGATGGCGACTCCGACGACCTGGTCGATCAGATAGGTTCCTTGGTCCTGGATGCGCTGTCCAAGCGTGAGCCCGATGATGACCGTAGGTTCAGCGGCGTCGAAATCGGCGGAACGGATGAATTCCTCCTGAAGCTGCTTGAGGTTGTTCGACACCTCCATGACCGGCTGAACGTGGTCGAGCGTGAAGGAGAACATCGCCGCCGCGGCGGCGGGAGCGGGGTCGTAACCGGCGTCAAGGTAAGCCTGCTCGGTGCCGACGATGATCTTCTGCGTGTAGTCGGCGTAGAGCGGATTATCCAAGGACTGGGCGAGCGCGGCGCCGGCGGCGCCGATGTCACCCGCGGCGAAAGCCTGATGGGCGGCGAGATAATCTCCGAGCGAATTGCCCGGAGCGGCGGAGCGGAAGGCCGTGAGCGCGGCGGCTTTCTCCTCCGGCGACTGGCCGCGGAGGGCGAGCTCGAGCTGCACGGCCGGATTCTCCGGGTCGGCTTTGGCCGCCTCACGGACAAAGGCGAGGTCGTTGAGCAGGCGCGAAGCCGCGAGGAGGTTCATCGTGGTGCGTCCCTGGTTTTTCAGGAACGCCTCGACCTCGAGCTGGTTCAGGTGCGGCACCTTGCCGGCGAGCATGTCCTTGATGGTGATGCCAGAGCGCTTCGGCGGATCCTTCAGCTGTGGGATGATCTCCGCGGCGGAGCGCAGCTTGATCGCCGGAGCGGATTTCGGGGCGACTTCTTCGGTCCGTCTCAGCTGCTCCCACTTCTTGCCGCGCACGAACCAGACGCCCGCGGCCACTAGGCCAAGGACGACGGCGATCTGCGCTACGCGGCGGAGGGGCATCGGGACGAAACGAGAGTATGGAGTATCGAGTATGGAGTATAGGGAAAAGAAAGAGGGGGACTGCTGGCATGGGGAACGGCTGCGAAGCAGAGGCATCATGCAAAGGGAGACCGGGAACCGGATAGGATGCTGCGGATATTATATCCCCAGCCTACCTTCCGGTCTCCGGTTTCCCTTTGAGCGGGTACTTCGAGGCAGTCCGTTCGCCGTATGGTGAACGGAAGGTAGGGGCGAGGCTACGCCGCGCCCTATCACAAGGGAGGGCATGACGTAGTCCTGCCCCTACCTCGGGCCACCATGCGGCGGCCCAAACAAAAAGGACGGCTCTGAGAGCCGTCCCTACCATCTGCTTCGCAGCCTGCCAGCAGACCCCCACGCGATCGTGCTACGATCGCGTCAGATCTTCTCGAGCGACCAGGGCTTGCGGAGTTCGCGCGAAAGCATCGCGGTGGCGCCGGCCTCGTCGATGAACTTGCCCGCCGCGCCGTCGAACTTGAGCTTACGGCCGGTGAAGATGGCCGCGTTGCCGAGGTGTCCGATGGTCGTGGTGTGATGCGCGGCCATGACGTGCGAGATCGGGCGACGGCGCGACTGCACGCAGTCGACGAATTCCTGGTAGTGGTCGGTCGTACCGGGGCAGCGCCAGGCGTCCGGACCGAGGTCCTTTTCCCAGAGGCCCGGGATGGAGCACTCCTGCTTGCCGCGCGTGACGAAGAGCTCGCCCTTCTCGCCATGGAAGCGCATGCCCATGAAGGAGCTGCTGACCGACATGTGGAAGCCGTCGGCGTAGTGGACGGTGTAGTCGTACTTCGAGTGGGTGTTCCACGGGGCTTCGCGGAGCTCGCCCGTGCCTTCGACGGCGACGGGGAACTCGGCGTCCTTCGCCATCGCCCAGGCGGCGATGTCAGGGTGGTGGCAGACCCAGTCGAGCAGCATGCCGCCGCCGAAATTGGTGTGCCAGCGCCAGTGGAAGTGGAAGACGCGCGGGTCGTACGCGAACTCCGACGACGGGCCGACCCACATGTCGTAATCGACTTCCGCGGGCGCCTTCTCGCCCGGCTGCGGGGCGGGCGGCATCACCTGCGCGTTGGGACCCGTGCCGACCTCGACCTTGAGGATCTTGCCGAGCATGCCGTTACGGACGAGTTCGACGCCGCGGCGGAAATTGGGGGTGGAGCGCTGCCACATGCCCGTCTGCCAGACGCGGCCGTTCTCCTTCACCGCGTCGGCGATCGCCTTGCCTTCGGCCCAGGTCTTCGCGAGCGGCTTCTCGCCGTAGACATCGATGCCGGCGCGGAGGAGCGCGCAGCTGATGACGCCGTGCCAGTGGTCGGGCAGGCCGTGGACGGCGGCATCAGGCTTCTCCTTCGCGAGGAGCTCGCGGAAGTCGGTGTATTGATTGGGCGCGGAGAGGCCCTTCTTCACGATGGCCTCAGAGGTGGATTTCAGGACGCGACGGTCGACATCGCAAATCGCGATGACCTGCACGCCCTTCTTGGACATCAGCTGGCGCATGTCGCCGCCGCCCTGGGCCTTGAGGCCGAGGCCGACGAGCTGGAGGCGGTTGCTCGGGGCGACCGTGCCATCCTTGCCGAGGGCGGAAGCCGGGATGATTGAAGGAAAGCCGAGGACGGCGCCGGCGAGGGCGGAGTTCTTCAGGAACGTACGACGGTTGAGTTGGGACATTGGGATAGGGGTGGGGGCAGGGATCGGGGTAGACCTAAGACAGGGATAGCGGGAGAAACGTTCCGAGGAAAGGAGGGAAAGCGGTTTCGAGGACACGAGGGCTGAATATTGAAGTTGATCGGTTGATCAGTTGATTGGTTGGACAGAGGGAGTGCGGCGCCCTGCGGGCTTTGGTCTTATTCTATCCAACCATTCAACCTGTCCTCAGGTCGCGGGTTCGGGTAGGGCCGACCATCCTTGGTCGGCCGTGCGGCCAAGCAGGGGTGCTTGGCCCTACCACGATACAGGAACTCAAAGGGAGGCCGGATGTTTGGCTGGGGGCCCTCCTCGTCGCATTTCTGGTCCACTGGCCCACTGGTCAACAGGTCAACTAATGGGTCCCTCCCCTTGTCCCCTTGCCTCTCCTGCCCCAACCCCTATCCCTACCCCTACCCCTCATTCACCCATGATCCGCTCCCTCCTCGCCCTCTTGCTCGTCTCGGTGGCCGCTGTCGCCGCCGAACCTAACCGCGCCCTGGTCTTCTCGAAGACCGCCGGCTTCCGCCACAAGGACTCGATCCCGCTCGGCAACGAACTGCTCGCGAAGCAGTTCAAGGCCGCCGGCCTCGAGGTCGACATCACCGAAGACGCCTCCGTCTTCACCGCCGAGAACCTCGCCAAGTATCGCGCCGTCGCCTTCATGAGCACCACCGGTGACGTGATGAGCGACGTCGTCGCGAAGGACGCTTCCAAGGAAGCCAAGGATGCCGCCGCCAAGGCCGCCCTGCCCCGCCGCGCCGCCTTCCAGGCCTGGCTCGAGAACGGTGGCGCCTTCGTCGGCGTGCACGCCGCCTCCGACGCGGGCGCGGCCGACAAGTACTGGCCGTGGTTCGCCAACATGATCGGCGGCCTCTTCAACGGCCATCCGGCCCAGCAGGTCGCGATCCTGCGTCCGACCGACAAGGACCACCCGGCCAACAAGCACCTCGGCGCCGAATGGAAGCGCAAGGACGAGTGGTATTGCTTCAAGAATCTCGCAGCCGACAACCATGTCCTCCTCGAGATCGACGAGAAGTCCTACACCCCGGCGAAGGGCAAGGAGATGGGCGACCATCACCCGATGACCTGGTGCAAGGATGTCGGCAAAGGCCGTATGTTCTACACCGCGCTCGGCCACACGAAGGAATCCTTCTCCGAGCCCGAGTTCATCCAGCACCTCAACGGCGGCCTGCTCTGGTCGCTGAAGAAGTAAGCGCGGCGTGAAGCGCCGCGAGGGTCACGTGGGCAAGGGGACACGGTGACACGGGGAATATATGAGGGCGCCTCCGGGCGCCCTTTTTGTTTGGGCAGGCCGCCGCAGGGCGGCCGGAGGTAGGGGCGTGGCTCCGCCGCGCCCTCCGCACAAGGAGTGCACGATGAATCGTGCCCCTACCATGGTTCGCCCTGCGGCGAACGGCTGGCCCAGGCACGCTTAATCCTACCTCATCACGCGACGCTCGACGTCGCTGAGGACGTCTTCGTCGGAGAGCATCAAGGGATGCAGCAGCACCGGGAAGTCCAAGTTCAGGGCACGCGGCCAGACCGAGCTCGTCGAAGGGAGGATCATGAGGTCCATCGGCGTGTGGTAGGAGACCAGCTGCACATCGCGCAACGTCTCCTCGGTCGCATGCAGCCGTCGGAGAAAGATGCTACCGGGACGCATATCCCGGGCGCCCTTGCTGGGATACATCCGCGCCGTGGCGGTACCATGATGGGGCGAAGAGATCGTGAAGAGCTTCTCGCAGCGCCCGGCGCCGCCGAGGACCTGAAGGTAGTGCCGGGAGACCAAGCCGCCCATGCTGAAGGCCACGATCCGGATCTTCGCCGAAGGACCGAAGGCCGTGTCGATATCCCGCTTCAGGTTTTCTGCCAAAGCCACGAGTCCGCCGCGGCCATCATTCGGCCTGAGTCGCGGAACCAGGCAGACCGCGCCTTGGCGTTCAAGACGAAGCTTCATCCGGCGAAACACCCAACCCGTGTCCAGGAACCCATGGACAAGCACCACCTTGATGCCGGCTGCGTCGGACATGGCGTGCGCTTACTTAGCCGCTTCGAGCTTCTTGATCAGTCGGCCGAGGGCGCCCTTGGTCGTCTCGTTCGTGACGGCCTTCTCGGCGTCGCGGAGCGCGGCGAGGTCGGCGGGCTGGGCGAGTTTGAGCAAGGCCTTCTGACACTCGAGGCGCATGGACTCTTCCTTGATCGCGACGCACAGGGCGCCGGCGACGGAGCGGAGATTACGCCCGACCGCCGCCTTGATGAGGGCATTGCGCGCGGAGACGTCGGCCTTGGCGTCCGTGATGCCGGCGACGAAGGCATCGGTCACCCCGGGGCCGGCGACCTTCACGAGCGCATCTTGGATGCTGTCGGCGAGGGCTTCGTCCTTGGCGAGGGAAGCGAGCACCGGCACGGCCTTGGCGCCACCGACTTCGGCGAGCGCGAGCGCGGCGGGAACACGGAGGGGCGAATCGGCCTTGGCGGCGAGCGCGGCCACCTGGGCCGTCGCACCGGAGGCCTTCGCTTCGGCGAGCGCGGAGAGCAGAAGCTTCGCGGTCGCGACATCGGTCGAGCCAAGCAGGCCGGCGACGTAGGCGGTGAGGGGAGAAGCCGGGTCGTCGACGAGGCGTTCGCGCACGTCATCGACCGCGGCGAGGCGCGCGGCAGCGGGAGCATCCGCCTTCTTCAGCGTGTCGATGGACTTCGCGGTGCCCTTACGGAAATCCTTCAGCGCGGCCGTGTAGGCGGCGTGATCGACCGCCGGACGGTCGGCGGCGAAGAGCGAAGCGGCGAACAGAAGAGCGAGGAGGGAGCGCATGGCGTCAATTAGGGGGCATGTGGGCACGGGGGCAAGGGGACAGGAGAGACCGTTGGTTGACATGTTGGCCAGTGGGCCAGTTGACCAGGAATGCGACGAGGAGGGCCCCCAGCCAAATATCCGGTTTCCGGTTTTCCGTTGAGCTCATGCATCGAGGTAGGGCCAAGCATCCCTGCTTGGCCGCAGCCGAGAGAACGAAGGCAGCACGCGGCGCTGCCCCCGCCTCAAGACACGAAAACAAAAAGGGCGCCCGCAGGCGCCCTCTTCTTTGCCTGGCCAACTGGTCAACCAGTCAACCGATCAACCTGCCTCTTAGTAGCGATAGCTATCCGGCTTGAACGGGCCGGCCTGCTTCACGCCGATGTAGGCGGCCTGTTCCTTCGACAGCTTGGTCAGCTTGGCGCCGAGCTTGCCGAGGTGGAGACGGGCGACTTCTTCGTCGAGGTGCTTCGGGAGGACGACCACGCCGGGCTTCGCCGAGGCGCGGGTCTCCCAGAGGTGCAGCTGGGCGAGGACCTGGTTGGTGAAGGAGGTCGACATCACGTAGCTCGGGTGGCCGGTGGCGCAACCGAGGTTCACGAGGCGGCCTTCGGCGAGCATGTAGAGCTGGCGGCCGTCCTTGAACGTGTAGCGGTCGACCTGCGGCTTGATCGTGTCCTTCTTCGCTCCCTTGTGGGCGTTGAGGCGCGTGACCTGGATCTCGTTGTCGAAGTGGCCGATGTTACAGACGATGGCCTGGTCCTTCATCTTGAGCATGTGCTCGAGGGTGATGATGTCCTTGTTGCCGGTCGCGGTGACGTAGATGTCGGCCTTGCCGAGGGTGTCCTCGACGGTGACGACGCGGTAGCCTTCCATCGCGGCCTGGAGCGCGCAGATCGGGTCGATCTCGGCGATCTGGACCGTGGCGCCGAGTCCGCGGAGGGACTGGGCCGAGCCCTTGCCGACGTCGCCGTAACCGATGACGAGGGCGACCTTGCCGGCGACCATGACGTCGGTCGCGCGCTTGATGCCGTCGACGAGGGATTCGCGGCAGCCGTAGAGGTTATCGAACTTCGACTTCGTGGCGGTGTCGTTGACGTTGACCGTCGGCACGAGGAGGGAGCCTTCTTCGAGCATGCGGTAAAGTCGCTTCACGCCGGTGGTGGTCTCTTCCGAGACGCCCTTCCAGCTCTTCACGACCTTATGCCAGTGGCCGGGCTTCTGCTTCGCGACCTTCTTGAGGAGGTCCTTGATGATCTGCTCTTCTTCGGACTCGGAAGCGGACCAAGCCCACTTAGAGCCGTTCTCGAGCTCGTAGCCCTTGTGGATGAGGAGCGTGGCGTCGCCGCCGTCGTCGACGATCAGCTCGGGGCCGTCGCCGTTGGGCCAGGTGAGCGCCTTCATCGTGCACTCCCAGTATTCGACGAGATTCTCGCCCTTCCAGGCGAAGACCGGGATCCCGGCCTTGGCGATCGCGGCGGCGGCATGGTCCTGCGTGGAGAAGATGTTACACGAGGCCCAGCGCACGTCGGCGCCGAGGTCGGCGAGCGTCTCGATGAGGACGGCCGTCTGGATGGTCATGTGCAGCGAGCCGGCGATGCGGACGCCCTTGAGGGGCTTCTTCTTGCCGTACTTGGCGCGCAGGGCCATCAGGCCCGGCATCTCGTGCTCGGCGACCTGGAGCTCCTTGCGGCCCCATTCGGCGAGACCGAGGTCCGCTACTTTATAATCAGAGAATTTTTTGGCCATAAGAGTGAGGGGAGAGGAGTTTGGAGTATCGAGTATCGGGGATAAGTTACTTGCTCAGGGCCTTGTGGAAGGCGGCGAGCTTGGAGGTCGTCTCCCAGGGCAGGCCCTTCTTGCCGAAGTGGCCGTAGTGGGTGGACGCACGGTAGATCGGGCGACGCAGGTCGAGCTGACGGATGATCTCGGCCGGGTTGAAGAGGAACGTCGCCTTCACCGCGGCGAGGATCTGGGCGTCGGGGACTTCGCCCGTGCCGAAGGTGTCGAGATGGATGCTCGTCGGCTCCGGGTGGCCGATCGCGTAGGCGACCTGGAGCTCGCAGCGTTCGGCGGCGCCGGACGCGACGATGTGCTTGGCGACCCAGCGGGCCATGTAAGCGGCGGAACGATCGACCTTGGTCGGATCCTTGCCGGAGAAAGCGCCGCCGCCGTGGCGGCCCATGCCTCCGTACGAGTCGACGATGATCTTACGGCCCGTGAGGCCGCAGTCTCCCTGCGGTCCGCCGACGACGAAACGTCCGGTCGGGTTGATCAGGTATTCCGTCTTCTTGCCGACGAGTTCCTTCGGGAGGGACTTACGGATGACCTGCTCGATGCAGAATTTCTCGATCTGGCGATGGGAGACGTCGGCGGTGTGCTGCGTGGAGATGACCACGTTCTCGATGGCGACCGGGCGGCCGTCCTCGTAGCGCACGGCGACCTGCGACTTGCAGTCAGGGCGGATCCACTCGGTGCCCTTGGCGCCGGACTTGCGGAGCCGGGCCAGCTCGCGGTTGAGGCGGTGGGCGAACATCACCGGAGCCGGCATGAGTTCGGGCGTCTCGCGGGTGGCGTAGCCGAACATGATGCCTTGGTCGCCGGCGCCCATCTTGGCGTGCTTCTTGCCTTCGGCCTTACGCTCGTCGACGCCCTGCGCGATGTCGGGGGACTGCTTCGTGAGCAGGTTCGTGATGAAGACTTTGTCGGCGTGGAAGACGTCGTCGTCGTTCACGTAGCCGATCTCGCGGATCGCGGCGCGGACGACTTCCTCGAAATTGACCTTCGCCTTCGTGGTGAGTTCGCCGGCGATGACGACGTGGTTACTCTTGACCAGGGTCTCGCAGGCGACGCGAGAGAAGCGGTCCTGGGCGAAGCAGGCGTCGAGGACGGAGTCCGAGATGCTGTCGGCGACCTTATCGGGGTGGCCCTCGCCGACGGATTCGGACGAGAAGATGTAGGAGGCATGGGAGGCCATAAGGTCAGGGAAACAAGAGAGGAACCGGTCGGATGGCAAGTGGACATCTAAGTATCCGGATAGGAAGATACGTCATAGGTCAGCTAAAAGCCGCCCAAGGGAAGTGCTGGCATGCTGCGAAGCAGAGACCGAACAAGGGGAGACCGGAAACCGGGAAGTTAGCTGGGAATATGATATCCGAAGCATTATTTCCGGTCTCCCTTTGAGTTCCTGGTTCTTGGCAGGGCCATGCATCCCTGCTTGGCCGCACGGCCGACCAAGGATGATCGGCCCTACCCGAGACAACTAGGTCAGCACGCAGTGCTGACCCTACCACGATACAGGAAAGCAAAGAGGGCGCCCGGAGGCGCCCTCTTCCATTCCCGTGTCACCGTGTCCCCTTGCCCACGTGACCCTCGCGGCGGGCTTCGCCCGCGCTTAGCCTCCGATGGCCTTGAGTGTGCCGAGGTACTCGATCAGCGAAGTGAACTCCTCGACCGTGAGTCCGGAGGCGAGGCCTTCCGGCATCATCGACTGAGGGAGGTGCTTCTCTTCCTTCACGTCGGCGCGCTTGATCTTGAAGACCTGGCCCGCGATGTTGCGGAGCGAGATCACGCCGTCGGCCTCGCCTGTGACGAAGCCCATCTGAGCCGTGCCGTCCTTGAGGTCGAACTGGATCGTCTGGAAGCCCTGGGCGACGACCTTGCTCGGGTAGAGCACGGACTCGACCAGGTACTCGCGGGGGAACTTCGCGCCGACGGCGCCGAGATACGGCCCCTTCTGCTCGGCGGCGAGGTCGATGGCGTGGCAGGCGACGCAACCCTGCTTGGTGAAGAGTTGCTGGCCCTGCTTCACGTTGCCGTGGCCCTTGAGGGCGGCCTTGGTCACGTCGGCGAGGTCGAGCTGCGCGATCTTCTTGCCCTTGCGGGCGAGCGCCTTCTTGCCGGCTTCCATCGCAGCCTTGGCGGCGTTGTTCTGGAGCGCGTTGTCGCCCTTCATGCCGGCCTCGAGCTGCTGGTCGAAGCCGGTCAGGCCGAGGTCGGCGATGGCGTAGAAGAAACCGAGGTCGCGCGGGTTCTTGTTCACGAGGTTCTGGACGGCCTTCTTCTGGTCGGGCTTGGACAGCGGGCTGTTGAGCACGTTGAAGAGCGCCTTCCAGAGGATCGTCGAGGTGGCGTCGTCGGCGCCGTCGGCGAGCGAGCGGAGCTTGCCGACCTGCTTGAAGCGCTCGGAATCATAGATAAACTCGTTGACGAGCTGGATGGCTTCGCCGGGGGCGGAGGCGTCCTTGGCCCAGGCGCCGAGGATCCTCAGGCGGTTCGGGAAGTACGGGTCGCCCTTGTCGCCCTGGGCGATGTCGATCACGTGGAGGGCCTTGAAGCAGTCGATCTTCTCCTTCCACGCGCGCTTGGCCTGGACGGCGGCGTCGGTGAGCAGGAGCACGTCGGACGCGCGGAGGTTGCCGGACGCCATCGCGAGGCGGAGCGGGTCGATGCCCTCGAGCTGGAGCGAGGAGATCGCGATGCGGTTCTTCGACAGTACCTCGAGCACGGCCATGCGCTGGTTGCCGGGGAGCTTCGGGTAGGCGGCCTCGATGGCCTTATGGATGCGCGGGGTCGCGGCCCACTCGACCGGCTCGAAGTACGGGCCGCGGTCGTCGGGACGGGTGCTCCACCAATCCTTGTAGTTCCAAGGCTTCTCGACGTGGTAGAGGCGGGCGAGGGCGCCGACGGCGCCGACACGGGTACCCTCGTCGCCCTTCTGGGAGAGCGCGATCACGCCGTCGACGGACGCATCGGTATGGAGTTCCTGGAGCACGCGGTAGGCGACGTAGCGCTTGGCGGGGTCGGACGCGGCGGCGAGGGCCGCCTGTTCGTTGCCCAGACGCACGAGGGCGTTGATGGCGGTGTGCGTCAGGCGATAATGTTCGCCTTCCTTGAGCCTGGACTCGTCGGTCGGCCAGGTCGCGGCGGCGGCGATGATGGCGGCCGAGGCGTCCTTGGCGCCGAGGCGCTGGAGACCGACCACGGCCTGCAGGCGGACGCGCGGGTTAGGATCCTTGAGCGCATCGACGTAGAGCTGGACGGGGACGCCCTCTGTCTCCTTGACGCGGTCGGTCATCGCGCGGAGCACGTATTCGCGGACGGCGTCATCCTTGGCCAGGGCGACGAGTCCGGGGGTAGCTCCCTTGCCGAGCAGCTGCTTGTACGTGAAGACGGCGGCGATCCGGGAGTAGAGGTGTTGCTTGGCGTCCTGCGCGAGGGCCAGGACGGCTTCGGCGGAAGAGGTCTTCTCCTGGTCGACGAGGCGGCGGGAAGCCTCGAGACGCTGGACGGTCGAGTCCGAGCCGAGGAGCTGCACGAGTTCCTGGTCGGACACCTTGGTGACGTCGACATACTTGGCGCGCGTGGTGCCGACCGGCTCGATGAGCTGGACCTGGCCGACCTGCTTGCCCGGGCCCTGGTAGTTGAAGACGCCGCCGCGCCAGTCGGCGAGGTAGAGGCGGGAATTGC
>Ga0214206_1000264_pt1 | contig 14719 bp, 13 predicted proteins | sample TroBogEpilimnion_26_FD_153044 | JGI IMG/M metagenome (GOLD analysis project Ga0214206, IMG submission 153044) | Freshwater microbial communities from Trout Bog Lake, WI - 07JUL2009 epilimnion | ecosystem: Environmental > Aquatic > Freshwater > Lake > Epilimnion/Euphotic zone | place: Trout Bog...
GGCGGGGAGTTCGAGGGTCTTGTTCGTGGTAAATGAGGAGGCCATGGATCAACCCTCGATGTTACGGTTGGCGATCTCAAGCGCCTGCGCGACATGATTATCATGCGCGCCAAGGAGGCTCTTGGTGTCGTTATTGATGCTCTTCTTAGCACGTTCAGCAGCCAAAACGAGCTTATCAGAAACGCGACCGCCATGCTTTCGCCCATAGCGATCTTGTTGCGCCGTGCCGACAGGGTTCAGCGCCTGCGCTCCCACCAAGGGGGCGGACTGCTGAATTGTTTTCCCGACAATTCTTTCGGCTTGGGATGGGACGTATTGAGATGCCGGTGCTGCAATGTTCCTTGATCCTGCGGCGCTCGCTGCGCTGCCCAGTGCGCCCGCTATGGCAGACTTCAGGGGGAACCCACCGCTGATTGCCGATTCTAATATTGCGCCACTCAGCGATGGCTGTTGCCCCGCCTTTGATGCAAGATAGTCAAGCCGCTGACCAAGCGTCGTCCCCTTAGTTGGGAAGGCACCGTAGTTGTGAAGCGCATCCAGCATGTCTCGAGCGCCACCGCTGCCGGGTTGCCCAAAGATCAAGTTCTTCCCATCCAATGCTGCGTTCTTGTCGGCACGGAAGAAGCCATCATAAAGTTTGTTGAAGTTTTGGTAGGAGAATTGGCCATTCTGGAGCATGTCTTTGACATGAGCCTTGCCAACATTTTCCCATGCTTCTGGCGCATACTGGCTGACGGCTTGCTGTAGATTGGCAAGATTAGCCGGGTCCTTCCCGCCTTTCTTAGCTGCCGAATTAATTATATCATTGAAAATTGCATCAGCGTCTCTAGATCCCGGAGCATTGGCTATAGGATTGCCAGTCAACTTAAAGATGCTCTCGCGCTGTTTGTACAGGTTTTCTGCTTGCGAGTTGATTTGCGAGTAGGCTTTCGCCAGATCTTTTCCGCCAACCTTCTCGGCGTAAGTTTGCATATCCTCACCAAGAGCGGCCCTCAAGTTCTTGAGGATGTTGTTGTTGATGCCGCTGGAGCCAGGTGCTTGATTCCAGTCAATTGTATCTGAGAGCAATTTTTTGAGTGCTTGCATTTCAGCAAACGAAAGGCCCCCATTCTGCGCATTTAGGTTAAGTGCTGCATTTGTAATGTCCAGAGTTGGATTGAGGCCAGCATTGCTGATCCTGGCTAAGGGGCTCTTCGACTGCTGTACGACAGCATCCTGCAATTTCCTGATAGGGACAACGGCAGAGGACTGCTCCAGAGACCTGACAGGCTCATACAATTTGTTCAATTGAGCCGCAAACCCAGTGGGGTTCTCTGCATCGGTCGCCCAGTTTTGAACAGCGTCCCTGATAGCAGCGCCCGTAGCCTTCCGGTCTGCATCACCCGCAAAGTTGGCGATCTTCTCCCCCGCTTTGCTTAGTGTCTCGCTTGCAGCCGCTGGCAACATTCCTGTGAAGTCAGCCTTCATTGCGAGAGGCTGCAAAACCTTGCTTTCTGATACAGCGCCACCGGGCAACGGCATCCCCGCTTTAGCGGCAAGGTCTCCCGCTTTTTGTGCTGCCGTAACGTCGCCTGTGAGCGCCGCCACAATGGGATCTACGACTTCTGGCGCGGCTTTGGACGCCACTGATTTAACGGCGGATCCAGCAGCGCCAAGGATAGCAGGGGCAACCTTAGCACCAACGGCACCAAACGCTGCCCCAGTTGCCTTAGACAAGGGGTCTTCCCCTTCTGCGGATCCCATGATTGCGCCCTGAACCACAGGGTTCTCTAGCGCAGTTGCAGTGCCACGCAGGGCTCCCGGAACGAGCCCGGCTCCCTCGCCCGCCAGAGCGCGAAGGCCAAGGCCCCCAAGACCACCAATGGTGCCTGCAGCCGCCAACTCTTCCGGCCCAGCCACAACAGCATTAATAGCCGCAGGAATAGCGGACGCGACCATGCCCCCGCCATAGATCCATGGATGCTGCTCCCATGCCTGTTCAGTTGCGAGTTTCTGTTTAGCCAATTCGCGGATATACGCTGAGTCTTCGCTGCCGGGCATGCTGCCGGTTTTAAGCGCGGCAATGATCTGGGGCGAATACCCAAGACCGAAAGCTTGCGCTGCGCCACGGCCAAAGGCTTCTCCGGCCCCAACCTCTGGGGCGGGCTCCGCAGGTTTTTCGGCAAACTGTGTCCATGGACCAGCAGGCGCAGCACCTTGATCTGGGGCGGCGTCAGCAGGGGCAGAAGGAGCCTGAAACTGTTCCCAAGGTCCAGCCATTATTGCACCTTTGTCCAACTTTTTGGGTCAGCAGGATTGCCACCATTGAACCTATAACCCTGCATCACTGTACCGGCCTCAGGTGCCGCAGGTGCTTTCTGACGGCCCTGCGCTGTATTATCCGCAGGCTGACCGGGTTCCTTGTGCTGGAAACCATAGGTTTTCTCAAGGCTGGCAACATATGCAGGATCAGCACCTTTGGCGACAGGGATTTCCGAGAAGGCATTCCTGATGAACGGAGTGGGATCTTTTTTATCCCAATTCGCCAAGAACTTCGTGACATTGGCCCCTCCCCCAAGATTGGAGTAGTCCATGTCGCGAGCATGTGCATGGTCCATTTCACCAAGCGTTCTGCCGACAACTGAATAGATAGCGCTTGGTGCCATTTCTGGCCTTGGAACAGTCAGCAACTCAGACTTAATACCTGCTGCCGGTGCACGACCCAAGTGCTTATAGGCAACATTGTCGATAGCCTGAGATGTTGCAATTTTGAGGGCTTCATCCGGTGGGGCTGCCGCAAATTTGGGGCCAAGATCAATGCCAGCATTGCGAGCCCAGTCGCCGATGGTGGCCTTAATATCGGCACCCCTGCCCATTGAGTATTCAGAAGCAATTTGAGCAAGGCGCAGCATTTTTGATCTATCGTCGTCATAAGTAGTGAGTCTTTCATTGACTCCCTTCCTATAATCAGCCGCATCGCCAACAATTGACTTGTTGTACTCGTCATTAATCTTTGTTTGCGAAGAAACAGCATCAGTCAGATAGTCATCCCTGCGCTTCTGTGCATCAGCCGCCTGCTTTGCAAAATCCGCCGCCTGCGCTGTGTTGCCTTGTTGGATTGCCAGTTTTTCAGCGTTGCGATACCTATTAACGACAGCCTGCATTGCAGCAGGATCGCGATCATCAACAAGACCATATTCAGAAGCATGCTCAATGACATACTGCTTTTGCTGAGTGGGTGACATAGTTGTAAAGTCAACCGGCTTTGCAGCAGCGCCGGTATCAGCAGCGGGCTTTGCGCCAGTTGCCTGCGTCTGGCTGGGAGCGGCAGCCTGACCGGAGGTCTGGCTTGGCTTGCCGGAAGGCCCGCTTACTCCGGGGACAGCGATGTCTGTCGTGGGAATGCCAAGAACCCCACGAGACACGCCAAGGGAATCAGCGACGTTGCCAACTGCCTGCGCATATTGATTTGGGTTCAGTTTTGCGCCCGTGGACTTGTTAAAGTAAACGGTTTGATTGGTATCCGGGTCAACAGATACAACAAACCTGTCTTTGACAATATCAAGGACATTTTTGGCCATGAGAGCATTTTGCTTTTGCTGGGCTTGATATGCGCCAACGCCGCCAAGCATGCCCTCGCCGAGTGCCCCGCCAAGAGTGGGGCGCTGAGACGCCAGCATTGACCCCAAGAACCCAAGAGCCGGGACCACAAAATTGGCCGATGTAGCCTTGTCGTAGAGGCTAGAGCCATCAGACGGTGCAGCCTGCATGCCAGCGCCAACGAGGCCGGGAGGGGTGGGGCCTGCCCTGCGCTGATCGCCGGGGGCAAGGTCCTGTCCGCCATAGTAGCGGTCAAACATCGATACGTATTTTGGAACCGTAGTTCCAAGAACGTCAGCCGAATCACCGGCCTTTTCGATTGGCCTTCCAGAAAGCCACATAGAGGCCACTTGGCGGGGATCATCATACTGCTTCAAATACAAGCCAGCGCGATGCTTTGCAGTTGCATCTTGCGCGTCTGGGTTGGCCAAAAACTCTTCTGGAGTCATAGCGCGACCAAGGGCAGCCTGCGTCCAAGATGGGATATTTGCTCCCATGATCTGATAAGCGCCATAAGGCTTATCTCCCTTGCGGGAAGTCGGGCCGGTAACGCCGTAATCGCCGCCGCTTTCAATGCGTCTCAATGCACCAAGAGTGGGGGCGAGACGCTCATCTTCGGACGGCTTCTCAGGCTGCGCTGCAACTGCAAGGCCCTTTTGCTTGGCACCCTCGCCAGTGGGCTGAACAGATTCAGCAGCAAGGTCAGCAGGGACGAGCCCCGGCTGCGCGTCCACAGTCGCTGTATCAATCGGAAGGACAGCGCCGCTATCACCATCATCACCAGCAAATGCTTGACGAGGGACAATCCCGCCCTCAGCAAAAGATTTCACATATCTTGCTTTCCCGCCATATTGCGGATGCGAGCCTGGCGCAGATTGACGGCTGACATCGATGTCGAACCTACCGCTGCGATTTGGGTCTCCAATGCCTAACCCAGCGCCATATGTTGCAGATGGGCCAGAAAAAACACCTAGTCCACGCAACTGCGTCCCATCATCTAAGTTATAGCTGGGATTAAGTTGATTGGGTTGCGGCCCAGAAGAAGCAGAAAAATACTCTTGAAGGGCGTCTGGAACTAGTGACCCGCCTCCGTCAGCAAAATGCTGACGATCAGCAGTACCGCCAGAGGCAAGTGCAAAGGGAAGCAGTCCGGCAAGGCTGCTGCCAATAGACCCCATAATGCCGGGAGCAGCGGCGGATGCGCCTTCTGCGCCAAGGCCAATGTTACCGGCGAAGAACCCAGGTCCAAGGGCCGAATCAAGCGCGCTGGCATTGGCGGCAGAACTGAAACCAGTGCCGAGAGACCCAAGACCGCTGGCAACATCAGACCCCATGCCGTAAAGACCTTTGAGGCCCACAGCAGTAGATCCTAATCCAGCAAGTTGACTAAGGCCGCTTTGGGGCGCATTAGGGCCAACACCTTTTGCTGTTGCGAGGGTATTACGTTTGGCATTTTCTTGAGTCCTTAAGACATCGCCAAGAGAATTGCGGGTATCTTCATAAGGATCGACATCTCCACCAGTATCATAATGATCTCGATTAACAATCAATCCACCATTTGCGGCAGTTGATGGCTTATTCATCCAATCCTTAAACTCTGAAAAAACATTTGGACCACTTATTTTACCTTGTCCCCCGATGAGGCCAGCGGATCCGGTAGGATCATCCTTTGTTGGGCCAGATCCAACAAGGCCCTGATTGCCAAAGTTGTACAAACTCTGGATTCCTTTGCCTGTCTCTACAGCGCTGGAAAGGCCAGATTGAGACGCATTAGGCAATTTAGGCGGTAGCATGAGTTGACGCTGCGGCTGCTGACCGGCATCCGGGATATACCCACCAGCGTAGGGCATTCCACCCATCGCAAAGTGATGAGACTCGCTTGCGCTGCGCAAATGCGGCATGTGCGCCGGATGCATTAGTTCATGAGAACCGCCCATAGGTCCGGGCACATAACCGCGCAAGTTGCCATACAAGCCAGCGCCAGCATAAGGACCAATGGCATCCCCACCACGAGCGAAACCCTCACCAGACATTTCTGGCGTGACAGCGCCACCCATCGAATTGGGGTCAAACCCATCCGGGACCAGACCGCCGCCCGCATACTTGGCAGGGCGCTCAGAATCCTGAGTAGCCTTCTTGTAATCAACGGTTTTGTAGCCGCCCATGACACCAACGGCTTCAGGATGCTTCTTTTCAACATCCTGCGCCATAAGGCCGATTTGGGTGCGCTTCTCGCCTTTGTACTTATAGCTATAGATTGGCTGCCCATCATTGGTCTCGCCAATCTTCTTGATATCGGTCTTCAGGCGCTTATCAGAGAAAAAGCCAGCGGGCTGCGTCGTCGTTGTGGTCGAGCCAGACAGCGCACCAGTGCCCTCCGCAATGTTCGCAAGGAACTGCGCCACCTGGAAGGGATAGCCCTGTTGCTGCTGAAACTGCTGATAGAGAGCCGTATCAAGAGCCTGCTGTGTCTGCTGCGGGATCTGGCCCGCTTGCAACTGCGCCTGCGCGCCTTGAAGTCCGGCACTCTGCGCCCCTTGGCCAAGAGCAGCAATCTGCTGGCCCGCCTGCATCTGGCGGGCAAGATCAGACGCCACAACTCCTTGCTGACCGGCAGCAATGTTCGCGGCCTGCCCATAGCCCTGCTGATACAGGGGCGCAATCGCCTGCCCAAGGGCAAGGTTCTGTTGGCCCTGCAACTGCGCACGAGCAAGGTTTGAGCGCTCACCAAAGGCTGCACCGCTCTTGATGGCTTCCGCCTGCTGCTGGGCCAACTGCTGACCCTGCTGCTGCTGGAGCGCCTGAACAGTTGGGTTAACAACGGCTTGCGTATATGGGTTCTGGTAGTAGCCAATTTGGCCCTGCGTCAGAGGCCCAACATTCTGGGCGGCTCCCGCCGTAAGGGCAGTAGCAGCGCCATAATATGGCTGCGCCTGCGTAGCCGCCGTATTTGTATTGGCGATACCAGCCTGCTGGGTTTGGGTCAACGGGGCGACAAATTCGCCGCCATACTGGGAGAATGGCTGAGCAGCCGCCGTCTGCGCTTGAGCATTGACCGAGTTATACCGGGCCAAAACTTCTGGTGGGATCGAGACCGATTGGGTCGAAGTTTGGGACTTCCCGCCGCCGCCAAAGTATTCGTTAATGAACCCTGGAGGAGGCTGTCTGAAAACAAAAATATTGCTCATTTGACAAAACTCCAGCGTTTCATAACGTCTTTGCAGCTAGCGCCACCCATTCGAATTACTCCGCAGCCTCTGGGTATGAACCCGTTCTGGCATTATACAGGAAAAATGCGCCGCTGGGTTTACCAAATTGACGCTCGTACAGACGAACCTTGGCTTCCGTTCGATGATTGGAGAGAACCCCAATAATCAGTGGCAACCCAAGGGTATCGGCAGTCTTTTTCGAGAACTCGCACAGACGGCGGGCTCTGCCCCCTTTTGCACTGCGGTAGTTCGGATGGATAAAGATAGCGCGCTCCTCAAGTACCGGAGTGTCTGAATACCACATAGTTCCGATCCTGAGAAGAATGGCTCCCTCCAACTTGTCGCTTTCGTCTTGAATAATTCCAACCAAGCCGTCTTCAAGATTAAGCGCAGTCCAAATCTCCGCAAGGAGCTTCTGAGGATTCGGGTCTACAAACCCATTTTCGTCACAAGCCTGCATTGCCAAGTCCATCATCGGATGGACGTCTTTGGGCTCCCCAACCCTTACGCCAAAATCTTCAGTCATTTTATACCCCCTAATTTTGCTTTGGCCCGGGTAGGGCTTTCAGCGTTTTCACTGTCTTAGCACGCATTTTCTTCACAAAGTCGTCCAATTCTCTATGGCCGACATTCATGTCTCCTCCCCCAATTCCCGCCACTACTTCTGGCGGAATCACGTATTCCCCGCCAGCAGCGACGATGGCGACCTTCTCCCCTGGCGCGCCGCCGCCTGCATACTTTTGCGGGATCCCGCCATATTGGCGCGCAATCTCGTTCATGATTTTGAAGCCAGCCATGGTGTTTCCTTCGCCCATGGCAGAAATAATGTCGGCAGGGATCACATAGGCCCCTGACGGAACATGCATGGGAAGATGGTCTGTTCTGCCAGCTACGGGGCTATGGATCGGACCAACATGCGGCTTGATGCCTACCGGCTTTGGCGGGGACATGAACTGGGGCGTGTGCCCTCCAAAGGCTCGATGCTTGCGGGCCTCGCTCAGGGCGATAGCAATAGCTTGCTTCTGCGGGCGACCGCTATGAACAAGCTCCCTAATGTTGGAGCTAATTGCCTTCTTTGAGGAACCCTTTTTCAACGGCATGGCTTATCCATTCGAATAGGTGACGTTGATGGACTGGCCTGTTCCAGGAGAAACGACAAGGCCGTTACTGAACACTTGGCCCGTTTGCGTAATTCCGACAGCCGCAGGAACAACGCATAGGGCATTCGTCGCCGCTGCCCCAGCTACAGATGCTGAGTTATAGATCGTCCCCGCTGAGCTACCCGCTACAGTCACCGAGAAATTGACCAAGAACCCGCTATTGGCAAATATCAACGTAGGGGCTGTTACTACAGCGGAGGTAATTGTACCCTGCCCACGCAAATTACTAGTGGCAATATTGTTCAGCGCAATAACGCCATTCTTTTGGGTAGTGAGCAAATCACCAAGGTTGGTTGTCATCAGTATTTTCCATCAGCTTGTAGTCTGTATCGGAAGTTACCAAGCCTCCAAAAGGATCCAATGTCATTGCTTTCGATACGGATCGAAACAAGGCGTCCCCTGAAGCGGGGGGTCACATAGGTTGTCGCTTGGGTCAAAGTAAATGGGCCATATGCTGTTGGCGTCTGACCGGCATAGTCATTGACATAGAACGTCAGCAAGATGTTGGCACCTTGCGTCCCGCCATAGTAGCCCCATTTCATGTCAGGCCAAACCTGATCGATGAACATTTTCACATCAGCCTCAGACAAAACGAAATAGCCAGTCTGAAAGTATGAATCCATGGGCTGCCCATCAGCATCAGTCGATGTTTCATGCTGATAGATATAGTTGTTCAGGGCTGCGCCTATGGGAGGGCCTAACACGGATTCGTTGATCCAAGCAGTCCTTGCCACATAGGGATTGGCCGCCGAGTTAAACCCGTAGTCCCACTGATCAAGGACGAAGTTGTACTTTACATAGCCGTCATTCTCGCCGCTGTTCCCCTTGGTTGGGAAATGCCATGCGATCTCACCAAAGCGAGAATTGGGTGCAACCCTGATGCGATCCAAATTTGACATGTCCAAGTCTTGGAAGACGACATCCCAAACTGGGCATCTGATCGGCTCGATTCCATTACCGGATAGTTTGTAGAACTGGCTTTGTCCCATCCAATACACAACACCAGCCACGTTGGCGGCAGCCTTGCGACCAACCAAGCCGCAGCCAGTCCCTAACTCATTAAATTGATAGACATAGGGAGGCCCCACATACTGCATTGCCCACAAACCAAGATCTGTCCAGATCAACCCCTGCTGCCCGGCCTGAAGTCCTTGAACTATCTTTGAGCCCTTGGGGATTCTATATGACCCAGCTTGGTTGGTAATCAACGCTATCCATTGCGCATAATCGTCAACATCAGACCAGCGGATCAAAAGAGGGTCTTGGACCCCATTAAATGTGGTCCCCCAAGCAACAGCTTGACGTTGCGGCATGGCGACAAACATACCAGAGTTGACAGAGGGAGCTTGCGGGATGACCATTGATATTGGCTGACCAGCAGTCGGAGACCATTCATAGATAGGACCATTTAAAGGGCACGACAAAAGAACACTGCCCCAGTTGTCCAGTGTCCAATCTGTTGCGGTGATTGGGGTACCGCTAGAGCCAGCAGGAACAATCCCACTACCGTAAGCGCCTATGCCATATCCCTTAGATCCATATCCACCGCCAGCAGGAGACGGATTTACGCCCTTGTAATAGACATAATGCGCCAGCCCAGCGTTCTCTGATCCGGAAGTAGTGGCAGAGGCAGTCGTGCTGCCAGCGATAACAAACACATTTGCGCTGGTGACGCTATTAACAATATAATTTCCATATATTGTTACGCCTCCGACCGTAGTTGCCACAAGGGCGGCATACGTATCGCCAACTGCATAACCGTGGTTATTAAGGGTCACGGATACTGAGGCGGACCCAGAAGTAGTGGCATATGATGCGACGGAGCCGCCATTTGTAACCGTGGTAGTTGCCGGGGCGGGGTTGCCGAGAGCATCTATGGCATAGATAGTATAAGTGTTTGGAGAGCTACCCGGATTATAGCACTGGTACTGCCCAAACAAAATTAGGCCATCAACGCTGATCTGAGTCTGGATATCCACGCTGTCATAACTGGTGACAGACCGCCCAGTGTCCGTGATCACAACAGCATTGCTGCCAGTCGTTGTCGATACGTTGACAGAAACATTAACCGTGGTCGTTTTCGGGGTTATATCGTCTGAGCCGCCAGAGTTGATAACTTGGAGAGACGCCTCTGCTCCAACGCAAAGATACGAGTTTGAGTTGGTATCTTCCCAAGCCCATAAGGCGCGAATTGTCGAGCCTATGGCATTTGAATAAAACTTCGTCCAACCACCCAGTTTTTGTATCAACCCGCCAAGCGTCCTATCAGGGATAAAACGAACAAGCTGGCTAGACGAAATTGCAGCCTCATTGAGGGCGGGCGTCTTATTGACATCCACGCCAGGAATGAGCTTCAAGGAGCTATGGGGCATGAATTAGCCCCTTGTCGGAGAGGCGACGGGAGAAGTAGACATCGAGGACCATGCGGCCCCCTCCATCTTCTTGCGGTATTCCTCAGTCATCGCGCCCTTCAGAAGGGTTTGATACTGGCCCTCATAGGTGATCGCCATCTGCGGGTCATCGTTCGCACGACCAAAGTTGCGCTGATAGGCACTGATGTAGACCATTGAGGCCATGATAAAGATATCAGGCAGATAGAGGCTGATAAAGGTAGTCTGGTTCGTTGAGGACATACTGTCTGGTCGAAAAGTGCCAACGATTTCAACGGTGTAGTTGGCATCTGGATACGGCCCAACCAGAAAAGTCCAATTGGAGTTTGCGTTTCCACCAAATGGGGCAAAATACTGCGGCAAGCCGGTATTTGATGCCACCCCAAAAACTGCATCAAGATACTCTCTCGTAGTAGCGAGAAGGGGGGTTCTTGTGCCAGAATCAGGGCTCGAGGTGCCGGAAGGAGTGATCACATTAATCTGCTCAGGGACCACAAACGTGCTAGTTGGAACGACGATCTGCCTGGACCCAACCGTCAAGCCGTAGGATGTGTTGGCGACAGATGTGAACAAAAAATCTAGATCACGATAGATGCGGTTTTCCGCATACGTGATGCACTGCGGAAGGATCGTCAGGTAAGCAGTATCGGTCTCAGCCACAACAGCCATTGTGGCAATTTGCGTCTTGTAGCTGTTGGTGCCAGCTACTGAGCCATCCCAACTTAATCCGACTGTCATGGAAAACGCTCCGCTTTCGCAAGACTATAGCACCTATTTCGCCCCGGCGCACCATCCTTCACGGCGAGCATTGTTCTGCTTTACCTCAATTATTGTAGAGGTTGTGTCTTTGGAAGACCAAGAGACATCCCGCCAGACATAGCAGACGGAAGCATTAGTCTCGCTTGTGGCCGTCAGACTTGAGCAAGCCATCAGGGGTGACATCAATAGCATCGCCAGCACGAACCGCATCTTGCGTTCTCCTTAAGGCATCCGAAACAGCCGCCGCCTCGACCTCTGCAATAGCGTCGGAGCGAATCTTCATGTAAATGCCGCCCAAAGCCATGATGGCAACGACAGCAATAATGGCATATCTACCAAGGGGGGTGAAGAGAAGGCTAAACACCATGCTCCTCCATGTGCTGTTTACGGAAGTACCAGATTGCCCCACCAAGGCCGACAATCGCCAGCATGATGAGGAAGTTGGTATTGCTGAGTAGGCCCACAATCTGGTTGGCAGTGTCGGACGCATCTTGCGCGTTGGCTGCCACTTGCTTTGCCATTCCAAGGCCACCAAGCCCTGCTGTGATGATGGCGGCATTCCCTTGCTTGCTGTCTGACATTGACGGGACGGAAACGGGATCAGGTTCTGTGCGCTGCTCATGCTCATCATCAGTTGGTTCTTCAGTAGGCTTGGAAGGCCCAGCCAAAGGGGAGATTGCCGAGATTTCATGAGACATCCACCAAGCGGATTCTGCTTGGCGGCGCTTTACAAGGCCAGGAAGAACCTTGCCACCGCCTTTTGTCCACTTCATCAGTTCTGCGGGCACAGCATCAAACTGCGCAGCATTGACTTTTTTGAGCAAAGTGGAGGACAGCAAGTTGCCAATGCCAGCGTTATAAGCAAAGTCCACAAGAACATCAAACTGATGCTGCGTTAAAGGCTGCTTGACTACGTTTTGGACAGCAGTTTCATACTTGACCAAATCAGCACGAAGAATGTCATCGCACTGCTTTTGCGTGATTGACATGCCATCCTTGACGGCAGGCGCACCAGCAGCAGAGGTATGACCGTAGCCGATAGTGCAGATGCCTGCCGGGCAACGGTATGCCTTCAGCTTGCAGCCCTCAAACTTCTTGAGAAGGGCGTTAATTCCCTCTTGGCTCATTTGCATGGCAATGCTCCTAATGCGTGATGGAGATGGCTGCGAGCAGGCCGCAGACGACAAGAACAACAAGAAGCAAGAAAGCGGAACCATAAACCATGACATTTTGCATCAGTTCCTCCTGCTCCTTGGCAGCCTCAAGCGCCTCTGCACGTTGCTGCTTTTTGATCCGGGTAGTTTCGGCAACTACTTGATCCCAAGCAGCCAAACCATATTCCCCAACAAAATGGTTTTTAAGCTCAGCAATGAGTGCGTCAGCTTCGGCTTTGGCGGCATAGGCCTCCATTGCTAACTGCTGGGCACCTTTTCCAGATATCAGACTTTCTTTTGGCGGGGAAGATGCAGCCCGTGTGATCGCGGCAACGCTATCAAATAAGGAGCCGAGGTCGGCAGCGACACCCTGCAATTCCTTGCCAACAGCGATACCCGACTTGACAGCCTCGTATGCCGATTTGGCTATGAGCAAGAGGCTGATTGGGTCCATCACTTATCCTGTTTGGCGTCGAGCTTGTCATAAATGCGTTTGAACATGTCCTCGATATGATCCATGCGCTTGTCCATGTCATCCTTGAGGACGTATGACTTTGGCATGTCCGCTTCTATACGATGAAGATCATCTTTTAATGACTTCACGGCTTCCCATAGTTGCCGGGCAAACCAGCCTATGGTGCAGAGAACGGCGCTAAGGGCCAGATTGATGGTTCCTTGATCCATAGCGCCGCCACTCCTTATTCGGCCTGTGCAGGTTCTTCAGCAGACTTGGGAGCCAACTGCGTCTCAGCCTGCGTCTTGATAGCCATAATGATGTCAGCAACGTCCTTGAACGGCATGTTGCCAAGGGCCGCCATTACGACATTCCAGTTCGCTACGGTCATGGCGATGTTTACGTTAGTCTGGTCCATTTATACCCCCTTTGGAGCCAGAACCCACGCCAATGTGGGTTCATTCCAAACATATAACTGACCATCAGTTGGATAAGCAACTGGCGCTTCCCACAGCCACGTAGTCTGGTTTAACACCCACGAAGCGAACGGCTGCGGCGCATAAAATACATCATGCGCAGCGTCGTACGTGTAGCCAATGCCCGCATAATTGCCGCGCAACGCCACGCCGCCGTCCGGCTGGCCGTCCGCGCCGTAATGGACGCCGCCACGGGTGTTGTAGCTGGTCTGTATCCACGAGCCTGGAGAGCTATCCACAAACGTGTCGAAGAACTCCGGTTCCGCGACGATGACGTTGATGACCTTGCCATCCAGCACTTTCGCAAAGTGGGTCATGCCGTGTAGCTCCCAGATGTAGTGAACTTGAGAATGGTGTTGGAGCCGGATGTTGTTACGGTTGGTGAGCCGGTAGTTGTGCCGGAGTAGAAGGCGGTCGGCACAGAAAGGATGACGACGCCAGAGCCTCCAGCCGCACCGGCTGCATTGTACCCACCACCACCACCACCCCCAGTATTTGCTGTTCCGGCGGACAAGCCAGAACCTCCAGAAATAGCGCCGTTACCGCCGCCGCCGGAACCTCCAGAGCCTCCCGTTGACACTCCGGCTCCACCGCCACCACCAGCATATGTTATGGATGACCCTGTGATTGATGAAGCAGAACCACCGCCGCCATTACCACCTATATTTCCTGACCCATTGCCACCTACTGCGCCAGCGCCACCGCCGCCTCCGCTAGAACTTGCACCACTTGATGCAGCAGACCCACCATTATTGCCTTGTCCCGAAGTCCCAGAACCGGGGGTGCCAGTAGGATATGGGTTTGTTGCACTAGTGCCAGCGCCACCACCAGAGCCGCCACTCAAACCATTTTGCAATGTATTGCTGAATGCGCCGCCGCCACCGCCGCCGGTTGAAGTTACAGAACTAAAAACAGAATTATTGCCAGATGTACCTTGATTTGATCCAGAAGCAGCCGCCGCACCACCCGCCCCAACTGTAACAGTGTAAACTGTACCGGAAGTTAAAGTTAATGCAGATGCTTGATAACCTCCAGCGCCGCCGCCGCCAAAACCTCCGCCACCGCCGCCACCAGCAACAATAAGATAAGATGCGGTGTATTGGCTAAATGAACTGGCACTAATGCCAGAATACGGCAGCCAACCTTGCGTTGCATCGATATAAACAAACGCAATCGATTCGCGGTTGGTGACAGCAGAGAACGATACAGAACCCCCGTTAATTTTGCTACCATTCGGCGCAACGGTGACATTGTTCGTTGTCCACGTACCCGCATAGTCCGTCAACTGCACATAGTTTCCCGCAGATGGGCTGGCGGGCAGTGTGACAGTGATTGCTGCAGATGTGGTATTTATAGGGTATCCGCTGCCGCTTGCAGCCGTGAAGTTAGAGGTTTTTACTGACTGCCAAGTAAGGCCACCTCCACCCCCACCAGACTGTGTGACCCAAGATGTAATGCCTGTTCCATCTGTTGCCAAAACTTGATTGTTAGTGCCCGGCGTCGTTGGCAACGTCAAAGACCATGTACCAGCAGAAGCA
>Ga0214206_1000268_pt1 | contig 14673 bp, 13 predicted proteins | sample TroBogEpilimnion_26_FD_153044 | JGI IMG/M metagenome (GOLD analysis project Ga0214206, IMG submission 153044) | Freshwater microbial communities from Trout Bog Lake, WI - 07JUL2009 epilimnion | ecosystem: Environmental > Aquatic > Freshwater > Lake > Epilimnion/Euphotic zone | place: Trout Bog...
TTTTTGGCGGCATGGGTGCAAGCGGCATGGGTGCCTATCGAGGTAAAACTGGTTTTGATTCCTTGAGTCATCAAAAATCGGTTTTAGAAGTTCACAGCTTTTTAGGGATCAAGATGTTCAAAGGCACGAATATGGCACGTCCACCCTATGGCAAGAAAACGGAGTTTTTACTGCGCTTATTGAAATAAGTCGGGGAAACCCTTGTATTAGCCTCTCCAAACTGCCATAATAAGAGGCTTTTTAAAGCAATTTGATTCATCGCCCCCCAGCTATATTTCAGCGATTCGTTTAGAAGTTATAAACATACCAACGCTGCCGCTTGTCTGATGGTCGATGCCTTTGACCATCGCACCCTAAAAAACATTGGGTGCACAAACGGAGACATCCCTTGAAGGGGATGTGTAATAGCATGACTTTTTCTAAAGAAACGAAACCCGAGTCTACGGACTCAAAGCACGCTGAAAGTACCTTTCAGTCTTTTGCCCTTGCGGCGCCACTCCTTAAAAACGTTGCTGAATTAGGCTTTACTCACGCAACTCCAGTGCAAGCTCAGGTTATTCCTGCGGCCTTAACTGGTGTTGATTTGTTAGTAAGTAGCCAAACCGGTAGCGGCAAGACGGCAGCATTTTTGTTGCCATTGATTAACCAACTCATCGAGAGCAACCCCAACAGCTCACCTGTACCAGGACGTGCACAACCTAAAGTGTTAGTGCTCTGCCCTACTCGTGAACTAGCTCAGCAGGTTACCGCTGATGCTGTGAACTTAGTTCGCGGCTTCAAAGGAATCCGAATTGCTACTGTCATGGGTGGGATGCCTTATGGCAAACAAATTCAGGCTCTTAAAGGTGCATTGCTCGTGGTTGCTACTCCAGGTCGTTTGCTTGACCTATGTGATAGCAAAGCCATTCGCCTTGATGATGTAAAACAACTCGTGATTGATGAAGCCGACCGCATGCTTGATATGGGATTTGCTGATGATCTCGAAGCAATCGATAAACGTTGCGCTAGTCGTAACCAAACTTTGATGTTCTCAGCAACCTTTGCACCGAAGATCATGTCTTTAGCTAACGCATTAACAAAGGATGCTATGCGCATCGAATTAGCGCATGCTGGCGATAAACATGCCAACATCGAACAGAAGCTACATTGGGCCGATAGCACCTCGCATAAACATAAATTACTTGAACATATTTTGGCTGATGCCACTTTAGATCAAGCAGTTGTGTTTGCGAGCACTCAAATTGAAAGCGAAAAAATTGCTGACACGCTCCGCGCCAACGGCTATGAAGCTAGCGCCCTTCATGGTGCAATGCCTCAAGCTGTAAGGATGCGTCGCCTAGAGTCTTTACGTAAAGGTCATACTAAGATTTTGGTAGCAACCGATGTAGCGGCTCGCGGTATTGATGTACCACGTATTACTCACGTGATTAATTTTGGCCTGCCAATGAAGCCAGAAGACTATACGCACCGTATCGGTCGTACCGGTCGCGCAGGTCGTAGCGGTGTTGCGATTACCTTAGTTGAGCATCGTGATCGTGCCAAGATTCGTAATATTGAGCGTTTTACTCAACAAGATATTGCGGCCTCAGTCATCGCCGGTCTAGAGCCACAAGCCAAACCTAGCTTTGGCGGAGGTGGTGGCGGACGTCCTGGTGGTGGTGGCGGTGGTCGCGGTCGCCCTGGTGGCGGCGGTGGTCGCTCAGGCGGTGGTGGCGGTGGTCGATATGGCTCTGGTGCCCGCTCTGAAGCGCGCTCAGGTGGTCAAGCTGATTCTCGTTCTGCGGACTCACGTCCAAGTAACGGCAATCGCTTTGCTGACTCTCGCCCAAGTCGCTCTGGTGATTCACGTCCTGCCGGCCCTCGCTTTGCTAAAGCAAAGTCTGGTGGGCAACGTAAGAACTTTAGCGGTAGCTAAAAATGCCTCATCAGCGTCGCCTCCTTTCTAAATGGAATCGAGTCGATTCTGGTGAGCTTCATCTTGCGCCTCGAAGATGGCAAAGATGGCTCAGTCATACCGGGTCATTAACCCAAAAAATTGAGGAACATATTACCCAGAAGCTAGAAGTTCAGGTTCTGCGTGATAGTCGCCAAGTCCTAAATAGCGATGAGAGTCGCTATTTTCATTTACAGCCTAAGCGCTGTCGTGTTCGTGAAGTTTTGCTCTGTAAAGACGAGATTCCTCTGGTGATTGCCCGGAGTGTCATACCTGCCAGCAGTACACTTGGGCGCAATCAAGGCTTACTTCGTTTAGGTAATAAACCACTTGGTGCCGTCTTATTTGCAAAGAAAGCAAATTCATCCAAACGTAAAGTACTTCGAGAAATTTGTTATTTGTCTAAACGTGATCGTTTATGGCAACACTTTCAGGGGCTTTACCCCTCGCTACCATCAAAATTATGGGCAAGACGAACACTCTATCAATTGAAAGGCAAACCGATTTTGGTTTGCGAAGTATTTCTACCAGCCTTATTAGCGACTTGAGCTACTGATCCATCTCAAGCTAGCCTGAATCAAAGCCTCATCGCCTGACTCAGAGACTAAGACATTAGTGAAGCCAGCTGATCTTGCGGCATCCGCAATATTGTCATGAGAACAGAGTGCATTAGCATCACTCAAGCTTTGTCTAAATTGATCCTCAATCACATTACCTAAATACCGAACTGCTTCTGAAGAAGTTAAAACCCAGAGCGAGTCAACGAAATTCATTTCATGAATCGGTAACCACGCTGGGTTATCAACCGCAAGCGGTACCCGGGTATAGACCGATATCGCCTCTACTGTTGCACCTGCAGTTTGGAGAGTTTCTGCAAGCCAATCACGACCGCCCTCACCTTTAAAGATCACCACTTTTTTGCTGGACCAATTCCATTTCAAAGTTTGAAGCTTTTGCCATAGTCCTTCTGAATCCCAGCGTGTATTTTCATCAGGAATCCAAATAGGTGTAGGGCTATCTTCCGAGCCAACACCGTGATGTCGCAAAGCTAGCGCACTACTACCGCCCATGACACCAATAGGAATAATCTCTCTAGACAAGTCTTGCCATGCGCAATCAATCAAGCGCAAGGTGCATTCGATGGCATTGGGACTAACGAAGATGGCGAGATCCGCATCTTGCATAGCCCTTATGATCTCGGAACTCAGTTGCTCATCCGCTTTAGGAATGATCGTCAATAAAGGTAGTGACAGAATTTGCACTGGCTGTGCAATAGCATGACTCGCTAGTGCTGCGCTAAGCAACTCCACTAAGTGACGTGCTTGACCAACTGGCCTCGTGATAACAATAGTTTTGGTATTCACTTTGATAGTCACAGCTTTACTTAGGCAATAAAGCGGCTGCACCTTGAGATATGAGGTCTTGAGCTACTGCTAAGCCTAATGCCTCTGCCTCAGCCACTGTTTGTACTGGGGCATTCGCACTGGCTCTACAAATCGTTTGGCCATCAACGCTTGCCACGAATGAACGGATTTGCATTTGCTGATTCTCAAAAATAGCATGTGCTGCGAGCGGCACCTCACAAGAGCCGCCTAATTGGCGAGAAATCATACGCTCAGTCGAAACCGCTAACAAAGTAGGTAAATCATTGAAAGGTGCCAGCCATTGCTTAATCTGAGGATGGCTTTGCAGGGTTTCGATTCCTAAGGCACCTTGCCCTGCTGCAGGAGTGTAGATATCGGCCGGCAAATATGTCCGAATACGATTCTCTAGACCCAAGCGCTTTAAACCAGCGGCAGCCAAGATAATCGCTTGGTATTCGTCTCGGTCTAACTTTCCTAAACGCGTATCTAAATTACCCCGCAAAGGCTCAATCACCAAGTGCGGAAAATGGGCTCGCAGAATAGATTCTCGGCGCAGGCTGGAGGTTCCTACAACCGCGCCTTTGGGCAAATCTTCCAAACCTTGAAAATGATTGGATACAAAAGCATCTCTTGCATCCTCACGAGCCATAACGCATGCGAGCTCAAAACCTACTGGCATGACCATGGGTACATCCTTTAATGAATGTACCGCTAGGTCTGCTCGTCCATCCTCTAGGGCGGCTTCCAGCTCTTTGACAAAAAGGCCTTTACCCCCAACCTTGGACAGCGCCTTATCTAGGATCTGATCGCCCTTGGTGGTCATGCCCAAAATACTGATTTCGCAGTCGGGATAGTGTTTTTTAAGGCAATCTCGGACATATTCAGCCTGCCACATGGCAAGGCGACTTTCACGGGAGGCTATGACCAATCGGCTGGGCTGAGAGGAAGAAATAGGGGTTTGGGACATCACATTTAAAATAATTAAAGACCTACAGCAATATACTGTGTTTATGAGCTCAACTAAAAATTCTCTCGCCAATAAAGCCCAAGCCTGGTCGGCCCGTTTTAATGAACCCGTGTCTGAACTGGTGCAGCGCTATACCGCCTCGATTGGCTTTGACCAGCGCTTTGCTTTAGTTGATATCGCAGGCTCCCTTGCCCATGCTGAAATGCTGGCAAAGCAAAAAATCATTAGCCCCCAAGACCTGGCTGATATCCAAAAGGGAATGACTCAGATCAAAACAGAGATTGAATCTGGCCAATTTAATTGGCAGCTTGCTTTAGAGGATGTCCATCTCAACATTGAGGCTCGTCTCACTGAATTGATTGGCGATGCTGGCAAACGTTTGCACACCGGTCGCTCACGCAATGACCAAGTCGCTACCGACTTGCGCCTTTGGCTTCGGGACAGCGCTGACGAGATTAGCGCTTCATTAACACTCTTGCGTTCTGCATTTTTGAACTTAGCTGAAAAACATGCGGGCACTATCATGCCTGGACACACTCATTTGCAAGTTGCACAACCGATTACGTTTGGCCACCACTTGATGGCCTATTATGAAATGTTTACTCGAGATGCCAGCCGCTTGGCTGATTTACGTGCCCGTTTTAACCGTTTACCCCTAGGAGCAGCAGCCTTAGCGGGAACTACATACCCTATCGATCGCGAGCAAGTTGCGCACGCGCTTGGCTTTGATGGTATTTGCCATAACTCCCTAGATGCTGTTTCAGACAGAGACTTCGCAATTGAGTTTTGTGCCTTTGCGTCCATTTTTATGATGCATATCTCTCGCTTATCTGAAGAGCTGGTACTTTGGCTAAGCCCACGCTTTGGCTTCATTGATCTGCCTGACCGCTTCTGCACGGGCAGCTCCATCATGCCGCAAAAGAAGAATCCAGATGTTCCTGAATTAGCCCGCGGCAAGACCGGTCGCGTCTATGGCGATCTCATCTCCCTCTTAACTCTGATGAAGAGCCAGCCTTTGGCTTACAACAAAGATAACCAGGAAGATAAAGAGCCATTATTTGATGCGGTAGATACCGTGCAAGATACTCTGCGGATCTTTGCAGATATGGTTCCCCATATTGAAGTCAAAGCAGATGTCATGAAAGCGGCAGCTGAGGAAGGTTTTGCTACTGCAACCGACTTAGCAGACTACCTAGTCAAAAAAGGTTTAGCTTTCCGGGATGCACATGAAGCTGTGGCGCATGCAGTCAAAGCCTGCGTTGGTAGAAATTGCATGCTAACTGATCTCAGTCTGGCTGAGTTACGCTTTGCCTGTGGCCTCGATAGTCGTCCAGAGCTTTTGGGCGACGATGTCTTTGCGCTACTAACGGTTGAAGGTTCAGTGCAATCCCGTCAACACGCTGGGGGCACCGCTCCGGAGCAAGTGCTACATGCAATCAAGCAGGCACGTAGCGAACTCAAGTAGTTTGTTAGCTACGCTGTGGCTAAGCTCTCACACAATCGACGTAGTACTCAGTGCGGCCGTTCGCTTCGGTCTTCACTAGTCCGTGGATATCAGTCTCAAAGCCAGGGAACTTCTCATTGAAATCGCGTGCAAAGTAGAGATAGTCAACGATGCGTTTGTTAAAGCGCTCGCCTGGAATTAACAAGGGAATACCTGGTGGATAAGGTGTTACCAGCATGGCTGTAATTCTGCCCTCAAGTTTGTCGACTGGCACACGGTCTACCTCACGGTGCGCCATCTTGGCCCAAGCTTCGGCTGGCAACATCGCAGGCACCATGTCCGAGGTATACATCTCGGTAGTCATGCGGGCGACATCACGGCCCTTATAGAACTCATGAATCTGCTGACAGATATCTTTTAGACCAACCCGCTCATAACGAGGGTGTTTTGCTACAAACTCGGGCAAGACCTTCCAGAGAGGCATGTTCTTATCAAAATGATCTTTGAATTGTTGCAACTCAGTCACGAGAGTGTTCCAGCGACCTTTGGTGATGCCGATGGTGAACATGATAAAGAAGGAATACAAGCCGCATTTCTCAACGATCACCCCATGCTCAGCCAAATACTTTGTGACGATGCTAGCTGGGATACCCATCTCACCAAACTTGCCGTCAATATCCAAACCCGGAGTCACAATCGTGGCCTTGATTGGATCGAGCATATTGAAATCCTTGGCTAACTTACCAAAGTCGTGCCATGACGCATTAGGCTCTAGCACCCAGTCAGAACGCTCACCAATACCCTCTTCGGCAATATGATCTGGGCCCCAAACCTGGAACCACCAATCAGCGCCAAACTGATGATCGACCTCGCGCATGGCGCGCCGGAAGTCCATCGCTTCTGCAATCGACTCTTCCACTAAAGTAGTGCCGCCTGGGGATTCCATCATGGCTGCCGATACATCGCAAGAAGCGATGATCGAGTACTGTGGGCTAGTCGAGGTATGCATTAGGTAAGATTCGTTAAAACAATCACGATCTAACTTACGCTCTTCAGCGTCTTGCACTAAAACTTGTGAGGCTTGTGATAAGCCTGCTAATAATTTATGAGTTGATTGGGTCGCAAACATTAAACTCTTTTTAGTACGCTTTTGCTCTGAGCCAATTGCATGCATATCTTTGTAGAAAGGATGGAATGCCGCATGGGGCAACCAAGCTTCATCGAAATGCAAAGAATCAACCTTACCATCGAGCATCTCTTTAATCATCTCGACGTTATAAATAATGCCGTCGTAAGTACTCTGCGTTAAGGTCATCACACGAGGGATAACATTTTTATCCTTTATGAAAGGATTAGCATCAATCTTCTTCTTGATATTGGCCCACTCAAACTCTTCTTTAGGGATCGGGCCAATGATGCCAAGGTGATTGCGGGTTGGCATCAAGAAAACAGGGATCGCGCCCATCATTGTGATTGAATGAATCACGGACTTATGGCAGTTACGGTCTACCAAGACCACATCACCAGGCGCTACGGTGGAGTGCCAAACAATTTTGTTAGAGGTCGAAGTACCGTTGGTCACAAAGAACAAATGGTCAGCATTAAAAATACGCGCTGCATTACGTTCACTTGCTAAGACTGGTCCTGTATGGTCTAGTAATTGGCCCAACTCTTCAACTGCATTACAAACGTCAGCGCGGAGCATATTCTCACCAAAGAACTGGTGGAACATTCTGCCGACAGGACTCTTTAGAAATGCCACACCACCAGAGTGACCGGGGCAATGCCATGAATACGAACCTTCTGAAGCGTAATGCGTTAAGGCTTTGAAGAATGGGGGCGACAAGGAATCCAAGTAGACCTTGGCTTCACGAATAATATGACGTGCGACAAACTCAGGAGTGTCTTCATTCATATGAATGAAACCATGCAACTCGCGCAGAATATCGTTAGGCATATGGCGGGAAGTGCTGGTCTCGCCATAGAGGAAGATTGGGATATCTTCATTACGTTTACGTACTTCGGCAATAAACGCGCGCAGATTATTTAAAGCAGGTAAATCATTATCTTCAGAATCAGACACAAACTCTTCATCATCAATAGATACGATGAAGGTTGATGCGCGTGAGGCCTGTTGTGCAAAGGAAGTTAAGTCGCCATAACTGGTCAAACCAATCACTTCCATGCCCTCGGTTTCAATTGCTTCTGCCAAATCGCGAATACCAGAGCCAGAGATGTTCTCAGCACGAAAGTCTTCATCAATGATGATGATAGGGAAACGGAATTTCATGAGGACCCTTTAGGTTCGCAAGCGATTAGTGAGTGAAGATAACTTAGGTCTTGGGCAGAGTAACGCCGCTTTGACCCTGATATTTACCGCCGCGGTCTTTGTAAGAGGTTCCGCAGACTTCATCACTCTCAAAGAATAAAACTTGAGCACAACCTTCACCAGCGTAAATTTTGGCTGGTAATGGTGTTGTATTGGAAAATTCCAAGGTCACATAACCCTCCCACTCGGGTTCGAATGGGGTTACGTTCACGATGATTCCGCAACGTGCATACGTACTTTTACCAACGCAAATTGTGAGAACGTTACGGGGGATCTTAAAAAACTCCACCGTTCTTGCCAAAGCAAAGGAATTAGGTGGAATGATGCAAACATCTCCCTTGAAATCGACAAACGATTGCTCATCAAAGTTCTTGGGATCAACAATGGTGCTATTGATGTTCGTGAAAATCTTGAACTCATTCGCGCAACGAATGTCATAGCCATAGCTCGAAGTGCCATAACTCACAATTTTGTGGCCGGTAGCATCTTGGCGAACTTGGCCAGGTTCAAATGGGCTGATCATGCCTTGCGCGCCCATACGGCGGATCCAGTGGTCTGATTTAATAGTCATGGCGGGATTGTAAAACCTTCGCAAGTCATTTCCCACCCTTTTTGGGCAAGTTTTGATACCGCCTTAGGCAGCTTTGCTCAATACCACCCGCTCAGGGGCGTTATAGATCTCAAAGTGCTTGCCAGAGCAGCGGCCTAAGAGGGTGAGATTCGTTTTGCGAGCCACCTCTAAGCCCATCAAGGTCATGCCAGAGCGGGTCATGAGAAAGGGGATCCCCATTTGAGCCCCTTTGATCACCATCTCCGAGGTAAGGCGTCCGGTGGTAAAAAAGATCAGGTCTTTACCGGGCTTGTCCTCAAGCCATAACAGTCCAGAGATGGAATCAACCGCATTATGGCGCCCTACATCTTCAATAAAATGGAGTAAATGAACCTGGTCTGGTCCCGCGCGCTCAAAGACAGCACAGGCATGGACCGAGCCGGATTGCTTATAGATCGTATCGTGCGTCCGAATCGTGTCGATCAAGGCCACAATCGCTTCTTGGCTCAAGCTAGGGCCATCGGGTAAGCGGATTGCCTCAACCTCCTCCACCAAGCCCCCAAACATGGTTCCTTGACCACAGCCAGTGGTAACCACCCGCTTACTGGTCAGAGCATCGATATCTACAGAACTACGGCGGGTTTTGACTGCTGCGGAATCGGTCTCCCAATCCACCTGAATACTCTCAATGTCGCTAACAGACTCCACCAAGCGTTGATTGCGAAGATAACCCAAAACCAAGGCCTCAGGAGCACTCCCGAGAGTCATGAGCGTTACGATCTCGCGCTTATCGAGATAGATCGTCAAAGGGCGCTCCCCGGGGATGAAGGTCGTTTTCAGTCGTCCAGCTTCGTCCAAGATTTCGACCTCGTGCACAAGCGGTACGCAAGCATGAGACATCTGGATGGGGCTTGATGCAGCCATAAAACACCTTCTCGAATTGATAAAGAATTGGGCTCAACTTTAACCGCAGACTAAAATTACTGCAGAACCATAAGCCTAGACAGCATAATCGTATATTCATCCTTATTTTGATCAAGCCTGTTTTGCATGACTAGCCTTCCGCGCCGCCTTCTTGTTACCTCTGCCCTGCCATATGCCAATGGCCAGATTCATATTGGCCATCTGGTGGAATATGTACAAACGGATATCTGGGTCCGCTTTCAAAGAATGCGGGGGCATGAAGTCCATTACGTAGGGGCTGACGATACTCATGGTACCCCCATCATGCTGCGCGCTGAAAAAGAAGGTATCACTCCTAAAGAACTGATTGCTAATGTTTGGAAAGAGCATAAGCGCGACTTCGATGATTTCTTAATCTCGTTTGATAACTACTACACCACCGATAGCCCAGAGAACGAAAAGCTCTCGCAAAGTATTTATCTCAAACTGCGTGATGCCGGTCTGATTGAGAAACGCGCGATCGAGCAAGCGTACGATCCCGTTAAAGAAATGTTTTTACCCGATCGCTTCATCAAAGGTGAATGCCCTAAGTGTGGCGCTAAAGATCAATACGGCGATTCTTGCGAGAAGTGTGGCGCAACTTATTCTCCAGTTGACTTAAAGAACCCCTACTCTGTTGTCAGCGGTGCCACGCCCATTAAAAAAGTTTCTGATCACTACTTCTTCAAACTATCGGATCCGCGTTGTGAAAGCTTCTTACGTGAGTGGACTCAAGTAAAGACGCCACTGCAAACAGAAGCACGTAATAAAATGAAGGAGTGGGTGGGCGAAGCCGGCGATAGCAAACTGGGTGACTGGGATATCTCTCGCGATGCACCCTACTTTGGTTTTGAAATTCCGGATGCCCCGGGTAAATATTTCTATGTCTGGCTTGATGCTCCCATCGGCTATTACGCTAGCTTCCTCAACTACTGCCAGCAAAAGGGTTTAAATTTCGAGGAGTGGGTGAAGGCTGACACCACCACCGAGCAGTACCACTTCATTGGTAAAGATATCCTGTATTTCCATACCCTCTTTTGGCCAGCGACTCTCCACTTTGCCGGCTATCGCACCCCAACCAATGTGTTTGCTCACGGCTTTTTAACAGTCGATGGTGAAAAGATGAGTAAGTCACGGGGAACTCTGATTTCTGCTCACAGCGTGATGGAGTCAGGCTTTAACCCAGAGTGGTTCCGCTATTACTTTGCGACTAAGCTCAATGACAGCATGGAAGACTTGGATCTGAACTTGCAAGACTTTGTTGCAAGAGTCAATAGCGACCTTCTCGGTAAGTACATCAATATTGCAAGTCGTAGCGCAGGCTTCTTAGTGAAACGATTTGCTGGAGTTGTTTCTGATGAAGCAATGAATCATCCTCTGCTCACTGAGATTAGAGGAGCGAGTGAAAAAATTGCCGCTTTGTATGAAGGGCGAGAGTTTGCAAAAGCATTACGTAGTGTGATGGAGCTTGCTGATAAGGTGAATGCTTTTGTCGATGAGAATAAGCCTTGGGAAATTGCTAAAGACCCAGAACGCGAAGCAGATCTGCAGCGCGTCTGTAGCGTAACCTTAGAAGCTTTTCGGGCTCTGAGTTTGTACCTCAAACCAGTCTTACCTAAAGTTGCGGAAGGTGTTGAAACCTTTTTATCTCTCAAGCCAATGCGTTGGCAAGACATCAATACACCACTCAGTAGTGAGCATCCAATCCAACCCTATCAACATCTCATGACTCGGGTCGAGCCCGCCCAGATCGATAGTCTTTTAGCAGCCAATCTCTAAAAATATTGAATTGGCCGAACTCGAGTAAAAATCGTTAATAATGATGCTTGTGTGGTCAAAAATCCTTGGCCAATAAAAGTTTAAGTTATTGATTTAATTGAGAATTTAGGAAATACCATGGCCCGATACGAATCTGATTTCACCAAGTTCTTAAATGAAATGAAGTCTGAGAAGCCTGAGCTTGAAGCAGGACAGCAGGAAGGACGCGCCCTGCTTTGGGATAAAGAACCCCAAAGCGTAGAAGATATGCGCCGTGCCAAAGCCGCAAAATTAAAACAGCGCGCTTACGTATATTCGAATGACTGAACCTAGCGCAGCACCAGTATCTGGATTACTGGACAGCACACCCGCAGTAACCGATGGAATGTCAGAGGCGTTTGCCAAGCTGTATGGCGAGCCTCTTTTTAAACTCCCAACCGATCTCTATATCCCGCCGGATGCCTTAGAAGTTTTCTTAGAGGCGTTCGAAGGTCCACTTGATTTATTGCTGTACTTAATTCGTAAGCAGAACTTCAATGTGCTAGATATTCCGATGGCTCAGGTTACCCAGCAATACCTTAGCTATATCGATCAGATTCGTCATCACAACCTTGAGCTGGCTGCTGAGTACTTATTGATGGCAGCGATGTTGATTGAAATCAAATCGCGCATGCTGTTGCCGATGAAGAAAGCTGATAGCGAGGAGGAGGTTGAAGATCCACGCGCAGAACTCGTCCGTCGCTTACTGGAATATGAGCGTATGAAGCTGGCAGCTCAAGAGCTAGACCAGATCCCGCAGCAGGGTCGTGATTTCCAGATCGCGCATGGGCATGTGGATACTACCGTCGCAGTCACCTGGCCAGAGGTGAATCTAGATGATTTACAAATGGCTTGGCGCGATGTTCTACACCGCGCCAAACTCAATCAGCATCACACCATCACTCGCGAGGAATTGTCTGTGCGCGACTTCATGACACGAATTTTGCGTCGTCTGCAAAATACTCGCTTCGTTGAATTCAGCGAACTCTTTGAAGATGCTATTGCCTCTGGTAAAGGGGTACCCGTTGTGATTGTGAACTTTATTGCAATGCTTGAACTCTCTCGTGAAGCCTTAATTGAGATTACCCAAGCTGAGCCCTACGCTCCTATTTACGTGCGCTTAGCCTATACCCCTAGCGCATGAAAATTATTAGCGATATTGGAGAGTTGCGCGATCAGTTGCGCGGCCAAAACCGAGCCTCTTTTGTGCCCACTATGGGCAATCTTCATGAGGGCCATCTATCTCTCATGCGCTTAGCGCGCCAGCACGGTGATCCGGTTGTGGCCAGTATCTTTGTCAATCGCTTGCAGTTTGGTCCAAATGAAGACTTCGATAGCTACCCTCGCACCATGCAAGCCGATATTGAGAAACTAGAGAAGGAAGGTGTCTATGTTTTATTTGCGCCTACCGAGAAAGATCTTTACCCTCAGCCTCAAGAGTACCGAGTAGAGCCTCCAAATCAGCTAGGCAACATTCTCGAAGGAGAATTTAGGCCTGGCTTCTTCCAAGGCGTTTGTACCGTAGTCCTCAAACTCTTTTCTTGCGTACAACCCAAAGTGGCAGTGTTTGGCAAGAAAGACTATCAGCAACTCATGATCATTCGTCAAATGGCAAAACAGTTTGCGTTGCCAGTAGATATTGTTCCAGCAGAAACCATTCGCGCTGAAGACGGTCTTGCCCTCTCCTCGCGCAATAGCTATCTATCAACCGATGAGCGTCGTGAAGCGCCTGAGTTACAAAAACTGTTGCAACAGGTTCGTGAGCAAGTGATGGGTCTAAAGCAACAGAGTCCTGAAGCATTGAAAAAGATTGAAGCTAACGCGCTTGAGATTCTCACAAAAAGGGGTTGGCAGCCCGACTATATTGCGATTCGGCAGCAAAGTGATTTAGCCGCACCTAGCAATACTGCGCTTGATGCCAAAGAGCCTTTAGTCATTCTGACTGCAGCCAAACTAGGCAAGACTCGCTTAATCGATAATCTCGAAATCTAAACCTTTGGAATTACAGCTCAAAGAATTGTCCGACTGTAAGGTTGAGTTCTTGAGCAAGTTCGGCACCAGTCACCTTACCTGCGGTGCCCTTTGCTTTGAGCACCTCAATTTGGCCACCATGACAAGCCACTGAGAATGAGTTCAGACTAATCTCAATGATTTCACCGGGCTTACCTTTAACTGAAGCAAAGGTAGGTGCAATATGTTTGTGGACATCATAAATCTGTACTTTTTGCTCACCAAATCGAGTCCAAGCTCCTGGCGCAGGGTTGCCAGCCCTAATGAGGTTATAGATTTGATTGATATGAGTTGTCCAATGAATCTTGGCAGCATTGGCATCAAACCAACCTTCGTAATTAGCTTGGGATTCATCTTGAATAACTTCTTGATGTTTGCCAGCCACCACAAGATCAGCAGCCTCCAGTAATGCACTCAGACCTAATGGGAAAAGATGGTCAAAGTAGATTTGACCCAAAGTGTCATTTGGTCCGATTGCCACTTCTTTTTGCAAAATCACCGCGCCCTCATCCAGGCCATCGGAAGGACGGAATATGGTTAAGCCCGTTTTCTCTTCGCCTAATGCAATTGCCCAATTGATAGCGCTGGGACCACGGTACTTTGGCAATAAAGATGGGTGATATTGAATCGTGCCGTGCTTCGGAATTTTGACAAGTTCCTGAGGCACAAACTGCAACACATAAGCCATCACGCAAATATCAGCATTGCTATCAATCATGGCCTGAGCAGCTTCGGGACTTTTTAAGGAAGCAAACTGTAAAGGAGTGAGACCTCTCGCTAGAGCAGCCTCTTTCAATGCCTCAGGTTTAGTTGATTTAGGATTGTCAGGCGGACAGAAAACTGCTACGAGCTCATCGCCCCGATCTAAAAAGGCTTCTAATGCAGCTTTACCAAAATCTGCACTCCCGATTAAGGCCACGCGCATCAGATAACCTTATCGTGACGTAGTTCAATTAACTCATCGGTGCTATAGCCAAGCTCATTCAAGATTTCATCAGTATGCTCGCCCAGCAGTGGGGAGCGAGTCACTTCAGTTTCGCTATCCGATAACTTAATTGGATTACCCACAGTGAGATACTTGCCACGCACTGGATGATCTACCTCAACTACTGTACCCGTCTCACGCAAAGATGGCTCTTCAGCCAACTCCTTCATGGACAGAATTGGGCCACATGGAACGTCGTATTTGTTCAGGGTATCCATTGCTTCAAACTTGGTTTTGGTCATTGTCCATTGTTCGATACCACCAAAAATATCCATCAGATGAGGCAAGCGGGCTGTAGGCGAAGCAAATTTTGGATCGGTAATCCAATCTTCACGGCCAATCACTTTACAAA
>Ga0214206_1000270_pt1 | contig 14648 bp, 12 predicted proteins | sample TroBogEpilimnion_26_FD_153044 | JGI IMG/M metagenome (GOLD analysis project Ga0214206, IMG submission 153044) | Freshwater microbial communities from Trout Bog Lake, WI - 07JUL2009 epilimnion | ecosystem: Environmental > Aquatic > Freshwater > Lake > Epilimnion/Euphotic zone | place: Trout Bog...
CGACCTCCACCCATCCCCGCCCGCTCGCCGAGGCGACCCCCGACACGCTCGCGGCCATCCTGTTCACGTCCGGCTCAACCGGCGCACCCAAGGGAGTCTGCTATACGCATGGGATGTTCGATGCGCAGATCGAACTGGTGCGCTCGACCTACGGCATCCGCCCGGGCGAGACCGACATGGCGATGCTGCCGCTCTTCGCGCTCTTCAATCCAGCGCTGGGAACGACGACGGTGACCCCTCTCCTCGACCCGTCGCGACCGCTGGCCGCCGACCCCGCGCCGCTCGTCGCCGCGCTGATCTCCGAGAAGGTCACCTGCTCGTTCGGCTCGCCCGCTATCTGGGGCAAGGTCGCAGACCATTGCGAAGCCAACGGCCTCAGGCTGCCGGACCTCCGTCGCCTGCTCATCGCCGGTGCGCCGGTCTCCGGCGAACTCCTGGCCAAGCTCCGCACCATCGCGCCGCACTGCGTGACGCAGACGCCTTACGGCGCGACGGAATGCCTGCCGGTGACGACGATCACCGCCGATGAACTGCTTGGCGAAGCACGCCAGCTGGCTCTCCGCGGCCATGGCACCTGCGTCGGCCGCCCCGTCAGCGGCGTCGAGGTCCGCGTCATCCGCGAGACCGATGGTCCTATCGCGACGCTCTCCGACGCCATCGCGTGCGCGCCCGGCGAAATCGGCGAGATCATCGCGACCGGCCCGAGCGTGACGCGCGAATACGACGGCCTGCCGGAAGCCACGCGTCTCGCGAAGATCGCCGACGGCGGCCGCGTCTGGCATCGCATGGGCGACCTAGGTGCCTTGGATGCCTCCGTTCGTCTGTTCTTCTTCGGCCGACGGGTGGAAAAAGTGCGGACCGCCGAACACGACCTGCCGACGGAATCGCTCGAACCCGCCTTCCGCCAGCACCCGCAGGTCTTCCGCTGCGCGCTGATCGGCATCGGCGCAACCCCGACGCAGACGCCAGCGCTGGTCGTCGAGCCGCGCGCGGGGCACTTCCCGGAGACCGAGGCCGACCGCGCACGCTTCGTCCAGGAGCTCCGCGACCTCGCGACGATCAACCCGCAGGCCACGCAGGTCCGGCACATCGTCTTCCAACGCGCCTTGCCGGTCGACGTACGCCATAACGCCAAGATCCATCGGCTGCAGCTGGCGAAGGAATGGACCACCCGTCTCGCCCGATGAATCCGCCCCTCGTCCTCGTCACCGGCGGCGCCGGCTTCCTCGGCCAAGCCGTGGTCCGCCGCTGCCTTGCCCGCGGCTACCGCGTCCGCGTCCTGGGCCGCACGCCGCTCACCGGCGCACTCACCGGCCAGGTGGATTTCGTCCGGGGTGACATCGCCGACCGCACCGCCGTCGACTCGGCCGTCCAAGGCTGCGACTACGTCTTCCATGTGGCGGCCAAAGCGGGCGTGTGGGGAGCCTGGGAAGAATACGTCCGCATCAACATCGACGGCACCACGCACGTCGTCGAAGCCTGCCAAGCCCATGGCGTCCGCGCGCTCGTGCACACGAGCACCCCGAGCGTCGTCTTCAACGGCGAAGCGTTCCGAGGCGCCGACGAAGCCCTGCCCTACGGAGATAACTGGCTCTGCGCCTATGCCGAGACCAAGGCCATCGCCGAGGAAGTCGCGCTCAAGGCCGCGTCGGACCGTCTCAAGGTCTGCGCGCTCCGCCCGCACCTGATTTGGGGTCCGGGCGACCATCACCTCTTCCCGCGCGTCCTCGCCCGGGCCCGCACCGGCAAGCTACGTATCGTCGGAGACGGCGAGAACCGCGTCGACGTCACGCACGTCGACACCGCCGCCGACGCCCACCTCGGCGCGCTCGACGCATTGCTCGCTGGACGCGCCAACGGTAAGGCCTACTTCCTCTCGCAAGGTGAACCCGTGAAACTCTGGGAGTTCATCAACCGCCTGCTCGTCGGTGCCGGCGAGAAACCCGTCACCCGCCGCATCAGCCAGCGGTCGGCCTATTGGCTCGGCGCCCTGCTCGAAGGCGTCTGGACGCTGTTCCGGCGCAAGGGCGAACCGCCCATGACCCGCTTCGTCGCCGTCGAACTCGCCAAGGACCATTGGTTCGACGTCTCCGCGGCCCGCCGCGACCTCGGCCTGAAGCCGGCCGTCGAGACCTGGTCCGAACTCGACCGTCTGGCCGCCACCCTTCGGACGAAATAACGGGTTCGCTTGCCCCGGTCGGCTTTCGCCTCATCCCTTCCCCCATGCCTGCCGACGGACTCCAGCCCGACAAATCCTTCGTCGTCACGATGAAGACCTGGTTCGACCAGACCGACGGGCTCGGGATCCTCCACCACTCCCACTACGTGCTGCTCATGGAGCGGGCGCAGAAGACGATGTTCGTGGCGATGATGGGGAAAGACACGCTGGATCCGGCCGTCGCCCCTGACGTCTACGTGGTCGTCCGCGACATCGACCTCCACTACCATGCGCCCATCCGCCCGGAGTGCGACGTGAAGCTCATCCTGAGCGTGCGCAAGGTCCGCGCCGCCGGCCTGACGGTTGATTTCGAGTTCCGTAGCGCCGACTTCTCCGTCCTCCATGCCAAGGCCTCACGCACCGTCTGCCGCATGGACGGAACCACCCATCAGCCCGCGGCCTGGAGCGAAGAATTCCGGGCGAAGCACGAAGCGTTGGTGCGCTGAAGCGAAGAGGACTGTGTAGAGGACAGCATAGAGGTCTGAATGGAGGCCTGAATTGATCGATGCATGCGCGGCATTGAGTGGGATCTCATCATCCATTCAGCCCTCAACGCAGTCCTCCATTCAGCGATCCATTCAGTCCTCTATTTCTTCGCTAGCGCAGCGCAGATCCCGCACGTCTTTCCGTCGCACCCGCGCGCGGTGCAGTGCTCGCGGCCGTAGAAGATGATCCGCAGGTGCAGTTTGTTCCAGCTGTCTTCGGGAAAGAGACGCTTGAGGTCCTTCTCGACCTGCTCGACGGACTTGCCGGGGCTGAGCTTCCAGCGCTTCGCGAGCCGATGGATATGGGTATCAACCGGAAAGGCCGGCACGCCGAAGGCCTGGGCCATCACCACCGAGGCGGTCTTGTGGCCGACGCCCGGCAGCTCCTCGAGTTCCTCGAACGTCCGGGGCACCTGGCCGCCGTGCTTCGCCATGAGCATCTTGCCCAGGCCGACGAGCGCCTTGGATTTCTGCGGCGCGAGCCCAAGCTGACGGATGAGCGTCAGCACCCTTGCCTCGGTCATCGCCGCCATCTTGGCCGGAGTCCCCGCCTCGGCGAAGAGCGCCGGGGTGACCTCGTTGACCTTCTTGTCCGTGCATTGGGCCGACAGCACCACCGCCACCAGTAACGTGAAGGCATCGGTGTGATCCAAGGGGATGGGCGTCGTCGGGTAGAGCTTCGCGAGCTCCTTCCCCACGTAATCGGCACGTTCCTGCTTGGTCATGCGCCGACGATGAGAAGCCCCTGGTCGATGGCAACGCACCTCAGCCGGAAGACTTATTCACAAGCCTCCGAATGGGTTGCCAAACCTTATGCCGAAAACGTGATTCTCTAATACCCCCACCCTCGCTTGGTGGGCGGTTGCGACACCCGTTTCCTCCTTCAAAACCTTTCCCACTTCCATGGCACAGCTGCCCTACGATCCGTCCAAAATCACCCGCGAACTCGCCCGCCATTACATCCCGGCGACCGAGGCCGACATCCGCGCGATGTTCGCCGCCATCGGCTCCAAGGATTTCCCGGACATGTATTCGCACATCGACGCCGCGGTGAAGTTCCCCGGCGCCCAGGACCTGCCGGACGAGCTCGAATACCAGGCGCTCGCGGATCGGATGGAGAGCCTGTCCAAGAAGAACTCGGTCAAGACCGCCTTCCTCGGCGACGGCCTCCAGGTCTACCGCACGAACGAGATGGTCGGCCACGTCTGCTCCATCCGCAACCTGACCACCTCCTACACCCCCTACCAGCCGGAGCGTTCGCAGGGCACGCTGATCACCCACTGGATCTACCAATCCACGCTCGCCCAGCTGACCGGCTTCGAAGCCGTCAATTCCTCGCTCTACGAACGCGCGAGCGCGCTCTTCGAAGCCGCCGTCTGCGCGGTCCGCATGGGCGATGCCGAAGCGAACACGGTGCTCGTCGCCGCGAACCTGCTCCCCTCCGACCTTGAAGTCCTGCGCACGCACGTCGCCGACACGTCCGTGAAGCTCGAATTCCTAGCTCCGGACGAAGACACCGGCCGCCTCACCGCCGCCGGCATCGCCGCCGCCTCCGCCCGACTCGGCAAGCAGCTCGCCGCCGTCATCTTCCCGCAGGTCAACGCCCTCGGCCTCCTCGAGGACGTCGACGCCCTCACCGACGCCTGCGCCGACGCCGGCGTGAAGTCCGTCGCGGTCATCGACCCGATGCTCCTCGCCACCGGCGGCCTCAAGGCCCCGGCCCAGTATGGCCGCAAGGGCGCCGACATCCTCGTCGGCGAAGGCCAGCACCTCGCCATCGGCGCCAACTTCGGCGGACCGGGCCTCGGCATCTTCGCCGTCCGACATAACGCCGACAAAAAGAATGAAGTGCGCGAGACCCCCGGCCGCTTCGTCGGCAAGGCCAAGGACAACGCCGGCCGCGATTGCATCGTGATGGTGATGTCCACCCGCGAGCAGCACATCCGCAAGGACAAGGCCACGTCCAACATCTGCTCCAACCAGGCCTTCATCGCCACGATCGCCGGCGCCTCCATCCTCGCCCGCGGCGAGAACGGCATGTCGGCCAGCTGCGTCGCCGGCCGCGACCAGGCCCGCCGCGCCGCCGCCCAGCTGCACAACATCCCCGGCCTCAAGGTCTGCTACGCCAACCAGGCTTTCTGGAACGAGTTCAGCCTGATGCTCCCCGAGCCCGCCGCCGCGGTCATCGCCAAGGGCCGGGCCGCCGGCCTGCACGTGGGTGTCGACATCACCGGCCGCACCCCTTGCCACTGCTCGCTGCTCAAGATCTCCTTCAGCGACCTGCAGACCGCTGCCGACACCGACAAGCTCGTGGCGTTCTTCGAAGGCCTTTACGGCAAGTCCGTCGGTTCGAAGACGATCGCCGAGATCCCCGTCGCCCTGCTCCGCCAAGGCGCCGTCGGCCTCCCCTCCTTCCCGCTCGCCGAACTGAAGGCGTACTACACGAAGCTCGGCGAACTCAACGTCTCGCCCGACACCGGCTGCTTCCCGCTCGGTTCGTGCACGATGAAGTACAACCCGCACATCAACGACTGGGCCGCGGGGCTCCCGGGCTTCACCGGCCTGCACCCGCAGGCGCCTTCCGAAGACGCACAGGGCTCGCTCGAACTCCTCTGGCAGATCCAGGAGTGGTTCCGCAAGATCACCGGCCTCGCCGGACTGACCACCCAGCCCGTCGCCGGCGCCCAAGGTGAACTCGTCGGCCTCAAGCTCTTCCAGGCCTACCACCGCCACCACGGCCAGCACCGCGACATCATCCTCATCCCGTCGACGGCTCACGGCACGAACTTCGCCACGGCCACCACGGCCGGCTACGCCACCAAGCGCAACCCCGACGGTTCGCCCTCGGGCATCGTGATCCTGAAGTCCGCCCCCGACGGCCGCGTCGACCAGGCCGACTTCGCCGCGAAGATCGCCGAGTTCGGTCCGCGCATCGCGGGCATGATGGTGACCAATCCGAACACTTCTGGCGTCTTCGAGACCGACTTCCAGAAGATGGCCTCGGAAATCCATCGCATCGGAGGTCTCGTCTACATGGACGGCGCCAACATGAACGCCATCGCGGGCTGGGTGAACCTCGGCGCCCTCGGCGTCGACGCGGTCCACAACAACCTCCATAAGACCTGGACCGTCCCGCACGGCGGCGGCGGCCCTGGCGACGGCATCGTGGCCGTCTCCGAGCGCCTCGTCGACTTCCTGCCGGGCTTCCAGATCGAGAAGCGCGGCGACACCTATGTCCCGGTGAAGCCGAAGCATAGCATCGGCTCCTTCCACCGCCACTGGGGCAACTTCGCCCACAAGGTGCGCGTCTACTCCTACCTCCTCCGTCTCGGCAAGGAAGGCGTGCGTCGCATGTCCGCGATGTCGGTCCTCTCCAGCCGCTACCTGTTCTCGAAGCTCGGACAGACCTTCCCTTCGCTCCCCGCGGCGGCCGACGGCGTGCCGCGCATGCACGAGTTCATCCTCACGCTCACCGAAGAGGACTTCAAGCGCATCGAGGCCGCCGGCATCCCGCGCCCGAGCATCATCGCCCGGGTCGGCAAGTTGTTCCTCGACTTCGGCTTCCACGCCCCGACCGTCGCCTTCCCCGAAGTCTTCGGACTGATGATCGAGCCGACCGAATCCTACACAAAGGACGAACTCGATCGCTTCGCCGAAGTCGTCCTGGCCATCGGCGACCTCATCCGCACCAACCCCGAGGTGCTCAAGTCCACCCCGCGCTTCACGCCGGTGGACCGCGTCGACGAAGTCGCCGCGAACCGCAACCTGGTGCTCAGCGAACGCCTCACGGCGCTGCCTTTGATCAACGAGAACCGCCTGTCGCCCGTCCTGCTCAACGCGATGCCCGTCGCGGAGATCAAGCAACGCGTGCTGGCTACGGTCTGATCAGGCCTTCGGCAGACGGACGACGAAGACGGTGCCTTTGCCGACCTCGCTGGTCACGGTGATGGTGCCGCCATGGGCTTCGACGGTCTGCCTGACGATGGCGAGCCCGAGGCCGGCGCCACCGGTATGGCGAGAACGCGAGGCATCGACGCGACGGAAGCGCTCGAAGATGTGAGGCAGGCTCTCCGCGGGAATGCCGCGACCGTCATCGGCCACGCGCAGCTCGGACCAGCCGTCCGCCACGCCGGTGGTGACGGTCACGGTCACGCCGGCTTCGTTATGGAGGATGGCGTTGATGGAGAGGTTGAGGATCACGCGGCCGAGGCGGCCGGCGTCACCGATGACAGGCGCGCCTTCGAGCTGGGGCACGAGCTTGGCGCCGTGCTCGCGGGCGACACGACCGAGCAAGGCGACGGATTCGTCGGCGAGATCCGCGAGGTCACAGGGATCCTGCGCGACCGGCCGGCCGGCGTCGCCCTGGGCGAGCTCGAGCAAGGCGTCGGAGATGGACTTCATCCGGAGCGCCGACTGCTTGATGGTCTCGAGCGTCGCGCGGTATTCCTCCGGCGTCCGCTCTTGGCGCAAGGCTCCCTGGCTGTCGGAAAGAATGACGGTCAGCGGCGTCCGCAGCTCGTGCGATGCGTCGGCGGTGAACTGCGCCATGTGCTCGCGGGCGGCGTTCATCTTGCCGAAGGTGTCGTTCAGCACGACGGCGAGACGGCCGAGCTCGCTCTCGGTATCTTCGAGGTCGATCTTCCGGCCGAAGTCTCCGGCGGCGATGCCTTCGGCGTCCGCGGCGATGCGGTCGATAGGCCTGAGCGAACGACCGGCGAGGATCCAGCCGATGCCGCAGCCGACAAAGACGATGGCAAGCCCGGCGAGCGTCAGGCTTCGGGCCAAGGCCGCCAGCGCGGCGTCGAGCTGAGCGGTCGGGCTGCCGAACATGACGAGGTTACGGCCGGGAGGACGATGAAGGAGGACACGATGACCTGGCAGCGTCGCCATCAGGTCCTGCGGACGGGCCGGACCCTCTTCGGCGGGGATCTCCAGGTCGGCCAAGGACTGGGCGATCAGCGTCGGATCCTGCGGAGCGTTCGGCGAGCGATAGAGCGATTTGCCATCGAGGTCGACGGCCTGGACCCAAACGCCGGCCTCGACGATCTCGGCCAGCGCCTGGCGCGCCTTCGTGGCTCGCTGTTCCTGATTGTCACCCCTGGGTGCGGCCTTGCCGTTAGGACGGGCCGCAGGCGCGGCCGGGCCTCGAGGACCCGCGACGCCCGGGACCACCTCGTTCATCGCCCCCATGCCGCGGGTCATCTCCTGGCGGAGGCGGAGGTCGAGTTCCTGCAGGCGGGCCTGCTTCTCATGCCGGTAGAAAGCGACGAGTAACACCGAGGCCGTCGCGGCGAGCAGGCCGAAGTTCCAGGCCAGGATGCGCCAGCGGATGGAGTGGAAGACCATGGTCTTACCGTTTATTTCGGCGCCACCTCGATGACGTAGCCAAGCCCGCGCCGGGTCTTGATGAGCTCGGCGCCGAGCTTGCGGCGGAGGTTGCAGACATGGACCTCAAGGAGGTTCGAAAGCGTGTCTTCGTTCTCGTCGAAAAGATGCTCGTACAGTTCGGCGCGGGGGACGACGGCCCCGCGGCGATGGGCGAGGTATTCGAGCAGGCCGTACTCGCGGCCCGTGACCGGCTCGTCCTTGCCGCCTTTCGTGACACGGCGGGCGGTGGTGTCGATCACGACGTCGCCGAGCGAGATGACGGCCGCGGCCGAACTGTGGTTGCGACGGACGAGCGCGCGCAGGCGGGCGAGGAGTTCCTGCTGCACGAAAGGCTTGGCGACGTAGTCATCGGCGCCCAGATCCAGGCCGGCGACGCGGTCGTCGACCGAATTGCGCGCGGTGAGCATCATGACCGGGGTACGCTTGGTATGACGAAGGCGGCGGAGCATCTCGCGTCCGTCCATCACCGGCATCATATGGTCGAGGACGATGGCGTCGTAGTCGCACTCCATCGCCTTATGCAGGCCTTCCTCTCCGTTGGCCGCCGCATCGGCGGCATACCCCTCCTCGCGCAGCAGTTTGAGGAGGCCGTTACGCAAAGGGACTTCGTCTTCTACGATTAGGATGCGCATCGGGAACTGGCTTATATCCTACCCTTATCGCCCTTAATCCAAGATTAAGAAGTCACGCCTCGCCCCGGATGAAGTGCCCGCGGGAGATGGCCGAGTAGGCCCCCGTCAGCAACGCGCAGGCGCCGCAGACCCAGAAGACCTGGCCGGGCGTGAGGTTCAGCGTCTGGAAGGAAACCCACTGCACCCCGGAGGCGGCGAGGATGCCGACGAAGCTCAGGACATTGGCCGCCCCTTGGACGGCCCCCTTGTCTTCGGGAGCTGGCCGATGCTGGAGGACGGCCGCGATCGGGACGATGAACAGGCCGGCGGAAAAACCTAGCCCGACCAGGCAGAGCACGAACGGGACGAAGCCCACGCCCGTCAGGCCCATCGGGACCGAGCAGAGGGCCAGGCCGACGGCGCCGACCGGCACGAGCCGATACTCGATGCGCCCCCGCGAAGCATAGCCGGCCGCGACGCTGCCGAATCCGATGCCGAGCGCGAGCGCGAGATTGAGGGTGGCGTTCTGAGCCTTGCCCAGTTTCAGGACGTCCTGCGCATAGATCATGAGGTTCATCTGCACCAGCGCGGCGACGAAGAAGAAGCCGGTGTTGCCCCAGTTCGCCCGCCAAAGGTCCCGGTCCTGCTTCATCGCCATGAGCCGAGCCCAGAGGTCGGTCACCGGATTGATGCGCCGCTCGCAATTCGGATTCGCCGCCGGCACCGGCGTGATGCTCCGGCTCAGCCACCAACCGAGCAGGGCCAGGAGGGCCAGGATGAGCCCGGAGAAGCCCTGCGATCCGGCGAACGTCTCCGCCAGGAACCCCGAGGCGGCGATGCCGAAGATGATGCCGAGGAAGGTCAGCAGCTCGAGGATGCCGTTGCCCCATGACAGACGTTCATGCGGGAGGAGTTCCGGCAGGATGCCATATTTGGACGGAGCGAAGAGCGCGCTATGGCAGCCCATCAGGAAGATGGCCGCCAGCTCCAGCGAAGCATGCCCCCAGGCCAGCGCCGCGGCCGCGAAGAGCATGATGGCGATCTCGGCCAACTTCACCGCGGAGATCACGCGCTGCTTGCTGAAGCGGTCAGCCAGCCAGCCGCCCAGCATCGAAAAAAGGATGAAAGGCGCGGCGAAAAGCGCTCCCGCCAGCGCGACGTGCGTGTTCCGCTCCTCCTGCGGGACGGCGCTGCCGAGCACGAGCAAGATGATCAGGTTCTTCAGCGCGTTGTCGCTGAAGGCGGTCTGGAACTGGGTCGCCATCAGGCTCCAGAAACCTCGTCGCCAGCCGGGATGACTCGGGTCGCTGTCCATGCCGTATGTCATCCCTCCGACCGAGGAACGGCAAACTTATTGGAACCTCAGGCCCGCAGGGCCGCGAAGAGATCCACCGCCGATTCGGCCTTGTTGAGGATATAGACGTGATAACCGGGGGCGCCGCGCGCGACCAGGCCGCGGACCTGGCGCACGGCCCAGGAGACGCCGACCTTGCGCTGGGCTTCCTCGTCCGGACCGCAGGCTTCGAGCTCGCGGACCAACGCATCAGGGATGCGGGCCTTGCAGAAGCCGCAGAAATTGCGGGCCTGCTTCAACGAAAGGACGGGCATGACGCCGGGAAGGATCGGGGCCGTCACGCCGGCCGCGCGGGCGCGATCGACGAAGCGGAAGTAATCCTCGTTATCCAGGAAAAGCTGCGTGGTGACGAAGTCGGCTCCGGCCGCGACCTTGCCGGCCAGGAAACGGATGTCGGAGAGGTCGTCGATGGCGTCCGGATGCCGCTCGGGGAAACCGGCGACGCCGACGGCGAAACGACCGGGGCGTTCGGCGGCGATCAGGCGGACGAGGCCCTGCGCATGCGCGAAGCCCTCAGGGTGCGCCACGAAGTCCTTCTGGCCCTTGGGCGGATCGCCACGCAAGGCCAGGATGCCGGAGAAGCCGGCCCGGTCGTACTGTTCGATGATGCCGGCCAGCTCGGAGCGGGCATGCCCGACGCAGGTGAGGTGACCGATGAGCGGGATGCCCATCTTCACCAGCTCGGCGCCGTAGGTGATCGTGGTGTCGCGGGAAGTACCGCCGGCGCCGTAGGTCAGGGAGGCGAAATCGATGCCGAGCGGCCTGAGCGTCTCGGCGACCTTGAGCATGCGCGCGCCGCCTTCCGCGTCCTTGGGCGGAAAGAACTCCACCGACACCGTGGGGCGCACGGGGCTGCGGAGGGCGTCAATGAGCAGGGAGCGGGACATCCGAAGTATCTTCTTATCTAGATACGAAGATGTAAGTCAAGACCCTAAGGGTCACTCGTCCAGCCCCTCCCGGCCGCCGTTGGCGGGGAGTTCGCCCGGCATGGCGACGTGATAGGCCATGACCATCCAGCAGAGCATGACGGGGTAGATCAGGACGATGAAGCCGAAGGAACCGAAGATGCCCAGCAGGACGCCGGCCTTGACGGAGAGCACCTTGAAGCCGACGAGGAAACAGATGGGGATGATGACGAACAGGATGGCGGCGACGTAGCCGATCGAGGTCGTGCCGGAATAGATCCCGGCCGAACGGGCGAGATCCATGCCGCACGCGGCGCACGCCTTGTTCAGGCGGAACCAGGAAGCGAGCAGGCCGCGCTTCCCGCAGTTCGGACAATGGCAAAGCACGCCTCGGGCGATGATGTCGCCGCGGGGGACCTTCAGCTCGGTTTCGCTCATGCGGCCAGCCTCATCGCCGCGACGAGGAAGACAAGCCAGACCCGCCCTGCCTTCTGCACGGTAGGGTCAGCACTGCGTGCTGACCTAGTCATATCGCCCTTCCCCTAGGTCAGCACGCAGTGCTGACCCTACCTAATACCTGATTGAGGACTACACCTTGAGGAACAGCTTCTGGCGCTTAAGGAACCAGAAGAGCGTCCACTCGACGGCGAAGAGTCCGACGGCGAGGAGCAACGCGCCCGCGGCCGGCGACATCACCTTGGCGAGACCGCCGAACAAGGCCTGCGCTGTGTAGTCGTAGCTGATGAACTTGCCGGAGAGGTAGATCAGCACGGAGTTCATGCCGATGACGGCGAAGAAGGCTCCGAAGGCGCGCAGCCAGCCGCGGACATCGATCGTCCAGTAGAAGAACGCCAGCAGCAGGCTGCCCCACCCGCAGGTCCAGAGGACGAACGAGCTGGTCCAAAGGTTCTTGTTCAGCGGGAAGACGAAGCTCCAGAGGCCGCCCACCACGAGCAACGCGAGACCGGCGAGCGCCAATCCGGCGGCCTTGCGGTCGCCCGAGACCTCTTCCGAAGAACGGCGCAACCAGAGGCCGGCCAGGATGCCGAGCAACGCGTTGCCGATCGCCGGGATCATCGCGAGCAGGCCTTCGGGGTCGTGGATCTTCTTGTGCAGCTTGCCAGGCAGGAGCAGACGGTCGACGTAACTGGCGAAGTTCCCCTCCATCGTCAGGTCGCCCGGAGCGAAGCCCGGCGCATGGCCGAACGACATGACCGCCCAATAGCCGAGGAGGATGCCGGCCAACCAATACCAGAGTCGCCTGGGGGACTCGAAGTGGAAGGCGAAGATCAGCTGGGCGAACATGCCCGCGAGACCGATGCGCCCGAGCACGCTTCCGAAACGCATATTATCGAGCCCCTTCCACTGGAGGCCGTTGTTGTAGAGGATGCCGAGCAAGACGAGGATCAGGCCACGCTGCACGATCTTGCGGCAGACTTCGCCGCGGGCTCCTTCCGTGAGGCGGCGGGTCAGCGAGTACGGCGTCGAGACGCCCGCCATGAAGAGAAAGAGCGGGAAGATGAGGTCGTAGGCCTGGAAGCCGTTCCAATCGACGTGCTTGAGCTGACCGTCGATCGCGCCGACCCACCCCCATTCGGTCAGCTTGAAAAGGGCCAGCAGGATACCGTGGCCGCCGACGATCCAGAAAAGATCGAAGCCGCGCAGGGCATCGAGGGATAATAGACGTTCGGACTTCGGGGCTGGAGTCTCCATGGGGGTGAGGCTTTTCTACCCCGCCTCCGAGAGAGGTCTACCCAGAACCTACCTTCGACGAGCCGGACTTCACTTCGCGGCAGGCACCTCGAAGACAGGGTATTTCGACAGCTTGGCACGCGTCTCCTTGGTGATCGGGTAGCCGAGCTTGGCGAAGAAAGGGGCTACGTCGGACTTGGCCGCCGCGCCATAACGTTGCACGAAAAGGTTCTTGAGCGCCGGTTCGCCCTTGATCGAGTCGTCCAACGGCTCGGCATAGGACCGCAGGGTCGTGCGCATCGGCTCCCATCCGTGGGCGCGCATGAGCGCCTCGAAAGGGGCAAGTTGCTCCGAGTACCCCAGGCCGGGAGGATCCGCCATGCGACGCGCGAGCCGTTCATCGATGCTGCCATGCTTGCTCCGATGCTCGAAGACGGGTCGTTCGATCAGTTTTTCCATGCAGTACAGCGAGAAGAGATTGCAGGTCACCTCCGCCTGATTGCCCCCGTCGTGGAAGGTCCATTTCTTGTTCTGATGGTTGTGTCCCAGCTCGTGGAAGAACCCCCAGTTCCCCTCCTTCTCCATCTTGGCGAGATCGACCATGTCATGGCCCGAGCCGAGATTGCACATGAACGGGTAACCCGAATGCATGTAACCTCCGCTGATCTCACGGTCGGGCACCATGCGCTCGGGCGCATGCCGTCGCAACGCCACCAGGTCGTCCTCCAGTTCGATGACCTTGTCCCACCACCTGATCAGCGGCTTCGGGTCGACGATCTTCTCCATGTCCGACCGAGGGACATGCAGGATGATTCTTTTCGAGACGATCGTCCCCCAGGGGGCCGGCGAAGACGCCAATGACTGCTTCCACGTCTCGGGCGTATCCTTGCCCTCGACGTAGCTAGGCATCGCGACGGCGTCGGCGAACGTGAGGCTGGCCTTGGCCACGGCGGCTCGCAGCTGGGGCCGGGCCGGCTTCTGGTCCGACTCCTCGACCTTGATGAAGATCTGGCCGCCGAAGGCGTTGGCTATCTTGTTCACCCCGGGCGACAGCTTGAACTTACGCGAAATCAGCGGAAAGCGGGTCCACCGCGGCCGGCCGAAGACGCGGTCATGATGGCATCCGACGATGATCTCCAAGGTGCGGCTTGAAGGTATGTCGCCCACGGTGACCGTGACGACCTCGCCGGGCGCGGCGTAAAGGCCGGTCTCCTGCCAGACGTCCGGAGAGGTCGCCAGGTCCGGCGCGTTCGGGGCGTCGACGTTCCAGCGGTACAAAGCGTTATAACTGAACTCCACGCTCTTGGTCACCCGTTCGGACGCCGTCACCTCGCCGGGGAAATCCTTGGCCGCCGGGTGAGCGCGAACAGCCTTGGGCGGACGAGACATATAATCCTCGATGCTCTTCTCGAGATCAGGAAGCTCGGCCTTTGACGAGATGACAAAGGGGGCGGCAGGCGTAGGGACGATGTCGGTCACCTTGGTCTGCGCTTGGACGCCGGGCGCGCAGAGGAGCAGAATGATCAGGAGCGATGGCCTCATCCTTTGATGAAGGAATTCATACCATCCGCTTCCTCACGGTCAACCCGAGGCGTCCTCGGGAAATGACCAGCATTGGTCATTAAGGACATCCGGAAGATATCGCATTCCTGCCAAACGGAACAAGAACCACCCAAGGTTCTGCTCATGACCAGCTGCAAGCGATGCGGCTTGGGATTGGCTCCGCTTTGCTCCGGGCTGGCGCCCGATGCCTGCGGCATCGCCTGTTCGCCTAGACGGCTCACCGAACGAGTCCTCACCCCATCCTAGGCTTTGTTCATTTCGTCTGAGCCCCAGGGCCTTTTTAAAAAAATGGCGGAGAGGATGGGATTCGAACCAATGCTCCAGGAGAAGGCCCCTTACATCCGCTCGACGGGCTCGATGCCGAGGAGGCGCAGGCCGGTTTCCATGACGGCGCAGGTACGCGAGCAGAGCATGAGCCGGCGGGCCTTCATT
>Ga0214206_1000271_pt1 | contig 14635 bp, 15 predicted proteins | sample TroBogEpilimnion_26_FD_153044 | JGI IMG/M metagenome (GOLD analysis project Ga0214206, IMG submission 153044) | Freshwater microbial communities from Trout Bog Lake, WI - 07JUL2009 epilimnion | ecosystem: Environmental > Aquatic > Freshwater > Lake > Epilimnion/Euphotic zone | place: Trout Bog...
GAACTGTTTGGTGTGGAGTCTAGCTGATGAGTTAGCCCTTCAGTACGGAGTTCCAATGAACTCTAGACAAGAGATTGCTCAAAGAGCAAATATGTATAAAGAGAAAATGTCTGATTGGGATGTTGAAGCTTACAGTACATTCTTCTCTCCTGACTTTAGGTCTACTAGTAACAACTCGTATGGGAGGTAAGAATGGCTACAGAACGTATAGCTCTTACTCAGCCCATAGACAGTCGTACTGGCAGCTTCTCTTCAGATGCCTACTCTTCTAATTGTTACTTTGATTCTAGTAGTGGTAAGAGAGAGTTTGTTAAAAGACCTGGCTTGGTTTCTGTTGCTCAAGTTACACCAGTAACTCCACCAGCTACTTTACAAAGTCAAGGGTTAACCCCTTACAATGGAAACCTTATTGCTGTTATTAATAACACAGCCTATAAGATCAATCCTACAACCTATGCTGTCACTACTCTTGGTACTTTGTCTGTTTCAACTAGTCAAAGTTACTTTGTTAGAACTTTCCTAGATGCTTACTTGTTTATGCACAACAAGGTTAACGGATACCTTCTTAATCAAGCAGGTGCTCAAGGACCTATAACCAATGACAAAGTAGCCAACATCAGCATAGACAATCCAGGACTCAACTACAGTACAGGGATAACCCTTAGCTTCTCTGCTAGTGGTGTTGCTGCTACTGCAACTGTAACCAATGGAAACATTACTGCTGTTAATATAACCAATGCTGGTTCTGGACTAACTGTTGCTCCAACCATTACCATCAATGTTCCTAGTACTGTAACTCCTACAGCAACTGGTCTTGTGGGTGACTACATCATTAGTGTGTCTAGTGGTACGGGTATCTACGTAGGTATGCAAGCATCTGGTACAGGTGTAGCCAATAATGCTCTTGTGACCAACGTCAATGGCACTACAATCACTCTCAGCCTTCCAAACACAGATGCTGTGTCTGGTACTATTACTTTTGCTGATCTAGGCTCTAATGGCGTTTTAACGCCTTCTCTTAATTCTTTCCCTGCTGGTCCTTATGTGTCTGGTGCTGTCTTCTTAGACAACTACATATTTATTGGTACTACAAACAATCGTATTTACAACTCTAACCTGGGTGATCCAACTACTTGGGAAGCTCTTAGCTACATTAGCTTTGAACAAACAGCAGATACATTAGTAGGTATTGTTAAACATCTTAACTACTTAGTAGCTTTTGGAAACAATAGTACTCAGTTCTTCTATGATACAGATAATGCTGTTGGTTCTCCTTTGGGGTTAGCAGCGTCTTATACCTCTGAAATTGGTTGTGCTAGTGGAGACAGTATTGTTGCTACTAGTAACACTGTTCTGTGGATAGGAACAACCAAAACGTACGGCAAATGTGTGTACACAATGGATGGTGTTTCTGCTGTAAAAGTGTCTACTAGTAACATAGATAGGCATTTAGAAGCAGATGATTTGAGTTATGTAACTGCTTACTGCTATAAAGTTAGTGGTCATACGCTATATATATTGACTCTACACAACACTCAAAAGACATTGGTCTACGACTTGGATGAGAAGCAATGGTACACATGGACTCAGTATGCTATGGCATCCAACACCCAACCTAATCCAGGTACGTACTATGAGTCTTATTTCCGTGGTACTTACTATGCAGAAATGAACAACATTCCGTATGTCTTAGATGATGACAATGCTACTTTGTATTACTTTAGTACTACAACTTATCAAGACAATGGACAACCTATTTACTGTAGGTCAGTCACAGACATTAGAGACAACGGAAGTACCAAACGTAAGTTTTATGGTCGTCTAGAAATTGTTGGAGACAAGGTACAAGGCGGTGTGATGCAGATTAGCCACACAGGTAATGACTATGCTTCTTACTCTACACCTCGGTCTGTTGACCTCAATGCTCCTAGATCACAAGTGTACTTAAGTGGTGCTGACAGACGTAGAGCTTGGCAGTTCCTCTGTACTAGCAATGTTCCCTTGAGGTTAGATGCTGCTGAGATTGACTTTAGGATTGGGGAGATGGATCAAGAGCAAGCTGTTGGCGGTGGAACACAATATAGGAAATAACTTGAATCAAGTAGTAGAATCTATTATAAATGTTTCAACAAAAGAAAACTTTAGTCTTAGTAACACTGAGAGCAAGTTAGCTTTAGCTGAAGCATTGTTAAAAGAAGAACAAGTATTTAACACTATTATCCATAGGTTTGGAGGTGGCTTGTACATTAGAGAAGCCCACTATCCCAAAGGAACTTTGATTGTGGGTCAAGAGCATGTTTCAGAGCACATGAATGTGCTTCTCCAAGGTAGCATTAACGTTATAGACGGAGATGGTGAGGTACAAACTCTTGTAGCTCCCCACATGTTTGTAGCCAAAGCTGGTAGCAAAATAGGTTACACATTAGAAGATACTGTGTGGCAAAACATCTATGTTACTAGTAGCACAGATGTAGAGTACCTAGAATCTATTTTGTTTAAGTCCCCAGATATTCTTAAGAAACACCAAGAAGAAAAGCTACTTAAAGAGTACCCACTGCATGAAGTGGATAGACAAGACTTCTTGTTGGTAGTTCAAGAATCTGGTTGGACTTTTGAAGACATTGAGTTAGCTTCTAAACATAGAGGAGATTGCATCCCTTTCCCTGAAGGCAGCTATGCCATATGTGCTGGTAATTCACCAATACAAGGTAAAGGAATGTTTTCTACAGCTATGATTAAAAAAGACCTTGTGATTGCTCCTATGAGGCTCGGTGGGCTTAGAACCCCTGCGGGGTATCTAGTTAACCACTCTAAGAATCCTAATGCTGTAGCCGTTATAAATCCCTTTGGGGATATGTTCCTAGTAGCATCTAGAGACATAGGTGGCATGGTTGGTGGAGACTTAGGTGAAGAAATAACTTTGGACTACAGGCAAGTTATGAAATTGAATAATCTTTGGATTGGAGAACAAACATGAGTGCAGCAACAGTTGCTTCTTACGTTGGTATAGCAGCAGGAGTTAATTCCCTTACGGGTGGTGGGGTGAGTAAACTATTTGGTGGTCAAGGCCAACAAAGCGGTGCTTCTGCCACTGCTACTGCTAATCCTATGGCTCCCTATCAAGCTCAATTAGCTCAAATGTACCAGGGATATTTGCAACCAGGTGCTTCTAGTAACATTCAAGCTATGCCAGGGTTTAGTCAGTTTCAAACTGGTGTGTTAAATCCTGCTTTACAAGCATCTCAAGCTAAAGCTGCTGGTGCTGGTCAACTATATTCTGGTGCTGAGTCTGCTCAACTAGAGCAAATTGGTCAGCAAGGCTATTCAGGATTCATGCAAAACTACTTGAGTAATTTATATTCAGGTGCTACTGGTGGTGCATTGGCTGGTCAACAAGCTGGTAACACTGTTAACACTGCTAACCAACAAGCATTTCAACAAGGTCTTGGTAGTCTTGCTACTGGTTTACAAGGATTTGCTGGTCAACAAAACACTCCAGTTGTAACAGCTCCAGTATCAACAGGTAATCAATTTGGCAGTGTAGGTAATGTTGATTTTGGTGGCGGTAATTATTAAGGAACAATTATGGCCTACTTAATGTCAGATGTTGCTGCGGGTAGTGATGCCGCTTTAAGACTACAACAAAATATGGCTGCTGCACCTTATGTGCAACAGGAGACTGCTGCTGCGGCTGAAGAAACACAACTTAAGTTACAACAAGATCGTCTTAAAGCTCAGTATGCTCCTCAAGAGATGGTTCTTAAACAGAAACAAGAAGAACTTGCTATAGAGGCATCTAGAAATGCTAATTTAGCCTCTAAATATAATTTACAAGTTAACCAAGACTCTAGAGATAAATTTAAAAATCTTGTAGGTAAAGATGAGTTTAAAACTGCTGATGAAGTAGAAAAACTTAAATTAATAAGATCAACTTTTGGAGAGACAGGTGATTTAAAAGGATATATTGAGGCTAACAAAGCTGTTTCTAAAGCAACCGCAGAAAAGATACAAGCTGATCTTAAACAACATGAACAAGAAAGACTTCAACTGGGTGATGCGTTGTCTTGGTTTGCTGGTGCTAAACCAGAAGAGATGCCTGAATTAATATCCAAAATGGATGACAAGATGAAGGCTAATATCAAAAGCCATCTACCTGGATTCTTTGAAGAAAAAAATTCAGAAAGACAAAGGGCGCAACTTGAAGCATTGTTTTACAACGGTCTTGGTAAAAATGGAGCTGCTGAACATGCAACTCGTTTAGAGTTGTTAAATAAACAATTAGAAATAAGAGAAGAACAACTTAAAAACATAGAACAAACTGGTCAAAACATTAAAGCTAAAGGCAACGATGGTTCTAAAGAAAAAGCTGAAGAGCTAAAAGCTTTTAATGCTGCTCAAAGAACTATTAGAGGTATTGATTTAGATTCTAAAAAAGACCGCAAAGAATTAGAAGATCAATACAACAAAGACTTTAAAAAAGATCAAGAAAAACGTTTGTTTGGTTTTGGAAGTTCTCCTTATGAACAAGCAAAAACTGATGCAGATAAAAAACAAAAATTAAAATCAACACAATCTTGGAATGATTTGCAAGAATTTAATAGGACTGTTGTTCAAAAGAAAATAAATGCAATAGAGTCTATGCCAGAGGGTCCAGACAAACAAAAACAACTTTCTCTTTTAGAAGATGAGTTGGCTACTACTTACTTAAGTCCCGAAGAGAAAAAAGAAGCAAAACCTAAAGAGAGAAGTTTAACAACTCCATCTCCTGCTCCAGGTGGTCCATTGCCATCTAATTTGTCTGGTGGGCCTTTGTCTCTTCAAGATACTGTTAAAGCTGCTGCTGATCTTAAAAAGCCTAGTGTTGTTCCTAGTAACAAACCTGCTACTCCTGCAATGTCAGATGAAGATAAACAAGCTTTGGAGTGGGCTAAAGCCAATCCTAAAGACCCTCGTGCTGCTAAGATTAGAAAACGTTTAGGAGTCTAATATGGCATTTGATCCTGATGCTTACCTTAGTAAGTCAGAACCATCTGCTCCAGCTCCTACCAAAGGTTTTGATCCAGATGCTTATTTATCTAAAGCAGAACAAACTAGTTCAGCTACACCACCTGTAGAAGGTAAAGGCGGTGCTGCATTTGGTATGTACCCCAAACCTAAAATGGGTCCTGGTACTGATGCAACTGGTTTAGGTGCATTTGCTGCTTCTGCTATTGAAGGTGCTGCTGCTACTCCTGGTGTATTACTTGGGGCTAGAGCAGGTGCGGCTATTATGCCTCCTGTAGCTCCTATTATTGGTCCCCTATCTAAACCTGCTGGTGCAGTAGTTGGTGGTCTTGTTGGTGGGTTTGCTAGCAGTGGAGTTATATCTGCTACAGAAAGTTTCATTGATAAAGTAATGGGCACTAATATTAGTGCTACTAGACAAGCACAACAACAGCAATATCCATATCAATCTCTTGCTGGTCAAGTAGCTGGTGGGGGTCTTAATCCTTGGATGAAATTTGGTAAACCAGATAGTCTTACACAAGGTTTAGCAGGTGCTGGAATAATGACTGTCATAGGTGCAGGTCAACGTATGATGCAAGGTGGTGATCCGTTTGATCCTGCTGCTATTACTGCTGATGTTGTTCTTGGTGGTTTAACTAAACCTACAGCTAGAGGACAGCGTTTACTAGGTCAAACTCCTGTTGCTTCAACTAAAACAAAACCATTTGATGCACCAGATCGTCCTCCAGAAACAGCTACTCCAGAAGAAAAAGCTGAATACATTAAAAAATTAGAAGCTATTAAAGCTGAACGTGACTCTAAAGCTCCTTTAGTTGAAGCTGCTATTAGGAACAAAGAGACTGGTGAAATAGAACGCATGGGTCCCAAGCATGACCAAGAGCGTAAAGATGCTACCAAAGATACCCATGAAGAAGGTTTTGTTGATGAGTTGGGTAACTTCCATGAGCGTACTGCTGCTGTAGACCAAGCTAAACGTGCTGGTCAGATACCTGAAGACCATGTGTTAGAAAGTCCTCCTGGTGAAACTCCTGGACTACACTCTGGTGATCTTCGTAAAGCAGGTGATGAACGTTTTAAACTTACTGAAGAACAACCCACTAGTAAATCTAAATCTAAACCTCCTGTTGAAGAAGGTCCTAAAACTCGTGAAGAACATAAAAAAGCTATTGATGATTTAGAGTACGATCTTTTTGTAACACATGAAATAGATTTGCAAGAAGCTAAAAGAATGGGCGATACTGCTGGTGTTGCTGAAATTGAATCTAGAATAAAAAGGGATCAAGAAAAGTTAGATCAACTTAGTAAAGACATTCCACCAGTTCAATTTGCTAATCCACTTAAACCTACTTGGGAAGAGTTGCACGATCATCTTTGGAATGCTCTTAATATGGGAGAAGCTTTTGATAAAGTTCTTAGTGCAAACATTGGTTCTAAAGGCCAAAAGTTTTTAATTAAAGCTCTTAATCAATCTGAATTTATTCGTAGTGCTAGATTAGAGCTTTCTAAAGAACTAATTAAATACACAGACAAAGATGGGTTTGAAAAACAAGATGCTAATGGTATGTACACTGGAGACAATGTACACAAAGTAGACCTTGGAAAAAAAGGGGATTTACAAACATTGTTGCATGAAGCTATACATGCTGGTACTCAAAGACTTCTTAATCAAAGCAATCATCCTGCTGCTATTAAACTCCAAGAAATGTTTAAGGAGTTTGAAGGGAGGTACAACGTTGGATATGATATTGCTTTTGAAAACTATTTAAAAGAAAATCCAAACGCTACTGTTGGAGAACGCAAAAATTTTGAAAAAGATTATCGTAAACAAAACAAAGATTATGGTTTAACAGATGTCCATGAGTTTGCTGCTGAAGCTTTTAATAACAGAAAGTTTCAAAAACTACTTAGATCAATTAAATCTAAAGAACCCCAAACTGTTATTGGTAACATGTGGGAAAGTTTTAAGAATACTGTTCGTGAAGGTTTGGGTATTCCAGAGTCAGAACGTACAGCATTTGATGATGCCATTGAACATGGTGTTAAATTAATAGAAGAATCTAAAGGCTACACACCTTTTGATCTTGCAGCTAGAACTTCTCCTTCTGTTGCTAAAGCTGCTGAGAAGGTAGACCCACGTTCTATACCTAATGAAGAAGAGTTTTATAAACACGCTACAGATATTTATGAACGTTATGGCGAAGATGAAGCTATTAAATTCTTTGAAGACTACAACAAAAATTTAAAAGAACGTACTATACCTGTTCCTAATAACAATGAAGAACTAGATGATGCTACTCACAAACTAAAAACTTTTACAGTTAAAGATATATCTGAAAAACGTGTTTGGATGGATGAGGCTAGGAAGGCAGGTGTTACAGAAGAAGACAGTGCCAAGTGGTTTATGATGATTGAAAATGGAGAAGAGCTTCCTACTGAAGCTTTAAAGTGGCTTGGTGAGGGTCAAAAAGAAGCTAAAGCTTTGTATGACAGAGCTGTAGCTATGAAGAAACTTGGTTTTGAAATTAACATTGGTACTGAATTCTTTACTGGTCAATCTCGAATTCGTTTGTGGAGTGAAAAAGAAAGACCAGGTTGGAAAGAAACTCTTAAGAAATTCTTTTCTAATGATGGTCCTATGGGGGATAAAGTTGGAGATGAAGTTGATGCTGCTATAGAACGTAAGGTATACCAACTTGATGATGGTAGGGTTGTTGAGATACATCGTCAGCCTAAAGATGTGGCTACACCCAAAGGTACTATTAAAAAAGGTACAGAAATTTGGGAATGGAAAGATGGTGTAAAAAAACAAATTGGGCATACGCCAGACTTAAACTTTAAACGTGGAGACAAAGTTACTATTGGTGGCAAAGAAGTCACTATGGTTGATGGCAAAGTACCTGACATTGAAAAACACTCTACATATAAATATTCACATGACGCTTTAGCATCTCAAGCTATGGCTGTGATTGGTCTTCGTAAGTTAATTCGTGAAGCAGAGTTTATTCACAACTTAAAAAAATCAGAAATGTTTGAAAGGGTTGGGTTTAGTCCTGATAAACCCCTTGAGGATTTACCAAAAGGTTGGAAACCCCCAGATAACATAGATAAAATTCCTCAGTTACGTGGTTGGCATTTTGATCCTAAGACTGCTGCAATCATAGAAGACTTTGCTAAAGTTTGGAATGATGGTTTATGGTCTAAATTATCTAATGCAATTGTTAAAAACATGATGCTTAACCCTGTGCCACACATGTTTAATGAGGTGATGCACTTGTTTGTTGCTCGTGGATTTACTGGTTGGGTTGATCCTCGTGGGGTATCTTCTTTTGTAAAGTCTGCTAACAGAGCTGTAAAAGATGTTGGTAACCAAACTAAATTTTTTAGAGAAGTTCTAACAGAAGGTGGTACTCCTTTAAGTGCTGATGCTAGAAACAAAGGTTACTTTGACAACATCTTTAAAGAAGAAAGCAAAAAGATATTTGGTGATCCAGTTATGCAAAAAAGCTTAGCTGGTTTAGCTAAGAAACTAGGCACTAGTGTAGGTAATTTATACAATGGTATTTCTAATGCTTCCCAAAAAGCCATGTGGTTTACAAGGGATGTAATGTACTTTCAGTATCTTCATGAAACTATGGATAGGTACGAAAAAAGCACTGGTAACAAAATGGATTTAAAAGATGCTATAGACCACATAGAAAGGCACATGCCTAACTATCGTATGCCATCAGAAGTGTTGGGCAGTAGGTCAGTAGCTAAACTTCTTAAGAATCCTAATGTATCTTTGTTTGCTAGATACCACTATGGCATGGTTAAGTCTTTGGTTAACACACTTAAAGATGTTGATCCACGTAATTTAAGCTCCCCAGAAGGTCGTCAACACTTTAGAGATGGTGTTGATTCTATGCTTGCTATTGCTATTGCTATGGGATTTTTGTATCCATTGGCAGATAAATTAGCTGAAGCTATATTTGGTGAAGGTGCAGAGCAACGTAGAGCAGGTCCTTTCCATTTGATACAAGCAGCTATGGATGTGTCAGAGGGTAAAAAAGATGCTAGTGCTTTAATATGGCCTGTGTTTACTTTTAACCCCATGTTGCTTATGTTGGTAGAATTAGGTTCTGCCCACAAACTTACAACTGGTAAAGCAATTTATCACATACAAGACCCTATAGAAGACATTGCTAGTGATATAGGACAGTATGCTGTAAAACAAGTTCCTCAAGCTAGTCCTGTATTGTCAGCAGTTGCTGATGAAGGTGGTGATACTCAATTTGTAGCTAAACAGTTGGATATTAAAGCAAAAACTTCAGAACAATTAGAAATAGAAGACAGGGCTAAAAAACGTGAAGAAAGAGCTACTAAAGGTCGTAAAACAAAACGAGAAAAAGGCACATACAAACCATGAAGATATTATTCATTGATCAGTTAGGCTTCTCTGTTGACTTGGCTTTAAGAGCCAAGCACAGTGGTCATACTGTACGTGCTTACATGCGTAACAACCCTGATGGTACACGTTGTGAGAATGGAGATGGTTTAATTGACAAGGTTAAAGATTGGGAGTCCAGTATGAACTGGGCTGACCTTATCTTTGTTACTGATAACATCCTGTTCATACACAAGCTAGAGCAGTACCGCATCAAGGGTTACCCTATCTTTGGTTGTAATTCAGAGGGACAACGTTGGGAACAAGATAGGGAGTATGGTGCTGCTGTTCTAGAAAGAGCAGGTATTGAAACCATACCCATGCAAAAGTTTAAGAAGTACGAAGAAGCTATTGCGTTAGTACTTGCCAACAAAGACAAACGTTATGTTTCTAAACCTGTTGGAGATGGAGACAAGTCTCTATCTTATTGTGCTAAAGACTGGCGTGATATGACGTTCATGCTCAACAAGTGGAAGAAGGACAATGCTTACGATGGTGAGTTTGTTCTACAAGAGTTTCACAAGGGTTCTGAGATGGCTGTGGGTGGATGGTTTGGTCTAGGTGGTTTCTCTAAATGGTATCTAGAGAACTGGGAATTTAAGAAGCTCATGCCAGGAGATCACGGACCTGCTACTGGTGAGCAAGGTACTGTAATGCGTTATACGCAGAAGAGTTTGTTGGCTGATAGGGTTCTTAAACCTTTAGAGGACTTCTTGCATGGCATTAACTACAGTGGATACATTGATGTCAACTGTATTGTTGATGACAAAGGTATGCCTTGGCCTTTAGAGTTCACTACTCGTCCTGGTTGGCCTCTATTCCAGATACAACAAGCCCTACACATTGGTGACCCTGTGGAGTGGATGTTAGACATGCTAGATGGTAAAGACACCCTCAAGGTTAAACAAGACATAGCTTGTGGTATTGTTGTGTCTCAACCTGATTATCCGTACAACAATGTTACTAAGAAACACAATACGGGATATCCAATCTTTGATTTGTGTGAAGAAGATGGTACTAAGAACATCCACTTCTCAGAGATTAAAACTGGGTACTGCCCAGATGATAAGGGTAAAAACACAACTCCTTGCTTGGTTACCTGTGGTAGCTATGTAATGACTGTCTCAGGTATAGGTAAGACTGTGTGTGACGCTAAAGATATGGCTTACAAAACATATAAAAAGAAAGTTCACATGATCAACTCTCCTATGGTCAGAGATGATATTGGTGAGAAGCTTGAAGACATGCTACCCATTCTTCAAAAGAATGGTTATTGTAAAGATGTGGAGTACTGTTGATGGATTTTTTTTCAAAGCTACAAAACTTAGTAGGTAGTAGTCAACAACCTAGTGTTGGAGGCTATATGCCCAGTGTTAATACTATGGGTGACCCCAATCCAATGGGTGAAGAACAAAAACCTGCTGTTGAAAAAAATTTATTAGAACAAGCTAAAGAAATGTATCCTCGTTTAAAAGGCTTGGATTATAGTTATCTTGAATCTAAACCAACATCTAAAGATGATTTTAGAAAACTAGAGCATTGGTCTAAAAATGAACCAGGTGATGAACAATATCCTCGTCCTAAAGAGTTGCCTTTGGATAAAGATGCTATAGAAATATTAGATAAAAATATAAGTTCAAGAGATGTGGCAGGAGATATTGTTTCTCACAGTCTTGTTCAAGATAAAAAAAATCATCCAGAACTGTACAAACTTAACAAGCAGTTTGAAGAAACATTAAAAACTCCTGAAGCTAAATCTTCTTTGCGTGAACTGTATAGAGAATCGTATGAAAATGGTGATAAAAGGGAGTACGGAGATTGGTTAAAACAAACTGGTAAAGCACAATATCTTAGAGGATATCTGTTTAAACAATTTGATGAGTCTGAAATACCTAACTTTTATTCTAAAAAACAAATGGGTATTTTAGACCAAATGGATAAATACTTAAAAACAGAAAAATAATGACTAAGCTAACAACTCCTATCCCCCAAGATAAGATTGGGGAAAGCTTTGTCTGGAGAGATTGGTTCCAAAGACTTAGTAATACAGTGTATGGGACGTTAGCTTCTCAAGATGCAAACAACGTAAACATTACTGGTGGAGCTATTGCTCCTAGTTTGGTAGGTGTTGTTAAGATAGTTGCAGGTACAAATATAAGTATTTCTCCTTCCAGTGGTACTGGTGATGTAATTATTAGTTCTTCTGGTGGGGGTGGTGGAGGTAGTTTATCTGCTCCTGTTATTGAGACAGCAAACTTTACTCTAACAACTCCTACCAATTGGGTTATTAATAACAAGTCTGGTTCTACTTGTACAGCAACTCTCCCAGCAGCATCCAGCTATTTGGGATACACAATTACTTTACAAAACTATCAAGATCAATCTTTAGTTTCTGCTACTAGTAACATCATCCCTTTAGGGGGTGGTAATCCTGGTACTTCTATATTAGATAATTACAGTGGTAGCTGGGCTACGCTTGTTTCTAATGGTTCTAACTGGGTTGTTGTTCAGCAATCTTCCAACTCATCTATTCGACTTGAAAACAATTGTGTTATCTCTGTGGATGGTATTCTTGTTGCTCAAGATGGTGCTCTTCTTACTGAGTCTGGTCTTAGACTTGTGTTAGGTTAATAATGATAGAAGTCTTGGCTGTTATTTCTGCTTGTAAGGCTGCCCATGCTGGTATCCGTGAGTGTGTTGATTTGTATCAGGACTTTAAAAAAGATGGTAAAGATGTCTCTGATATTCTCAATGAAGTTGGTACTCATTTAGGTGCTTTCTTTACTCACCAAGAAGCTTTTAAAGAAGCTGAGAAAGAAGCTAAAAAGAACCCTCTACCTAAAAACATTTCTATCAATGAAGAGGCTATGAACCGAATCATTAGGCAACAACAAATTGAACAAATGGAAACAGACTTAAGGGAAATGATTATCTATCAATTAGGTATGCCTGGAATGTGGTCTAAGTTTACAGAAATGCGTGAGATTGTTAAAAAAGAGCGAGAAAAAGTCGAGCGTGAACAAAAAAAGCTCTGGAAGTGGCTGCTCTCAAAAGGAGACAGTTCATTGACAAATGGCAGGTTAGAATCGCATTGTCAGCAGGTATATTCATATTGTTTACAACCTTTGCTGTTCTTATGTACGGAATCCATTTAGATTATCAACGAAGTAAACTAGGAGGTTAATATGTCTTGGATTGAACAACTAGCACCAACTATAGCATCTTGTTTAGGAGGTCCTTTAGCGGGTATGGCTGTTGAGGCTGTATCTAAAGCTATAGGGGTTGATCCTAGTGCTGTACAAGATACTATTAATAGCGGTAAATTAACTGCGGAACAAATAGCATCTATTCAACAAGCAGAAATTACTCTTAAAGCAAAAGCTCAAGAGATGAACCTGGACTTTCAACAGTTAGCAGTTCAAGATCGTAAGTCTGCTAGAGATATGCAAACGACTAACAAATCTTGGATACCCCCACTTTTGGCAATTATGGTGACCTTGGGGTTTTTTGGAATACTAACTGGAATGATGTCTGGTCGTGTTACTAGTAGCGAAGCACTAATGATTATGTTAGGCTCTTTAGGTACAGCTTGGACAGGTATTATTGCTTTCTATTTTGGCTCATCTGCATCTAGCCAGAACAAAGATGCGCTTTTACATCAGAGTACCCCATCAAAATGACTCAATTAACACCCCATTTTTCTTTAGAAGAACTAACAATCACTGAACATAGAGAATTTAACAATGAACCAAATGAACATGAAACCCAAAATCTTCTACGCCTTGCCGAATTTTTGGAGACTGTTAAAACTCTCTTGGACAGCAAGCCAATCATGGTTAACTCGGCTTACAGGTCGGAACAAGTAAATACGGCTGTAGGAAGCAAAAATACCTCACAGCATAGGGTAGGGTGCGCTGCTGATCTAAGAGTTCCTGGAATGACTCCTGATGAGGTTGTGAAAGCTATTATTGCTTCTGATCTTCCCTATGATCAGGTAATTAGAGAGTTTGATAGGTGGACACATGTAAGTGTTACTAATAACCCAGGGGAAACACCTAGAAGAATGGCTTTAATAATTGACAAACAGGGAACTAGAGCTTATAGTTAAAACTCTTTGCAAGTTGTCATTTTAAAAGGGGGAACTGGTTTCCCCCTCTTTTTTGTTAAGACCACAAAGTAACCAAGTCTGGAACAATTTTCTTTAGTACAGGTGTTCTTTCTGTATGTGGGTTATCCATAGAAATAATCTCTTTACTTGAGAATCTATGACCCGTAAAACACTCGTATCTTCTACGTTTAGTGTTGTCATCATTTATTCTAGTTTCTAGTATTTTACTTTTACTGTTGCAGTTAGGACATCTCATTCTTTACTCCAATAAGTTTCAATCCAATGTTCATAAAAACCCCAACAAAATAACCAATCCCACATCATTCTTTGTGCAGAATTAGACTCTGAACATAATTCAGCCATTCTTAAACATGTTTCTTTATTGGGTGGTTTTACAACCACTGTTCTTAATTTTACTATTTCATCCATTGTTTTTCTCCTTTAACTTGGCTTCAATTGCAAAGTAAGTATCTGTTATTTGAAAACTATTCCAAGTTTTAAATGAATCAAAAATATCATTTAACTCATTGGATGTTAGTCCTACCCAACGAGTTCTTTTTCTAATGATTTCTAAGACATCTTCGTGGGTGGCTAAAGCATAGCCCCCATCAATTGCTTGTCTTAGTTCTTCATATAGTTTTTTGTAGTTTTTCATAGTTGTCTGTAAGTTTAAGTACCCTGCCTTTTAATTCTAGCAGTGCTTTACTTAATAGTATTTCAAGTGAGGTTGCTTCTGATGGTTTAGCTATTGTTTGTTCAGCAATTATTATGCAGTGTCTTAATTCTAAGTCAGTCATCGTTGATCTCCTGTATGATGATCCAAATTAAAAGGCTTGCTAGACTTAGAACACCTAGCAAACCTGCCATGATTAGTATCAAAGATACTATGTTGTAGAACATATAACTCATACGTGTACCTTTATGCTTACTAAAAGAACATATATGATCACTATTGCCCAAGCAAACAACTTAAGTTGTTTACTGACAGCGGGTTTAATACCCAACATTACTTCTTGTACCCAGTCTTGATCTGGGTTGTGGTAGTTTGTTTTCTTTTGGTAAAGAACACCAATCTGTAATCCAGGTTTAATTGTGTA
>Ga0214206_1000273_pt1 | contig 14549 bp, 14 predicted proteins | sample TroBogEpilimnion_26_FD_153044 | JGI IMG/M metagenome (GOLD analysis project Ga0214206, IMG submission 153044) | Freshwater microbial communities from Trout Bog Lake, WI - 07JUL2009 epilimnion | ecosystem: Environmental > Aquatic > Freshwater > Lake > Epilimnion/Euphotic zone | place: Trout Bog...
ATGGCCCCATCATGGAGAAGTAAAATGGCACTTGGTTTTTCGTATGGCGGCACCGGCGGTGGCGCAGACTTCCTCCCCATCGTGAAGTTCGACGCCCGCGCGGGTCGCTTCTTCCGCGTGGACCGTGAAGACGGCGTTTCGACGCCCGTGGACATCACCCGCAACTTCAAGGCGGTCTTTGACTTCGAGAACCTTGAAGTGGGCTGGATCTCCTTCAACGCCGGGTCGGCGCCCGACTTCCAGATGGTTCCCTTCGGCTCTGACATGGGCGCCAAGCCCTCCGACGCCCACAAGCGCGGCATCCGCATGGCCATCAAACTGTCTGGCGAGTGCGGTGGCGACTGCCGCGAGCTGGCGGGCACGTCGGCGGCCATGATGAAGGGCATCGACCTCCTGCACGATGATTACCTCGCAGGCGCCGACGCCAACGCTGGCAAGTTGCCGGTGGTCGTGCTCGACGACACCGTTCCGATTGAGAGCGGCTCGGGCGCCAAGAAGTCCACCAATTACCAGCCGGTGTTCAAGATCGCCGGGTGGGTCAAGCGCCCCAACGGCCTGAATGATAACGCACCGCAGCCGGAGAAGTTCATCCAGCCTGCGATGTCCGCGCCCAAGTCTCCCCCGTCCACCGGCTCCACTCGCGCCGCGCCCCCCAAGGCAAAGGTTGCAGTGGCCAATGATGACGACGAGGACTTTGGCTAATTGAACCGGGGCGGGCCTCGGCTCGCCCCACCACCAACTGGAGAGTACCGTTGAAATTTTTGCTCACGATGAACATGCCAGCCCACCGTGGCGGACCCATTCACCAAATCACATGTGAGCATCCGTCAAAGAGCCTCGCAGAGTTTTGCAAGGCCTTGGAGAAGAGCGAGTTCATCCTCGTCGAGGAGTTCTACCGAAACCCCGAGGCGCCGCACGGAGTGGACCCATACTATAGCGTCGGGTTCACTGCGCTTAACTACCGCGTCATCGGCAAGATCAAAGAACTCGGCACGATCACCAGCGCGCAGAAGAACAAGTTCGTCAAAAGTGGAGACGGGTACGATCCAAGACCAGCATTCTAAACAGGAGAATTGATATGGACCACAAGCAAATCCTCGGCGACGCCATCGCCATACTCCGCGACCGCGAGACGCAATATGGCAACATCCACGACGTCACGGGCCGCGCCTGCGAGATCTTTGAGTTGATCACAGGCACCCACATGTCGTCGTACGACGCCAACATGTTCCTGCACTGCGTGAAGTTGGCCCGCATAAAGGGAAGCCCCGGCAAGCCCGACAACTACGCCGACGGCATCAACTACCTCGCCTTTGCCGGTGAGTTTGCGACGATACAGGCCGCCACGGATGAAATGGTCAATGCCGGTATGCGCGACCTCGTCGAGCAACTCAACACGCAGGAGGAGGCCAATGGAGTTTAATTTAAACGACAAGGATCTCACGATCCTGCTGGCGGAGATCAATCAAAAATTGGCCGACGCCGAAGACCCGCAATTTGGCAAGAGCATAAAGTGCGTCGCCAGTTTCGCCACCAAGCTGATCATGAGCATTTTGATTGGCGTGGCGGACAACCGCGAGGACGCCCTTGAGGGCGCCCGCAGCACCTTTGCCGACTGCGAGATCATGATTAACAAGGCCTATGACCTCATCGACGCATTCGTCGCCGCCAGCGAAGGAAAGGTACACTGATGACGACCAAGAGCGACCTTACGCACGATGAGAAGCTCAGAGCGGCCTACGCCTACCTGATCAATGACGTCGCCCAACACCACATTGCCGCCCTCTACGGCGTCAATCAGGGCCGCATCAGCGAGGCGGTGGCGCTTGTCGCCAAGGCCGTCAACTACCCCGGAAAAACGTGGTCGGCGCCGAAGGACGTGTCGGACGAGTTCGGCATGCCATACACCCCGGCGGACATCAGCTTCTTCAAAAAGGGGGCTTCCCCCGAAAGCAAGTAGTCCCGAAATGGTACAGCGTCCGCGTGACCGCGTTAATGGACTGGTGACATCTCTGCTTCATGGTGGGGATGTCACCAACATCGACATGGAGATTGACATGCAGACGATACAGAACAAACTTCGCCGCTTCGAGACTTTGGTAGATCCCCAGTACCGCACCAAGCGGGAGTTCCTGATCAACCCGGACGGACTTGAGGCCGCAAACTACATCGACAACTTTCAGAAGCACATGGGTTACATCATCGCCATTGCTTTTGAGCACATTGAGGACGAGGCCATCCACGAGCGCATCACGCGCCACGGATATGCAGCATTGAAGGGAGTTAAGTGATGGATATGGAGTTTAAAATTATCGGCGCCCTGATGTTGCTGATTTGCGTCAACGTGGTCATTGGGTGGGGAGGATGAGCGACCTTGTCCAACAGCTCCGCGACCGCATCGCCACGTTGGAGGAAGAGATCCAACAATACCGCGAAGACATGGAGCAGGTGGACGGTGTTCTCTTCAATGTTGTAAGCCGCCAACAGCTTGCCCTACTTCTGGCGATTAACAAGCGACCGATGGCGACCTACTCGTATCTTGACCATGTGTCTGAGGATCACGGGAAGTACAACCGCTATGAGGGCGAGATGCACCAGACCCTGCGCACCAAGGTGGCTGTGTGGAAACTGCGGAAACGTCTCAAGCCCTATGGCATTGAGATTAAGACTTGGCGGGGCGTTGGCTACTATCTGGATGATGAGAACAAAGCGAAATTAAAGCAACTGATGGAGAAGAAAGATGACTAAAGAAGAAATTAATGAACTACTTTTGAATGTTTACAATGCTCGCGTCGATGCTGACAGCGGCGAAGGTTCTGCGGCCCGCATGATTGAAAGAGATAACGATGGTGGGAAAAAACAACGCGGGCGTGCTGAGTTTTATCGTCCCGTTGTACTGGAGACGTTGAAGCAATTGGGTTTGTACGAGCGCCCTAAGCCTGTTGGTCGCCCTTTGCCTGCGCCACCTAAAAAGGGAGATGGCACGGTATTTCCAACTGTTTTAGAATTTTACGATGGTTTGCCGGAAACATGGGATGAAGCCGCAAAGCTTGGAACTGTCACAAAAGATGAGTTTGAAAAGATAGCGTCCAAATGCTTTGACTCCATGCTTGAAGCGCGAAAGGAAAAGAAATGAAAACGCTTGAGGAACTTCACGCCCACTACAAGGCCGTCCGTCAAAGACTTGACAACCCGGTAGTCAAAAAACCGACACTAAAATTAGTCGAGCACTTAGAGCCGATTGCTATCCCTGAGCCGGAGCCGGTCCCCCCACCGGCGCCATTACCTCCGCCGCCAGTGAGCGCCACAACGCCCGCACGCGCTATCCTCAATGAAGTGGCGGCGAAATACGAGCTGTCAGTCGCCGACATCAGGGGCGCGTGCCGCAAGAGCAAGTTTGTTCGCGCCCGTCAGGAGGCGGCCTATAGACTGAGCGTGGAGCTTAAATTTTCCCTGTCTCAGGTGGGCCGCGTAATTGGCAATAAGGACCACACGACGGCCCTGCACGCCATTCGCCAGCACAAAAAAATCCTCGTCGAGGGTTACAAGCCCAAGACGAGGAAGTCGTGCGTTTCGAGCGCCCATGTCACTCAGGTGGAACCACAGGCGCAAGAACATCATGTCTGATGATCCCGCATCAGGCAAGGGAAAACCCGCACAATATCAACAGCGCAAGGGCGTCACGATATTAGAATTGCGGATCTTTTCGTGCCGATACGTCATTGGCTCCGACGACAGCGTCGGGGCCATTTTTTGTGGCGAGGCGGGCAGACCTTATTGCCTCCCCCACCGGAGCCTCTGCTATCTTCCAAAGAAGAAAACAGACTGATCAAGAAAATTCAGCCCACGTCCCGGCATACAGGTTGGTCATGTTGACGCGATACGTTGCGCCAGCGGGGACCGGAAATGTAATGCACTCGCCGTACTTATAAGCCTGATTGCCGCCGCCCTGACCAATTGACAGGCCGTTGACAAACACTTCAAAGCCCCCGCCAAAGCCCGTGTACAGCATCGAGACAAACACAGTAATCGTGAAGCTGGCGCCATTGGTATATGTGGTGTTGGCTGACTTGCCAGTGCTCGACCAGCCAGTCGCCTGCGCTGGGGTTGTCGCGGCGGTGGTCTGCACAGTGTTGTCAGGGAATTGGAAACCGCCGCTATTGCTCTTAACGATGCCGTCTACGTTCAACTTTCCAGCCGTGTCACAGTAGAGGCCAATGTGGTCCGTATTGTTTGCGGCATATATGAAGAAGTCACCGCCATTGCGGATTGACAGCGCCTCGCCCGCCGTAACGGCGCCAGTGTTAACAGAGGCGGTCCCGCGCAGATACATGCTGCCGCTGCCATCAATTGAGGCATATTTTGAGCTGCCAACATACGCGCCGAAGAAGTCAAAGTTTGTTGCACCAGCGTCCGCGCCCGCAATGTAGCAGGTCGCATTCACGGAACCGCTTCCCGTAAAGTGCGCCTCAATTACGTTCTGGGGGGCGCTCTGGGGGACAGCAATTGCAAGCTTGCAACTGTCGTATGCGGTGGTGCCAATCTTCAACCGAAGGGCGGGCGTGATGCGCATAACCTCGGCAGAATTTGATCTAAAAATAAATGGCGTGTTGGTGTCGGAGCCAATATAGGCCGCCAGATTATTGGTGAAGAAGGTGCCTACGCTGGCGGCGTCGCTCGTTTGTGTTCGGAATGCGCCGCCATTCGTCGTGCTGGGTCCGGCGTTAATCATCCATGTGTAGGTAGTGTCTGATGTATTGGACCCGCCGAGGCCAAGGTTGCCCTGCGAATTGTAGGTTAGACCTGAAGATGCGCCGAGAAAACCACCACTGTTAAATTGCACTTGCCGGTCGGACCCGGCCGCCGACGGGATGCGGTCGTCCGCGTACTTCACATTGGTGCCGTCAGAATAGATTGTGCTGTGGAAGCCCTGCGAGAGCACGACGCTCGTGCCGCCACCGGCGCTACCAAAGGTGACGGTGAAGGCGCCAGTGGTGTTGTTGTAGATGGTCCAGACGCCGCCGACGCCAGACGGGATAAGATAGGTCACGTTGGCCGTCAGGGTGGCAACGCCAGTCGTCGAGGTGCCGATCACGATGATGGGTGGCTGGCATTCAACGACAGTCAGATTAACGGTGCCAGAAACGCCCGTCGGGTTTTTGACCTGAATGCCGCCCAGCGAGCGGTCGATGATGTCCCAGTCCGTGTTGATCGGGCCAGACCAGCCCGTCGCATTCGTCGCGTAGTCGTTGTACGCGGGCTTCTCGATGTTCTTGTTGGTGGTGTAGCTGCTGGACATCGGGAACCCCTCAGATGTGCTGGTTGGCGACTTCAAGAGCGCGGGCGACCGTCGTGTCGTCCTCGTTCAGGAGGTCTTTTGTGCTCTGCGTGACGCGCTTCTTGGCGGTCTTGGACAATGCCATGAGGTTCACCGGCCCGCCAGTGGCGCGGCCTATGCGCCCCCCAGAACGCTCCTTTGGCGCCAGACGCTCCTCTTGCTGCTTCTGCCCAGCGACAGAGCTGGTGAGGGCCTGCTGGCGCACGGCGAGGGACTTCACGAGGTTGCGCACGGCGTCCTGATCAATGCGGCCCTTGGCGTCAATCCCGCGCTGAAGCATGGCCTGCCCCACCTCGGGGTTCAGGAGGCCCTCATGCAGCAGGTCATTGATGTTATTGACGCCGCGCTCGCGGGCGGCATTGAAGAGGGCCTTCGCACCCGCAGCGCCCGCCGCCATGCCTGCGGAGACGGGCTCGCCCGCCAAGGCGTTGCGCAAGAACTCGTACCAGATGACGAGGTCCGTGCCGACCGGCGCCTTCTGGCTCTCTGGCCGGATCTGTTCCGCAAACTTCTGCTTGGGAAACGTGGGGGAGCCAACAGTCTTCTGGCTCGACAGGGCGTCCTGAGCGCGCTCAAAGTTTGCCGCCAATTGCCGCATGGTATTGACGCCCTCGTTGCCGTAGAGCGCCGTCAAGGCGTCCGTGTTCTTGTCCAAGAACTTGGTCAGCTTCGGGCCTGACATGATGTTCTCGCCACCCTCAATCCCGTCGTTGGCGAACTTGCGCTGCATGTAATCGACACCGGCGGCGCGCAAGCCATTGAGCACCTGCGGGTCTCGACCGGCGGCGTCAAGCACCTGATTGAGGCCGGTGGGGCCGCTCTCAATCAAGCTGCCCACCCTCGGCACCACCTCGTCGGGCGAAATGATGTTGAGAAACTTTTGCGCCGGTCCCTGCATGGCCTGAGAGACGCGCCTGTTGCCCGCGCTCTGCACGTCCTCAAGGGCGGCAGTTGCGGCGGCGGCGTTGTCAAAGCGGGACGAGAAGCCCGGCGATACTTCGTCGATAGCGCGCAGGGCGTTGGCGTGCTGATTGCGCCAAGCATCAAGGACATTGGGTGACAGCGTATCAGAGCGCCCCATGCGCTCCCGCAGGCGCATGGTGGCGGCATCCTCAAGGGCAGAGATCGCGGCGGGGTCATTGTTGGCCGCCCGCAAGAATGCCTGCGCGTTGGTGTAGCCATTGTCACCCGCCGAGAACGCTACCTTTGGAATGCCAGAGGCGGGCATCTTGAATTGATTGCTAAATCCCAAGTTCTCAAGAATGCGGGCGACTGAGCCCTGCCCGTAGGTTTGCATCTGCTGCGCGTGAGCGCCCTTGGCGGCAGCAAGCTGCGCGGCAGCCTCCGGCGTCATGGTCGGCGTCTGCGGCTCAGTCGTGGCCGTAGGCGGCGCTTCTCTGCCATACTTCTGCGCCAAGAAGGCGTCTGCCTCGTGTTGCAACCGAGACGCCATCGTGTCCGGCGGCTGCATCTGGCCACGCTCGACGAGGGACTGCTCATAGGCGGCCTGATGGTCCGCCGAGTTATTCATCACGTCCCGGATTGAAGTCTTCAACTGGGTGAGGCGCGAAATTGTTGCGGGGTCGCCCTCGGGGGACCGCTTGTTTCGGCTCACCTCGTTGGTGATGCGCTTTTCAAGGTCGTGGAGGTCCGAAAAATTTTCAACGTCACTGGTCTGCGCCGCTTTGGCAAAGATGTCCTTTTCTTCGCCAGACAGAGGCTTCTGGTTCTTTGAATTTTCAACGCGGGACTGGATGCTGTTGGCGAGGTCGGCGACAGGCTTGCCGACAACGGTCAGGCCCTCCCTGCCGAGCAGCCCATAGAGGTTACTGGTGTTCTGGTCGGCCTCGGCCTCAGACGCCGAAATGCGGTCGCGCAGGCGTTGGCCGACGTCTTCCGGCGTCATCCCCGATGGGATGTTCTCTGCTTCGGCGCGTGCTTGCTCGGTCAGGTTCCTGACGTTGGCCTCATGCTCGGCTTGGATCTGATTGGAGCGCCGGGTCAGAACCTCAGTCGGCGCCATTTGATTGGCGCCTGCGGGCGCTACCTCTTGGAGGGCGGCGACGTTGGCGGCATTGCGCTCGCCCTGCTGCCTCTTCAAGTCGGTCGCAAACTGGGGCGACGTGTCGGCGAATACGCCCTGCGCCTGAAGCAGGCCACGGTCGCCTGCAATCTCCCCAGTAGAAAATGGGGCGCCCTCGACAAAAGTGCGGGGCTGAAACATGAGATTGGCCCGAGCCGCCTCGGGGTTTTCAGCCAAGTTGGTGAACTGAATGTCAGCCTGACGCTGGGCCTCCTCTGAGCCCTTTTTTGCCTTCATGGGCGCGGTGTATTCCTTCACCGCATTGATCATCTTGCTGGGCAGGATGGGCGCTACAGCGCCAGTAATGAGACCTGCAAGTGGGTCGCCGGTGGCCTGCGTAGCGGCATCAGAGACAGCACCAATACCGAATGCGCCCGGAGCGCCTGTCGCCGCCGTTTTAGCTCCCTGAAGAAGAGCGCCCGCTTGCGTAGCGCCTTCAGTCAAGGCCTTAGAGCGCCCAGCCCATCCAAGGGGAGCCAGAGACCCAAACAGGGTTCGAGCGCCACCCATACCCACTTGACCCCAAAAATCAGTCGGCTGATAGCGGCCTGTTTTTTCAAGAATAGGTGCGGCAATGTCCTCGCCAGTCGGAGCAAACATAGGGCTGATTGTGCTTAAAGCGTGCCCAATCATGGCCTTTCCAACGTCGCCCGAATTGTAAAGCTTGGCGATTGTTTCCGGCAGCTTTTCGCGGCCAGCCTCGTGCACAGCTTCAGCATATTTGTTGAGTTGCTTGCCCTGCTCTGCCGTATTTCCGGGCAGCGCGCCATAGATGCGGGAGGCAATATAAGGCGCCATTTGCTGGGCATTCCCAGCGGCTCCGGGGATGTCAGACAGACCAAGAATGGCGGAGGTTCCAAGGCCTTTTTTGAACGAGCTTTCCAACCCCTCGCCCTTGACGTTGGAGAGGGGCTTCTGAGCGTTCAGGTAAGACTGAAGCTGCGCGTCAGAGAACTGAGACAGGTCCACGCCATTCGACGCCGAGGGCGTCGGGTTGAGATAGCGGCGGAGATCCTCGTCAGAGAACTGAGAGAGGTCGAGGGGTTGAGCTTCGTTCTCGGCCATTATTGACGTCCCTGCGCTGCGCGTCTCCGCAACTCTTCCTGAACCAAGTTTGGAGGTGTGTTGGCCGGGACATCACGCCGAGCAGGCTGAGTTGTCTGCGCGCCCTGCGCACGCCCGCCAGCAATTGTTGGCGCCGTCTCCTGCGAGAACCAAGGATTGGTCTCGTTGTATTCGAACAATTTCTGCTCGATGTTGTCTCTTTCGGGCTTGAGGCCCGCCACCGCGAGGTAGCCCTTCTTCATGGCCTCGGCCTTCGGCACGATGACGTTGTTCATCAACCACACGAGCGTCTTCTCGGGCAGATCGACGCCCGGCGACGTGTTCATGTAGGTTGAGAACTCTCGCACAGCCGGGGACTTTTCGAGATCCAGACGCGCCATTTCGGACGCAAAGCTTGCCTGAAGTTTCTTGGATGCGCCTGCGGCGTTGGGGTCCGTGCCAGTCAGATCCTGAGCGAACTTCGGGCTGAAGCCCATTTGCTGGAGAACCTGAGACGCAGTGGCGAACTTGCCGCCAAGCGGGCCACCGCTCACGACGATGTTGCCGTCCTTGTCGGTAACGGCCTTCATATAGGCGTGGGCCTGATTGACGAGCTGCTGGCCCTGACCGGCCATCTGGTAGGCCTTCTCTTGCGCGGCGGACTGCCGCTCAATGTTTTTGGTGAATGCGATCTTGTCGTATTCGGTGGGCAGCAATTCCTGAGCCTTGGCGACTGCCGCGTCAGTTTCTTTCTTGATGTCCAGCGGATCGGTGAGGCCGCGCTTTTCAAGCTCCGCCTTGAGTTCTGCGGCCTTTGTCGGGCCGAGGAAGTCAAGCTTTGCCTGCTGCGAGGCCCGCTCTTCTGCATCCTTAACAGCCATCGCCAGCGGCACGCCGATGACCGAGTCCACGGACGCATCCAGCGTCCTCGCCAAGTCGTCGCGCTGGGCCTTGAGGTTGTTGAGACTATTCTGCCAGAGCGTGATCTGTTTCTCGCCCTCGGGGCTTGTGATGGCCTCGGGGCTAGACTGTGCGCGCTGGATCGTAGCGTTCAACTCGTCAATGCGCTGATTGTATGTGTCGATCTTGGGCTGCAAGACGCGCGGGTCTTTTGAGGCCGGGAGGCCGTCGAAGGCTGTAGATCCGGGCGCCAGCGCCTGCTTGATGAGCGCCGCCTTGGTGATGGCAGGATTGAGCGCGGCTGCGGCAGGCGTAGCGGCTGCGGCAGCGGGGGCAGCAGCCGGCGCGGGTGTTGTAGCCGCAGCCGCAGGCGCAGGTGCCGGTGCAGCGGCTGCGGGAGGCGTGCCAGTGGCCGCAGCAGGAGCAGGCGCCGGAGCGCCCGCAGCGGCAGAGGGAGCGGCCTCGCGGGGCTTGGGCGCGGGCTCAACAGTTGTGCCACGCGCAATCTCGACGGCCTCATTTTTGGGCTTCGTTGTGGTGCCAGTGGGTGGGGGCGGCGCCTCAACTGCTTGGGAGGGCGCCCCATTCGCGCCGGGAATGTTGAGGAACTTGCTGGCGGCGGCGTTATACTGGTCCCGCGTAAGGCGGTTGGGATTGCCCGCCATGCGCCAATACTGCGTCTTGCCATCCTCGGAGAAGAACGGCCCCGAGAAGACGTTTTTCATCATCTCGACGCGCTTGGCCATCATCTCGTTCTGTTGCTTCTCAAGGTTCGTGTAGGCAGTCGTGCCGCCCACGAGGCCTGAGCCGACGGCGCCAAGAAGCGTCTTGTTGGGCGACGCCAGCATGGCGCCGACGCCAGCCAGAGCGGGAACCCAGAAGTTCTCTGAGGTGAGCGTTTCCTTCGCACCTTCGGGCACGAGGCCGGAGAAGTCGGGCATGGAGAAGGACGACGAGGGCGCGACGCCGCCCTTGGGGGCGCGAGTGGGCGCGCTAGAGACGAGCGCGTCTTCGGGGCCGGGGCGGTTGTCGGGCACCGGAACCTTGGGGAGCTTGTTGCCCTTGCTGACGATGGTCGTCTGGTCGGGCTCAACATAGCTCCCGTCTTCGCCGTCAAAGTGCCTGCGCCCGTGAGCGGCGCCGCCATTCTTCAGAAATAGGAAAGGAAGGAAATCGGCCACGCCCTCGCCGCCTGCGAGACCTGCCATCATTTCAGGCGCAGCCGCATCGACGGCAACATCAGCGCCAAGGCCAGCCGCCGCGTCTGCTGCGGCCCCACCGGCAACATCGGCGCCAACGTCTCCGAGGATGGCGCCAGTGCCACCGCTGACATCACCGGCCAGAGACCCGCCGCCAAGGCCCGCAGCAGTGTCGCCAGTGGCCCCGGCCAACCCAGTCGGCGAGGCCTCACCGGCAAGCTGCTTGCCCGCCCAGTCATAGGCTCCCTTGCCCATCTTGCCAAAGTTGGCGATCTGCATGGCCTCGCCCACAGGGCTCGACTGCGGCTTGGGCGCCGTCGGTTTGGTCTTGCTGTCCATGAGCTGGCGCTGGGGCTCCTGCGCCTGATCCTGCAAAATGCCAGACAGGAACCCGCCACCGAGGCCGCCGCCATAGGGGACAAAGCCGTCGCCCCTGTAGTGGTGCCGGTGAGCGGCCAAACCACCGCGAGCCAGCTCTTCAATGGACTCGACATCTGGGTCTGTATTGAGGTCAATGACGGCGTCTTTGTTGTCGCCGCCGGGGATAAAATCGTTGTTATAACCAGACGTTCCCGACTTGCCTTTTGCCCAGTCATAGAACTTGGCGCCGCTTGTGGCGAGGCCAGCCATCTGGTTTGCCTCGGCAATGGCGTCTTTCTGCGGGGGCCGGGGCGCGGCCTGAGCGGGGGTGAGGGAGTAACGCTGGCCGCCGCCCTGCGCAATAATTGCGCCGAGGCCAGCATTCTGCGTGCCCTGCGGGCCATAATAGTCAAGGGCCGCATTGTGGTAATAGGCGCCCATCGGGTCGGTGTAGCCACCGCCCGCAAAGCCGCCGCGAGCAAACTCGCCGGGCGCGGAGACAAGGCCGCCCTGAGAGCTGTAGGGGTCAGTGTTCTGCCCGAGAATGCCACGGATCGTATTGGCGCGGCTCTGGACGTAGGCGGGGCCAGCACCAAGATTGGTGTTGTTGGACGCATTCAGCAGCGTATCAAGCTCCGCCTGATAACCGGCGCGGGACGGGCCAGAGATCTGCCCGGCGACGGAAGGCGCACGCATGGCCGCGACAGAGGCGGCATTGGCGCCGGTGTCTCCAAACCGCGAGGCGAACGTGGCCGCATTGTTGCGGATCTCATTGTCATTTGAGACCATGTGGGGCAACGCCATCGGTTGCGCCGCCCCGAGGCCCTTGCCCGAGTCCTGAAGGAGGGAGCTGGGCGCATCCATTGAGTAGGCGTTGTCAGTCGTAGCGCCGCCGTCAGCCTTGCGCACGGCGCCCTGCGTAGCCTTCTTGTAGTCCACGGTCTTGTAGCCACCGGCGAAGCCCACGGCCTCGGGGTGAGACTTCTCGACGTCCTGCGCCATGAGGCCGATCTGCGTGCGCGGATCGCCTTTGTAATTGAAGCGGTAGATGGGCTGGCCGTCGTTGGTCTTGCCGACCTTTTGGACGTTTTCCTTGAGGCGCTTGTCGGAGAAGAACCCGCCGCCGCCCGTCGTGGTGGACGTTGTCGTGTTGCCAGACAGCGCGCCAGTGCCCTCGGCGATGTTCGCGAGGAACTGGGCCACTTGGAAGGGGTAGGCCTGCTGCTGCTGGAACTGATTGTACAGGGCCTGCAACCCGGCCTGCTGGGTTTGCTGCTGGGCCTGACCGGCGGCCATCTGCGCCTGCGCACCGGCGAGGCCCGCCTGCTGCGCGTTGGTGCCGAGGCTGGCGAGGTTCTGGGCGGTATTGGCGCCCATGTTGTAACCTTGCTGGGTCAGATTGCCATACTGCTGCGAACCAGCGAGGCCCTGATTGAAGCCCTGCTGGCCAAGATTGCCAAGCTGCTGCGAATAGTTTTGCAGGGCGGCGCGGTTTGCCTGCGCGGCCCCGAGGCCGACGCCTTGCTGTTGCTGCGCCGCAGCGAGGGCCTGATTGTAGTTCTGCTGATAGAGGGGCGAGATGGCCTGCGCCTGCGCGAGGCTCTGCTGGCCCATGAGTGCGCCACGCTGCAAGTTGGCTCGGTCACCCCCAAAGGCGCCAGCACGAATGGCGTCGCTCTGTTGTTGAGAGAGCTGCTGCCCCTGCTGCTGGTTCATCGCGGCCTGCGTCGCATTGACGACATTCTGCGTGAAGGGGTTCATGTATTGGTTGACGTCGAGCGCATTGGGGTTGACCGCCTGCGCACCGGCGAGGCCGACGTTGGTGGCCGCGCCGAGGTAATTCTGCCCCTGTTGCTGGCCCTGCGTAAGGGCCTGCGTGGCATTGTTAATGCCCGGCTGCACACCGGCCTGAGCCTGCATGAGCTGGTTCGTGGCGTTCGCATAGTACGGCTGCGCAGCCCCCGCCATTGCATTGGTGTTGGCGATGCCAGCCTGCTGAGTAGACGTGAGGGGCGCGACGAAGGCGTTCGGGTCAGTGCTGTATTGCTGGAAGGGCTGCTGGGCCACGTCCTGCGCCTGCGCATTGACGGCGTTGTATCTCGCCAGAACCTCTGGCGGGATCTGGACTGTAGAAGTTGTGGTTGAACCGCCCTTGCCGCCGCCACCCATCGCGCTACCTCAGTGTTTACTCGGCCGCTTGTTTCCAAGCTCCGGTGCGGGTTCCATAGAGAAAATAGGCGCCAGATGGCGGCCCGAAGATGCGCTCATACATGCGGATCTTGCCTGACGTCCGGTGATTGGACAGCACTCCGATGGTGAGGGGTATCCCAAGCTCATCCGATACCTTTTTGCTGAAGTCACACAGCTTGCGGGCGCGACCGCCCTTGGCTGACCTGAAGTCGGGGTGGATAAACACCGCCCGCTCCTCCAAGATCTCGTCATTACTATACCATGTCTGGCAAATCCTCAAAAGGATGGCGCCCTGCGGCTTTTGTCCGGGCACGCCCACGATGCCAACGATGCCCTTCTCGCGGTTCAATGCTGGCCAAATTTCCTCCAAGAGGCGCTTGGAGTTAGGCTTCACAAACCCATTCTCGTCGCAGGCCGCAAAAGCCAGCTCCATCATGGCGTCGATGTCTTCGGGCTTGCCTATCCATACCTTCAGTTCGTCAGACATTGAGATCCCCCTCAATCTTTCTTCGGACCCGGTAGCGCCTTGAGTGTCTTGACGGTTTCGGCGCGCGTGTCCACGATCCACTTGTCGAGGGCTCGGTGCCCAGCGTCAAGGTCGCCACCGCCCGCCCAGATGACTTCATCGGGAGAAAGAACATATTCTCCACCGGCGGCAACAATAGGAACCGGGTCTCCGACCGTTCCGCCCGCCGCATAGGCCCCGTATGGGGCGCCCTTGAACATCATTTTCACTGCTCGATACCCGGCCATCGTGTTGCCCTCGCCGAGCGATGACACGATGTCGGCGGGGATGACGTAGGCGCCCGAGGGGACGTGCATGGGCAGGTGATCGGTGCGACCGGCCACGGGGCTATGGATCGGCCCGAGGTGGACGCCATTGGAGGACTTGCCATATGGCGTGCCTTTTGCGGCGGGCATGTAGGGGGCGGCAGGAGGCCCGCCAGCGGCCTTTGTATGCCGGGCGGTATTGAGGGCCGCAGCCACGGCCTGAGCCTGCGGGTGTCCCGCGTTGACCATCTCCTTGATGTTGGAGCTGATCGTCTTCTGCGAGGAACCTTTCTTGAGCGGCATGGACTACCCCGGCGAATAGGTGACGTTGATAGATTGCCCGGAGCCGGGAACGACAACCAGACCATTGGAAAAAACTTGACCTGTTTTAAATACGCCAACTGTGGCTGGAGTTGCGCAGAGAGCGTTTGACGCTGCCGCTGCGGCGGTGGTGCTGGCGTTATTAATTGTGCCCGCGCCTGAACCCGCAACAACAACTGAGAAACTTACAAAGTATCCTGTTCCATTATAAATTAAAGTGGCGGTTGTAACGGTTATTGATGTCTGCGTGCCAAGGCCACGGGTAGTCGCTTGCGCAAGATTGTTAATGGCGACGACGCCATTTTTTTGAGTTGTGAGAATGTCTGTGAGGCTCGCCGACATC
>Ga0214206_1000274_pt1 | contig 14516 bp, 16 predicted proteins | sample TroBogEpilimnion_26_FD_153044 | JGI IMG/M metagenome (GOLD analysis project Ga0214206, IMG submission 153044) | Freshwater microbial communities from Trout Bog Lake, WI - 07JUL2009 epilimnion | ecosystem: Environmental > Aquatic > Freshwater > Lake > Epilimnion/Euphotic zone | place: Trout Bog...
ATGGTCTGGTAGGTCGAAGCCGCGTTAGACTGCGTGAGGTACGTCGACGAGGCGGCTGAGGTCGTCAGATACGACGACATTCCCGCAATCGTCTGGTAGGTCGAGGCGGCCCCAGCCGAAGTAAGGTAGCCGTTAGGATTGCCGACAAGCGGGTAGTAGTAGCCGTCGGCAGCCGACTTCGACAGGCCAGCCGTCCCCTGCGTCGTGCCGTCGGAGAAGGTAAGCACGCCGCCATCACCAGCCGTCAGCGTCACGTTCTGGGCGTTGACCTGTCCGGCAGGAGCGTTGAAGTTTCCGTCCGTGATCGCGTAGCCGTCGAGGTTTAGGTCGCCCGAACCGACGGAGAAATACGACGAAGGGTTGGACAGCGGGTAGTACGTGGAGGCCGCCGTAGAACTGAGGAGGTAGGGGGTCAGCGCCGAGGCCGTGATGAAGCCTTGGCTGTTGACGTAGGACTCCGTGGCGTAGCCTTGGGAAGTGACCCAAGACTGGGTAGCGTATCCTGATAGGCTGGCTGCCGTCAGGAAGCCCGATGGGTTGCCAGTGGAGGGGTAGAACGCCGAAGAGCCGGGGAAGGCCGTAGACTGAAACGTGGAGTCCCCGAACGTGATGCCCGAAGCCGTCATCGCAAGGGTGTGCGTTCCATCGGAGGCTTCCAGGCCATTGATGTAGACAACTCCGTATGCCCCCGTTGCGGTGTTCTCCGTGTAAATGTCGCCATTCTCCAAGACGGTGGTATTCGTCCCGACGGTATAAGCGATGGGGGACGTGATAGCTCCGCCGGTAAAGGTCGGGCCAACGGGGCCTACGGGGCCAGCAGGGCCTACGGGGCCAGTGGGGCCAGCGGGGCCGGTGGGGCCAGGAACACCGATGACGACGTTGAACGCCGCCTGGTCGTTGATGCTGATGGAAAGACCCATTGGAAATTAGGCGGGAACGGGGTTAGGGGTCACGTTGGGCAGGATGTTCATGCGGACGGTCTCCGAATAGAAGACCGTGTCCCCTTGGCTGAACTGGATGTCCCAATAGGCCGTGCCGGCGTACCAGTCCTGCGTGTTCTCGTAGTACATCGTGAACTGCGTCGGGGACTGGACAGTCACGATAAAGTAATGCCGATGGTTACGGGAGTCCCGCAGCGCGGACTTGATCGTCACGCCCGTCAGGTTGGTAGGCCAGCCTGTCTCGGGGGCATAGGTGGCCACCCCATTGAAGGACTGGCCCTGCTTGAACTCATAATGGGTGCAGGACATAGGGTTCGCCGTTTGGGTTTAGCCGTATGTCAATGGGGGTTAATACCCCTTAAACCGTCAAATAGTCTTGGGGTCGTACCACCATTCCCGGTCGAGAATGTCGCTGTCCGTGAACGCGCTGACTTGGAAATAGGTGGCGACGTAGTCCTTGTTGAACATGATGCCGTAGAACTTATCCGCCTGGGCCGTCATGTAGTCGGAGTAAATAGGACTGGGGGGAGCCGCCTGGGTATCGTAACTATTCATGGCCACGATGCAGGAGGACAGCTCGATGGGGCCGACCATTTCCTGCGTCACGCTCCAAGTCTTGGATTCGGTGTCCCAGTCGATTCTGGCGATCACCTTCATCTGATAGCCGATGCCGATGGGGAATACGCCAGCAGACCCCGTCGAGATGACCCCGGTATCAGGATCCTGATAGAAATAAATATTATCCCTTACGGTCTGATTGTAGCAGGGCTTGAAGATGGAGTTGTGGGTGTCGCCCGTCTTCCTTAGCAGGGTTACCCAAGGCTGATATTTGATGAAAGCCTCGCCCGTGTACCAGTCCTTCTTGTCGTTATATTCCAGCAAGGAGACCGTGACGTAATAGGACAGGTCGGTGGTGTCCAACTTGAACTTTCCGTTACGGGCCATCCACTGGCTGGTATCTTGTTCGGGAGGGCCGGCGGTCCGCGCACCGATGGGGTATGCGGCCATGTCGAAGATCATCCGCTGCTCGCTGGTCGTTACCGAAGGGCCGAACGTGTATTCGTTATTGGGCGTATTAGAATAATCCTGCTGGGTATGTGGGAAGTTGGACTGAGAGAAACTGACCAGGCCACGGGTGGTCTTCAGGAAGTAAAGCGGGTCACCCGTAGGGTCGGCAGGATTGACTTCGGCGGTCACGACGCACCAGAACTGGGGAAGCAATCCTTGGGCGGTCTCGTAGACCTGCTGGCCAAGCGAATATGCCGTACCGCCCGTGTTCCCCATGAACTGGATGTCGTTCGACATCATCGTGCGCGTGATGTCGATTCCAGTCGCAAGCTGGTTCAACTTTGACGCAGAGATAGGGTCGCCGGCTGCGAACGAGCCGTTGATGGACGATCCGTTGAATCCAGAGATAGACCTCATCCTGCTGGCAATACTGGGTAGATGTCCTTGTCCCAGCCCGAGATGCCGGAAAGCATCAGGTCAACCGTGACCTTATAAAGATTTCCGAAGCGTTCGACGGAGCAGTTGGTGACGAGGAAAGAACGATGAATCCTTGAAAGCCAGGCATCGGTATATGAGAATGAACCTCCATACACGCCGGTGGCCAACGCCCTATACGCAGGAGGAACCCCGAAAAGTTCGCCCGTCGTGATCCATCCGACATAAGAAGCGAACCCGATTGCGAAAGCCTCATCGGTAACATAGAACAAACCGCGCAAGGTATTGGAAGGCTTGTAGTAATTCTTTACGCCGGCCTTGATGTTGAGATGGTCGGGATATTCAGAAACATTCTGATTCGGAAGGAACCCGATGAACTGCTGGCCTTGCACCGCTCCGCCTTGGGCCACCTTCGGCGTCCAGTAAGCGAGGTTAGGATTGTTACCTGTCTTGTTATCATCCCATCCAGAAGGGGGCGGGAATCCGGCCAGCACATTGTTCAGTCCGTTGCTAGTGCAATTCCTTACGAGGAAGTTAGGGTGATGCTCGATGGGTTCCGATGAGGTCGCCCCGGTCATCACGATTTGCGTGTCGGTCCTTGCACCTCCGTTGAACTCCGGGTCGATGCCAGCGAAGTCAGCCGTGATGATGAGGACATTGTTCTTGTCCGTGATCATGTTGGCCTTCCACATGGTCATGTTGGCGTAGGCCTCATCCACGCCTGGGATGATGGTAGACAGGGCCAGACCTCGGTGGAACGTGGTCGGAAATTGGCCACGATAGGCTATGTCCCACTTGAACTTGACCTGTGCCTGGAGGAGGCCGAAGCCGTCCTGCTCGACCTGCCATCCCGACTGCGGGACGGGGATGGTCAGCGTATCGCCGTACTTGGTTACCGTATCAGATGCGGAGGGCATTATTTTGTAAGGGTGTCGGGTTGGCGGGTCTGCGGGGTCTTCTCGGCGATGGGCTTGGTGTTCTGCGCGGTCTCTTCCGTGGCCGTGGCGATGCGTTCAAGCGGGCTGAAGCCGATAGCACCGAAGATGTCTCCGCCGCCCATCTGCTGCATCTGTGAAGCACCTCCGGCTTCGGTCAGGCCGAAGGGGGTCAGTTTCTTGCCTTCCTTGGCTCCAGAAGCAGCATTATAAGCATCCATGAACTTTTTCTTTTCATCCTCGCTAAGTCCTGCCGTTGCGAGATCAAGTTGCATCTTCCTGTTTTCTTTGCTGATGGCGGGCGAAAGCGTTTTTTCGGCAAGAATACCAGCGGTGGCAGGACTTACCATTGCGACAGAACGAACCCAGATGAGGTTCTTCAAGTCCGAAAGGGTCTGAAAATAAAAAGCAATGGCGGCGATTCCTTCCATCATCACTACCTTGAAGTTATGCCAGAAGTTATCCCAATCATCGCTAAGTCGAGCAAGCACGAAAGACGCAGTCTCGGTGTTACGAGCAGTCCTCAGACCATATTCATCGATTGCAGCAGAGCCGCGCTTGATGATGGGAAGCAGTTGCTCAAAAGACGATCCATACATCTTGTTCCCATAATAGGCCAAGGTCATCTCGTCCGTTCCGGCTTCATAGGCTGCGGCGAGTGCTTTCATGCCAGTCACGCTGTCGAAACTTCCGTTGCGAACGTCTTCGAGTCCAATTCCGAGCTTGGCGAGGATGGGCAGGATTTCTCCGCCCTTACGCTGGGCTTCGCCCATGCGCTTGTTGAACTCGTTCATCGAATGGGCAAGCGTTTCAAGGCTCACGCCGCTCGCCTGGGCTACCCCCTCCAGTTTTTGAAGTTGTGATGTCGATACGCCGGTTGCAATCGATAGGTTTCGGAGTTTGGTAGCATACGCCACCAGTTCTTTGACATAATCGATGACCTTATTGATGGCTCCGCTGAACGCCTCGACGAACTGACCGATCAACATACCGACGGGTCCGCCGAGAAGACCACCGATGGCTGCTGGGCTTGAAAGCGTATCTGCCGCGCCTTGGAAAGGATTTTCCGGCTTGCCGCCTTTTCCGCCCATCTTGCCGACGGTCTTGCCGGCATCCGCCAGACCTTTTTCAAGCTCTGTCTGGTCTAGTCCGATTGTTACTGATAGGTCGGCCATGTTTTCAGTTTTTCAGGTTGTTGGACTTCTTATAGGCTTCGACTCGTTCGTCGAACTTTTCGAGGTCTTTTTCCTCTTCGGTTGAAAGCACGTCGATCTTCGCACCTTCGGCAAGGGCGTTGGCTACCGACATCCAGACGGCTTCGCCCTCCGGCATCGTCCAGGCGGATTCAAGGTCTACGCCGTTGCGGCATAGGCTGGCCACGCAGGCCAGAGGAAAAGGAATAGCCTCATACTTCTTGTTCTCCTTCTTTTCGTCCTTGCTCCAGAATTTGGGATACGAAAGTGCGACCTGCATACATCCAAGGATGATTCCTACGCAGCGTGAGAAGTACTTCCGACTGAAGGCCATCCTTGCGATGTAGAGTTTCTCGACAATCGAAAGCGGTCGGCACATTTCCTCCATGTCGTGCGTCGAAAGGATTCGCGCAGCGATGACGACGGCATAGGGATCAATCGGTTTCGTAGAAGGATTGAGGAATGGAGATTGAAGTGCTTCCATCGCCACCCGGTGACGCAGGCAGAAAGGACGAAGCGTCCTGCCGCACACCTTGTTCTGGTGGGGCAGGACGGTCGCCGCCTGTAGGTATCGAGCATCCATCGTGGATGCCGCCCTGTTAGGCGATCTGCTGGTACTTGACGCCCTTGACGGAAAGCTTGCGGAAATCCTTGTTGGTACCCTTGTTGTCGAGTGACTTCAGGATGTACTGGACGTCGCCGTAGGTAAACTGGCTTCCGATGAGGGGGATGACGCCGGTGGCCTTGATGACGCCTTCGATGGTGATTTCCTTGTACTTGTCGTCCAAACGGTCGGTGATGACTCGGCCGGACTCGTCAGCGACTTCCACGTCGAGCTTGTAGGTCTCGTTCAGGGAGTCGGACTGGACGGTCATGTAGGTGACAGAACCATAAAGCCCGTAGAAATGGGCAACGCCGTAATCAGTCTGGGTATCAGCCATAGTCGTATGGGTTTAGCCAAGTGTCAAGGGGCAGGGGGCATCACGCCCCAGACCATGTATTCGATGACATTCCCGTACCGACGCTGGCTCATGCCTTCCTCGTCGTTGGTGATCCAAAGGTCGTAAAGTTGGCCATCTGAAGTCGGGTTCCAGAGGGCTTGGAGAGCAAGCACGTCCCGCATGGCCCCGATGACCTGCACGACCCGCTGTCGGTGGGTGTCGAGGGTTTCGTCGTCGGCCGAAGAGTAGACGTAAATCTTCAGGGTCGCCGTGTAGTTCCCAAGGGTGTTGGAGCCGAGGTCTGGGACCGCCGCGCTGGACTCGGCATGGGCGATGATGATGGGCAAGACCCGGATTTCATCGGTGACGCCCTTATGTACGGCGACGCCTGGGAACAGCGGGATCAGGTATTCGGACACCTTGTTTTCAAGGACGGTCCGAAAACTGAAGAAGGGGGATGGGGTGGACAAGCCGGTGCCGGAGGTCATTATTCGTCGGTGTTGGAAAGGTTGAATCCGCCTTGAAGACGTCGGATGACGTCGATAAGTTTGCCGTGATTGCGCGGAGATTGAAGATGCTTGAGGATGGCCACTCGCATGGCGAAAGCACGGTGGTTCATGGCCATCCGCATGAAGTGGTAGCCTTGGCTGTAATTGCGGCCTACGGTCGAGCCTAGCTTAATGGTTGGGTCTGGTCCGCCGAGCCTCGGCTGGTAGATGGAAGTTCCAGCACCTTGGTTAGCAATCCAAGCGGACGTAGGCATCTTGCCGAGTTTGAGGCCGGCGTAGTACCAACCTGACTTCAGTTTTCCGACCCGCTGCTGGACTCGCTTGATGTAGCGTTCGACTACCTTCCAATTATCGACGTAGTTGATCATCGACTTGTTGGTCTGGGAAACCTTGTACGAAGGCTTACCACGACGTAGTTCATGGATGGACTTGACCGTGCTTTCTGTCGTTCCAAGGTAGACGGCTACAGGGGTTCCGCCCTTGGTAGTCTCGACGCGCTGGAAATAATCAAACTCGCTCTGACCGATGACCCCACGTTCGCCGAGCATCTTGAAGATATATTCGGGCTGGTGGGGGGTAGGAAGTTTCATCTTCTCGCTCATCCAGGCGTTCAGGATGCCCATATTGTCCGAAGCGGCGATGGCCGATGCCGGAGCTTGGGCCAAGGGGGCGAAAATCTTGCGGACGTCACGGCTGACGGCATCTTGGCCTTTGTTGCGGGCCTTGTTACCAAACCCCCCTTCCCCACCCTTGCTCACGGCAGGCTGAGACCCTGAGAACGGAGGGGTATAGTCGCACATATCCTTGGCGAACAGCCGGGACTGCTGCTTGACGATTTCCTCGGAGGTCTTACGCATGACCATCTTGTACAGCGCGAGATGCTTGGCGAACTCGGTATAGTTCACCTTGACGCCGTTGGCGACTGTGACCACAAGGGCCATTACTGCACCTTGGTCTGGACCTTGACGATCAGCCAAGCGGAGGGCGGGCGGTCGGTCACGGTCATTATGCGGAACTCCTGCCCCTGATAGGCCACCACGTTCCCGTAGGCGATTAGCCCCGGATTTGCGACGGCGTCCGTCCGCAGGAACTTCATGTCGAAGGACGTATGGTTGAGGAAACCGCCCGTTTCCAAGTCCTGCATGATGGCCGGCTGCGACATCAGGGCGTTTAAGGCCACTGGCGAGCCGCCTGGGACGTTTTTAACGGTCACGGCCTTAGGGATCTCGGAAAGGATTTCCGAGGCGTCTGAGGCCCATTCTTCCGTGATTCCCGACATGGGTTTAGCCCATTGTCAAAATAAGAAACCCTCCCCCCGTGGCGCGGGGAGAGGGCTTCGCATTGTCGCTTTGGGGGATTTTAAACTCCCCCGAAAGTCGCCTCGGTGATTACGAGGTGAAGGCGATGCGCTGGAGGGCGTTCGGGTTACCGACCGCAGAACCAACGAGCCAGAGGGCCGACATATTGTGCTTACCGGCCTGCCAGTTGTACCAGTAGCGGAGAGCGAAGGAGAACTTGCTGTCCGGGTCTTCGACGACCATCTGCTCGCCACCGCCGGTGGTGGGGGTAGCCGGAACACGGGTCACGATGACCAAGCCTTCCTTGCAGGAAGCCAGGCCATTCAGACCTTCGGCGTAAGCGGTGCCGGAGACCGGGAAACCGTTGTACTCGGTGATCGAGAAGCCGTGGAGCTTCTTGTCGATGCTGTTGTTCTGGATGACGTCGGAGACACCGTAGGAGTAGGTGCTGGCGACGGAGGCATCCTGAACGAGCTGGCCCATGGCGTCCGGGCTGACGAGGAGCTTGCGATCCTTATGAGGCAGGTTGGCCTTGGTGAGGGCGGTCGCAGCGTTGGCGACGGCGACACGGTTGAAGCCGGACTTGGCACCAGAGTAGGCGGCGGTCGAGAAGTTCGCGCTGGTCACCTTGGAGAGGACGTCGTCGAAGAGGGACTTCTGGACGGCGTTGGCGATCGGGGCGAAGAACAGGCGACGGAGGCGTTCCAGCGTCAGCGTGGAGGCTTCATAATCGGTGAAGGCGACATCGACATACTTGAGGTCGGCGATGGTCACCGGGACGTCCGTCGAGACGGCGTCGGCAGGGACGAAGCCAGCGGCAGGGTCGAAGGTGGAAGCGCTGAACGAGTTGGCATAACGGGTGTGGACCGTGGTGCCGCGCTCGGCGACGAGGTTACCGAAATCGGTGACGGCGATTTCCGTCAGGGGAACGAGTTCGGGGACGAGGGTGCGGAGGGACTCTTCAGCGACGAGCTGGAGGGTCAAGCCACCAATTGCGTTAGACATAGCGGGAGGTTGGGGTTAGGGAAAAGTGAATCAGCGAAGGCCGGCGGAGCGAAGGATCGCAGCGCGGTTCTTGCCATAGAATTCGGAAGCCGCCTTGGCGTCCTTCTGCTTGAGGGCCACCCACTCGGCGGTGATATCCTCGTCGCTCTTGGAAGTAGCGGCGACTTCGGCGGGGGTGACTTCAAGCGGCTGGACGCCGACGGAAGCGGCGATGACGGCGGCTTTCTTGCCGGCGGTTTCCTGAGAAGCGGAGATGGCTGCGGCCTGGGCTTCGGCCTTCGCACGAAGTTCATCGGCGGCGGCGAGCTTGGCGGTCAGGTCTTGCACCTTGGCGGTGAACTCGACGATCGCAGCGTCCTTGGCGGACATGGAAGCGGTGAATTCTTCGACCTTGGCGGACAGGGAGGCGACTTCGCTGGCCTTGGCTTCGACCTCGGCGGTCTTGCCGGTGAAGGCTTCCTTCAGCGAATTGAGGCGTTCTTCAAGCGTCATGGGTTTAGCCAAGTGTCAAGACTTGGGCAGTTTGTCCGTTTCGATGGGAGCGGCTTCCCCTTCGTCCTCGTCTTCGTCTGAATCGGTGCCGTCCGGCTTCTTCTTCTTTTTCTTCTTTTTGCCTTCGGTTTCGCCCTGCTCGGGCGAGACGTCGGCGGCCTTGGCGCGGGAGTCGCCGTATTCGGAAGGTCCGATGGACGGGACTTTCTTCTCTTGGGATTCGGCTTCCTGATAGGCCACGGGATTGATGTGTTCCAGCAGGTCGTCGAAGGTGTTCATCATGCCGGAGACGAGGTTCTTCTCGGCGGCCTTCTTCCCGGACCAGGCTTGGCCTTCCATGTCGGCGGCATCGGAGTAGGAACGGACTTCCATCACGTCGCCCTTGAACCATTCGTGGGTCTCGTTGACGTCCTCTTGGAACAGTTTGCGCTGCTCGTCGGACATCGTGGTGCCGGGATAGCCAGCGGCCTTCGCCCAGCCGGCCTTGATCACGTCCACCTTGATGCCTTCGGCCTCGTAGGCTCGGGTCATGTCGTAGGTGGCCATGTACACCCCCACGGAACCGACCATCGACGACGGGCTGACATAGACCTCGTCGCATTGGCTCATCAGCCAGAAGGATGCGGAGCAGGACTGCTTGTTCGTCCAGCCGACGGTGTGCTTGGGGCTGTTGCGGATGCGGTCAGCCATCTCGGGAACGCCCGTGACGGTGCCTCCAGGCGAGTCGAAGTCGAAGATGATATGCTCGATGGCTTCGTCACGTTCGGCGTCCTCCAGCATCTCCTCGATGTCCTCGACGTCCGTCGCGCCCATCATCTTCTCCAGCTCGGTGAGTCCCGAACCGATGACGCCTTTCACGGGGATGACGGCGAAAGGCCCTGACTTCATCATCTCGGGGCGATGGCCGAAAATCATCTCCATCATCTGCTCAAGGTCTTCGCCTGCCTTCAGGTCGGCGGGAGAGATGCTGGCCACCTTGTCGAGGTAAGCCTTGGCCTTCGCCGGCTCGATGAGCATCGGCGCGAAGGTCTTGAAAGCGTTGGAAAGGGAATACATGGATTATTTTTCGAAAGTTTCTTCGTCGTCCGGGTCCACGTCTTCCTCGATCTTGGCCCCGTCGTCCATCTGGGTGGGTTCCTCTTCGGTGACGGAAGCGTTGATGTCGGCGGGGGCGACGTTCTGCGGCTTGTAGAGCATCGAGAGCGGTACTCCGAACTCCTCGGAGAGTTCGATGAGGTACTTCTTCTCGGCGGCGTTCTCGCGCATCTTCTCCTTCGGGTCGAGACCCTCTTCGAGATAGTTTTCGGTGAGCGTCTTGAGTCCCGATTCGATGTCCTGTCGGTTTTGCTGGGCGTCTCGGCCGGCATCGACGGTGACCTTGCGGGGAGTCGTCCAAGAGACATTGGTCCAGTACTCGGTCGAACGGAGGTAACCTTCCTTGATCGCAGTGCCGATGACGTAGCCCCATACGGGGGTAAGGAAACGCTGCATCATCACGGCTTGGCGGTGGGAGAACTTTCGGTCGGCCTTGGCGACGACGAAACGCATGACCGCTCCGCCAGCCTTCGTGGGATTGGCCACGAACTCGTAGGGGAGCATACCCGCCAGCGAGTCACGCTCAAGGTGTTCGATGAATCCATCGAAGGTCTTGTTCGGGCGGTTGGACTCGAAAGATTCCAACTTCTCTCCAGGAGCGAGGGCCAGCACCTTGCCGCCGAGGAACGTCGAGGCTTCGCTCAGGTCGGTCATGCCGTCTCCGTAGTCTTGCGGACGCATCCCGAACGCCTCGAAATCGGACTGGGTGCCGTCAAAGTTCGGGTTCTCACGGCTGATGGTGCGCGTGATGTCCGACGAGGTCTTGACCGCCAGTTTCTCCAATGAAAGAATCTCCAGCATATCCACCAAGTTATTGATGGAGTGCTGGAGGGGGCTGTAAGCCCGCGCTCCCGAGGCGAGCTCAGGCTCGTACAGGTGAAGCACCGCATTGGCGGGGACGAGACGGCTGGAGCCGTCAGAGCGGATCACGTTGTAGGCGATGGGCTGACCGTAGGGACCAAAGAGGATTCCGTCCGTCATGCCCGGAGGAACTTCGTTGTTGGACGAGTTGCCCACACGATGGGATTCGATGACCTGAAGTCGGGGTTCGCCGCCGGGGCCACGGGTCTTGATGATGAAGACCTCGCCGTCACGGTCCATCAGGCGGCAGCAGATGTGCTGGAGTTCGAAGAACGAGAAACGTCCCGTGATGTCGCAGGCTCGCGCACCCCACTGCTTGAAGTAGGCTTCCGCCGCATCGTCCCACATCTCGTCGCCCGACTGAGCCTGGGCCTTGATGCCTCCTCCGACGGTGTACAGGGCCATGTCGGCCAGCACCTGTCGGATGAGTCCCGCATTGAGTTCCAGCCAGCGCATCTTGCGCGTGGTCTCCATGCGGTCGAAGACCGTCATGGTCTTCTTGAAGTCCTGCGGCCAAGACGACCAGATCCACGAACGCTTGTTGCTGAACTTCGCCGACTCGAAATTGGAGAAGATGCCCGGACCCGAGCCGCCGCCGTAGCCGTTCGCCTGCTTCTGCGGCACCGCATTGCGGGCCACCTTCGGCGTCTTGGGCTTCTTCACCTGCGGGACGGCAGGCTTCTTGGCGGTCGGTTTTTTCATCAGAATCCTCGGAAGTTATTGAGCATATTGATGACCCGGACACGGTCGATGGAGCCGTAGGTCTGAGGGTCTTTGACCATCAGGGCGTAGCGGGCTTCGATCAGGACCGTCTGAATGTCCATCGGGAACTGCTTCACGACGGAGGTGCCGGAGTCGGAATACTCCATCATGGTCTTACCCTGCTTGAGCAACGTCTTGGCCTGTTCGACGATGTCGAGGATATCGCAAATATCGAAAATCAGGAAGATACCTTGGGGGCGCGCCATTTGCGTTTAGCCCTGTGTAAAAGGGGCCGTCTGACCCAACCCATGTACGATCCACAAGAGCCACCCGTGGTTTTTCCAGAAGGGCCAGACGGCTTGGATTAACTCTACCGCTGTGAGGATGTCCGTCAAGCGGTTTCTTCCTCGCTCTGCTTCTCGTCAGGTTTGCGGTCTTCGGGCTTGCCGTTGCGGTTCTTGCCCCGGCCGATGAGCTTGGCCATGAGGGCGGGCAGCATCCCGATGACCTCGACGTCCCAGAGGTGGTTCGCACGGTCGCCGATGGGCAGCCAGATGGCCTGCCCGTTGGCCTGGCGGGTGCGATGCTCCGACTGCATCTGCTTGCGGTACTCGTCGCCGGCGTCCTCGGGGTAGGTGTGGTGACCTGCGCGACGGAGGCGGGTCATCGAATCCTTGAAGTACAGGTTGGAGAACAGGTACAACTTGCAGGACGTCTGGCCGACTTGGATCACCTTGGCGCGGGCGTAGGGGCGATAGGCCACCTTGATGCCGTAGGGCGTCTGGATACGCCAAGGGAATTCGTTCTGGCCGGAACCTTTGGTGGCGTTCCAAGCGAACTTCGCGCACATCCGATACACGGTGTCGGTGTTAGGTCCGTCGCCCGAGTCCACGAAGACGAAGAAGTCGGCCACCTCAAGTTTCTTCTGGGCTTCGCGCAGTTCGTCCTCGGTGTCGCAGTAGCCCCATTGGATCATGCGGGACTTGCCATCCAACGCCCAGGCACGGACGGCCCAGTAGAAGCCCTTGCGTTGCACGTCCACCGCCATGAAGCGGAGTCGGGCGAACTGCTTGGCCTTCTTGTACTCTTCACGGAAAGGCGGTTCGGCGAGCTTGCTATCGACCATGAAGCCTTCGTCGTCCCATTGGTCGAGCATCTTGTATCCCTGCGGCATGACTTCGCCGCCGCCGTCGTCCGGGTCGTCGGACCAAGAGATGGCCAGACGCTTCTGCTTGAACTCACGACGGGCGACGTCGTCGCCGTGTTCCTCGAAAGCCTGCTTGGCGCGGATCGCCATCTCGGCGAGTTTTCCCCAGTCGAGACCCCATTGAGCGCAGAGCGAGTTCCAATGGAATCCGACGACGCCTTTCGGGGCGTTCTGATTCATGGGGATGTATTCGCCCGTGGCGTTCAGCTCGGCCCTGACCTCGAAAGAATCACGATAGCGGTGCTTGCAGGATTTACACTCGTAGGTGCAGCCGGCCTTCACCTTGTCCAAGTTCCATCCATTCGGCTCACGGGCGTCCTCGGGATAGATCAACTGCTCCCATTCGAAAGCCTGCCGTGTGCCGCATTGGGTACATTTGAACGTCCACTCACGGCGGTCGGACTGGTTCCAGAGGTCGGTGATGTCGTCGCCTTCGACGCCGCCCTGCGAGACGAGCAGAGACTTGCCCTGCCAGATGAACGCCGTGCGACGGGCCAAGGCTTCGTTAAGGTGACCTTTGGGCCAGAGCCAGACTTCGTCACCGCCGAGGAAGCGGATCGAGCGACGCTGAAGGTTCTTCTTATTGTTCGCGCCCAGCACCCAGCAGGTGTTACGCTCGAAACGGGTCTTCTTCCACTGGTTGCGTTCGGAGTCCTCCATCTTGGCAAGCGTCGCCGGCGTGGCTTCCCACATCGGACGCAATCGGTCCTTCTGCCAATCCTGCGCGTTGTCATCGACGTCCTGAAGCAGCAAGGTGGGTCCAGGCGAACGGGCAGGGATGAACGTTGACCAGAGTTCCAGCAGCGACGACTTGCCCATCTGCACCGCGCCCATGACGACGACGGTGGTGATTTCGGGGTCCGTCAAGGCACGGAGGATGGGAGCAAGGAACGGCGTGGACTCGACCCTGAACGGACCGGGCTGCGGCGAGCCGGGAACTTCGCGCACGTTCGCTTCCAGCCATTGGACGATGTCGCCTTCCGGGTCGGGCGTCATCATCGCACGGATGTGGGCTTCGAAAGTATCGACTGTCTGCGGGTCGATGATCATTCGACTTCGTCAACGGATTCCTCGTCCTCTCCTACCTCGATTGGTTCTTCCGTGTCGGCTTCCTTCACGACGGCCTGCTCTGCGTAGCCGGCGGCGGACGACAGACGCTCAAGCATCTTCTTCACCTCGTCGTCGATGGCCTTCATGGCGCGGCCCGGATTGTCCGGGTTGACCCTCGACGCCAGTTTCGTGCCGAGTTGGCTGACCTCTTCACGCACTTGAGCGAACACACGACCGAACCTTTCAATGGCGGTCTGGGTGCGGATGTACTCACGGCTGGCGATCTGCCGTGCCTGGAGTTCCTTCTCCAGCGTGACCAGCGTCTTCACCAACTTGTCGTAGGTGGCGTAGGACTTGCTGGCGTCGGGCGAGTTGCTGCCGAGGTCGTCGAGGTACTGCTGATAGGCCAGAGCCTTGAGTTCGCGCTGGCGTTCGACGGTCTCGTTGAAGTCCTTGTCGGGACGGACGGCGGAACCCATGCGACCAGACCCCTTGGCCATGTACCAGGCTTCGGCGGATTCGATGGAGTCGATGGGCATCCCCTGCTGGATGAACTTGTTTATGGCCTGCTTGGTGACGCCGAAGCGGCCGGCGAGGTCGATGGGTCGGACTTTCTCGGAACTCACTTGAGTTTCTTCCTCCGGGCGTTGGAAAGTTTCGCGCAGGCGGAATCCGATTTCATGTACACGCTCGGAGGCAGGCCGAGCTTCTTCTGCACCGTCTTCACCCGTGACGAGATGGCGGCTCTGGTCAGGCCGTGCTTCTCGGCGATGGCGGTCATCGTCGGCTGGCCGGGGATGCCGAGGGCCAGACGGAGGCAGGTGATCTCAAGCGAGTCGCCCAG
>Ga0214206_1000275_pt1 | contig 14491 bp, 33 predicted proteins | sample TroBogEpilimnion_26_FD_153044 | JGI IMG/M metagenome (GOLD analysis project Ga0214206, IMG submission 153044) | Freshwater microbial communities from Trout Bog Lake, WI - 07JUL2009 epilimnion | ecosystem: Environmental > Aquatic > Freshwater > Lake > Epilimnion/Euphotic zone | place: Trout Bog...
GTACCAATACCCACTTCCCAGTTTGTAGTTTGGGTTTCGTAAATACCGTAATAAGTGGTATTTCCACTACCAATAGCGGAAGCAAATGACTGGTAGCCTGTTACAGCACCAGCAAGGGTTAAAGTACCAGTTCCGCTAGTTGTGCTAGTTTCCTGGACTCTATCTTTAATGATGAGAGCCATAAATTAGCCTTATTGGTTAGCTCGAATAATAGTGCCAGAAGAAATGCTGACGACCTGAGTTGTATCAATAGAGGTGTTATTTAGGTTCATATCGCAACCAGTTAAACCTACTGTGCCATCCATGATTACGGTAGAGTTATCTGACTTAAATATGCGGAAAAACTGCGCTGTGCCTGTGGCGACTGCTGTGCCACTAGCGACTGAACCTAATGTAATAGTACCGTTTGAATCAGTACCAAAAGAGCCAGTAACCACAAGAGAAACCAATAAAGTTTGACTTGTAATTGCAGTATTGGCATTAGCAGGTTGTGAGCCTTGGTAAATACTAATGATAGCGCCTGAACCAGCATAAGTAATTAGACCCTGTTGTTGGGCATCACGAGTGCCGTTTGAATATTTGAGGTTTGATGCCATTAAATAACTCCTTGAATTTTGCCGTCAGGGCCACGCACTACTTGTTTTGGGCGACTGTGATTTTGGTTAATTGTATCAACTAAAGCGCTAATTTGACCGACCATTTGCTGATTACTCTCTTTAATAGCGTCTGCCAAAGGTGCTAATGGGTGTTCCATAGACTTAGCCATATCTTCTTCTGCTAAGTATGCAGTTTCGCCATTGTCATCTGCCGCAGAAATACGAGCCACTTCAATCTTAGCGCCATTGTTAATGTGAGCTAACAACACTTGAGTATTGCGCTCCATATTCATCTTCATTTGGGCTAATTTAGCCTGCATTTCAATTTCAGCCTGGTTGCGCTGTGCTTCTAGTTGGAATTTAAGCTGGTTTTCTTGGGCTTGGTATTCTTGTTTAGCCTTTTCCAACTCATTTTCAGCTTGCATTTTTTGCATTTCTAGCTGGTTTGCAATTTGTAGCTCTTGCGACTTAGCTTGCATCTTCATTTGCTCAATTTGCACTTGCAATGGAGGTGGTTTTGGCTGACCTTCCATTTGTTTAGCTTGTAAGCGGAATTTATCGGCTGTTTCGTCAATCAAACCTTCTAAAGACTTGCCAGCTTTAAAGCCTGTTACTGCAAATTTAAGCATTTCCATCAGCAATGGGGTTAATTCTGGGCTCGCCTGACTTGCAGGAATAGCTTTTTCCATAAATCCGCCAATAGCTGCCAAGAATTCCATGCGGTCTTGCTTTTCTTGCATTTCATCTTGAAAAATCATTGAGTCAGAGGTGACTTCAATGCGGAAATTCTTGCTAACTTCGTCTTTTAATAGGGCAATAGCTTGTGGAATCAACGCTTTATCGTTGTCATCCATCTGCATACCGCCAGCAATCTTAATAATGGTATCTTCGGTGAAATGCTGGCAAATAATTTGCGATTTAATAGCAAGCAGCGAGGTTGCGAAATCAACAACAGCGTGTTGCATAGTTTTGAGGCGACCTGCTGCATTGTTTGATTTAATGATTTGTGCGCCAAGGGTTTCATTGGGGTCTGTTTGACCACGCTGAATATCGGCAATACCCATCAATTCATAAATTTGACCCTTAACTTGCTCCATAGCCTGATAGCATTGTGCAAGCGCAGTAGCAAATGGGGCAATATCAACTAAATCTAATGCGCCTTTCATGCCTTGTTTTTCGGCAAATGCCATCCAATTCTTTACTGGAATCAAGACATTAGACTCATTACCTTCGGAGAATAGGCGCTGGAGTTCAGAAGCGCTGGCATCATACAAACCACGCACTTTCAATGCACCAATGAGTCCATCAATACGGTCACATAGGTCGTCTAATTCTCTAGCTTGGTCTTGGTAAATAGTAAAGTCAGGAATAGGCTCAAGACTATCAGTAGTTAAAGTAGCGTAAAGTGGCTTTGGACAAGGCCAAAAGTTTTCCAACTCTAATGGGTCATCTCTTTCATCAAGAATTTTGCCCATTGACTTACTAATCCACAGTACTTTGCCTGTTTCTTTGTCCCAAATTTCATAAATTTGAGCTTGGTAGGCTTGGTCATCATTCTTAGTGTAAGACTTACCGACTTGTTCAGGTTTAGTGTCAAGCGGTATTTTGTTGCCTAATTCTTCGCCAAAACGCTCTACAAGCGCTGTGCGGTTTAAATAGACCTTACGCCATACTGCGGTGACTTCTTCCCATGTACGAGCTACTGTATGACCAAAATCACGCCAATGGACATAATCTACAGGGCAGCACTCATATTCAATTTCTTCTTCAACTTCGCCAGGTTCGTTATCTTCTTCTTCTGGCATTGGGCCTTCTAATGGCGCACCGACATCGCCTTGACCGTTTACATAGCTAGGGTCATGTGCTTGTTTAGCGTCAATGGTTTCGGACAATTCCCAACCATCTTCAGGCTCTTTTTCTTTCTTAGCCATAAAATGCGGTTCATAACGCACCCATGCTGTGCCACGACCACCTAAAAGACGGTCTGTAACGCAGTTCACCATAGCGGACTTATAGTCGCCATAGTGCTCAATTTCAAACTCTAGCGCTCTTTCTAGGAGCATTGAGGCTACTCTACCAATAGGGTCGTTATCTCTAAACCTACGGCTTACATCAGGGCGTGGGAGTCTTGCAAATACCGCTGGGGTAATGGTTTGGACATTACTCCATAGAATATTGAAGCGAGCATTAGGATTGGTTTTGTTGCGTGAGTCATCCTTGTAACGCTTTAAAATCTTGTCCACACGAGCTTCCCAGAGTTTAAAACTGCGCTCATAGGACATAATGCGGTTGTACCAATCTTCGTAGCTGTGCGCTACCTCGCCTCTTAATTCAGACATAGAAAGCCTTATGAGAAGTTGCCGACTACTACTGCGCTAACACCAGCGCCAGTTGTGATTTTCCATGCGCCATTTAATGATTGTGCTTCTACTGTCAAAGAATAAACACCTTGAGAAGCATTGGCAGGAATTAAAGGTATTGAGGTAGAGCCGTCAATAATGGTTAATGTGCTTGTAGCAGTAGCAGTAACGGTTGCAATAACACGCACTAACATATCACCAGCAGCGCCATTGTTGCCCATAACTTGAGCAGTTGTTGAAGGGGCTACATACTCATAAGTAGTGCCAAATGGTTGTTGTACGCCTGACATTTAAATTCTCCTGTTGTTTGGGGTGTTTTTAATAGCCCACATATCGTTTAAAGTTACATCCGTTTCACCAACAAACAAGCCCTTTATAGGTTCGTCTTTGGTCATTATTTTTTCTTCCACTCGCCAAGCAACTGCTGCCATGCGATAAGCGTCTGCAGCGTGTGATGTCCAATCATGCCGAGGCTTATCTCTAAAGACTTTTCTATCCTCGTCATATTCTCTTTGATACTGTCGTAAAGATTCGATACCATCCTGACACCTTTCTGCGTCAAACCAAGACCTCATCAATGCCATGCGACTTGCTTGAATTCCGTCTTGAAGTCCTAAATTTGGGACAATTTTCATAGATTCTAACGGAATTTTAACAGAAAGTTGCTCAATTATTGACTTTCCGCCACTTGCTAGAGTTTTTGCTCTTGCGTCATGAGGCAAATAATGTAGCCCATATTGGTAGCCAAACTCTGCTTGTTTAGCTTGAATGAGTCCTGTATAAAATGCCACAGGCTGACCATTGCTTCCATGGTAGTCAAGAAAGCGCAATTCACCTCTGACAACCTGCCACCACCACACACTTGTATCATCGCTGTAACCCAAGTCCCAACTTGTATTAACTTTATACATAGGGTCATATTCAACCTTGGTAATTCTGCCTTGGTCGGTAAGCTGGCGCATTTCTTTACCGTAATAAGCGCCAAGAATAGCTGACTCAAAGTCACATTCGAACTCTTGTAAGTATTGGTCTTGCGTCATGGACTTAGCGGCATCCTCAAGCTCTTGCTTTGGAAGCAAACCAGTCTGACTAGCTCTTAGGGTTTTGGCATACCAGCTATCGTCATTGGTGGCGTTATTGTATATGTCCCAGAAGGCATTATGACCTTTGGGCGTTCCAATGAAAACTGCCCAGCCGAGTCTGTCTGCCAACAAAGGCCGAATAATCTCGCCCCAAATACGAGGGCGCATATCTGCATACTCATCTAGCACAATCCCATCAAGGTATAGACCACGCAGAGAGTCAGCATTATCAGCGCCAAATAACCTAATTCTTGCACCATTTATTAATTCCACCCATAGTTCAGATTGATTAGCTTTAGCCATTACAGGCTTACTAAATCTTAATAGGTAGTCCCAGGCGATATTTTTGGCTTGGCTGTAATATGGTGCAACATAAGCGTAGCGACCATCTTCTTTGCCCTCAATTAGGGCTTTGTATATAAGGTCATTAATGCATGAAACAGTTTTACCGCAGCGTCTATGCGCCACAATAACTGCCCAGCGTTGTTTTCTTTCGTGAAAGTCTAAGAATACGCTACGAGGTTGGTAGTCTAGTTCTACCTCTTGGACTATTTCTTCCAAGACACTACCAAGCGTTGTGGGGCTTTTTCATCGCCTACTACTTCAGTCCTTGCAAGTTTAGGCACAGCATACTCAACCATGTTTTGCACTATGTCGCAGGCTTTACCAGGATTAGGTGGCACAATCCACTTTCCAGTAGCATCGTCAAATAAGCCTTCAGCGGTGTTTTGAAGCCATGTTTGTAAATATGGTAGGTTGGCATCAAGAAGCGCTTTAACAGCCTCTCGTGCCTCTTGAGTGACTTTATTAGGCGTTCCTGCAACACGCCCACCTGTCTTTTTTCTAGTTTTTTCTACTTTAGAGTCCATACATTCTCAAGTGATTGATTTGTAAGGCTTAATTCTACAACAGAATTTAAAATGGGTCTTTAACGACTTTATTCATTTCTTTAACAAGCATATCTCTGCGCTTATTGCGCTTTTTCTCATTCTTTTCTAGCGTAGACTCTTTATGTTCTCTTAATAAAGCGTCTTTTTGTTTGTATTCGTGTTTCATGTGTTTCATTTGTGAAACTTCTCCAACTCTAAAGCTAATCTAGCCCTACGACCTTCTTTGCCTTTTGCTTTGGCGGCTTTTTTTAGCTTACCTTTAGGAATGGTGTCGCCTTCTTTAACGCCTAATTCTTTCTTTAGTGCGCCTTTATGCTTGATAGCGCCAGCAATCCAGTTAGCCATTATTCACGCTCTTTAGCAATACGAGCCATTACTTTTTCTTTGGCGGACTTTTTAATAGTCTTTTGTTCTTCTAAGTCTGGAGTATCTTGGTAATTCTCATGCTTGTCGTAAGCAGCTTTAATGGCTTCTTTACGCTTTTTAGCCTTGGTAACTGATGACTCAAAAGACTTGCCGTCTTTCTTTTCAATTTCCATGTCTTTTTTAGGCATTGCTTTCATGTTAATCCATCTCTTTCAGTTCTTTACGCTTTGACTCATTTTTGGTTTCGCCTTTTTCTTCAGCGCTACCCATGTGTTTTTTGTATGCCATGTCTATGACATCTTTGCGCTTTTTCTTCTTTGACATACCAGCTTCACTCATTGCAATGGCAATCGCTTGCTTTTCAGGGCGACCAGCTTTGCGTTCTGTGGCGATATTTTCGCTTATAGCTTCTTTTGACTTGCCTTTTACGAGTGGCATGGTAATTCCTTTCAAAGTTCGTACAATTTTACATTAAAAATGTCTTGCATATTGTCCGAAATATTTGTTTCTAACTTCAGTAGCTACCAAATCTGCAAGTTTTAAATCATCATATATTCCAAAATATTTCAATATGCCCTCAATCCTACAATAAACTTGCCATTTTTTTGCAGCTTTGTTCCAGTAAACATTTTTGAAGCCTGAGCTATTGTTTTTGCTTAATTTAGCGTTTTGCAAATTTTTTGTTTGGTTTACTTCTCTTAAGTTATGAATTTTATTGTTTGATGGGTTTCCATCTATGTGGTCTATGTATTTTGGAAAATATCCATAATGCCAAAAATATATAAGTCTATGATTTTTGTATGTTTTTCCGCAAATTTTTATATTTTTGTAGCCAGCGGAGTCAAATGAACCAGCAATAGAACCAATTTTTATTTTTCTATTGTTGGAAACTTTCCATAACAATTCGCCATCTTTGTAATCAAACAGCGTATGCAAATATTCTTTTGTTAAAATTTGTGCAATCATGTCAATTCCTATCATTGATGTGATTAAAAGCCCCTATTGGTTTGCCGACCTTTAGGGGTTTTGTTTATTCCTCATATAATTTTAACACAGAAATAGCTTCTTCTACATTGTTTACCCTATGTAATGGCCCACCTTGCCAGTTGGCAAATAGCTTGATTTGCAATGGAGTTAGCGTTTTAGACTCTCCATCCTTGACCTCAAGTAAAATGGTGGTGTCGTTGTATGCACACAATAAATCTGGAATTCCTCCGCCAACTGTATGCAAAAGGAAAACATCTGCGCCATAATCTCGTAGCGCTTTTACAACATCCTTTTGATTTTTATCAACTTTTTTAGCAAATGCCATATTTATATGTTAGTGTTTAGCAACTTATAGTATAAGGGGAAAGACTTGAAAATATTGCTGATTGACATAGAAACCAGTCCAAATACGGCTCATGTGTGGGGATTATGGCAACAGAATGTATCACTTAATCAACTTTTAGAGTCATCATACACCATGTGTTATTCGGCTAAGTTTTTGGGCGAAAAACACATTTACTTTGACTCTGTGTATAAAACAGACGCAAAGACCATGCTAGAAGGCGTTTACAAGCTGTTAGAGGAATCAGACGCAGTAGTGCATTACAACGGCTCAAAGTTTGATATGCCCACGCTGAACAAGGAATTCTTGCTTCATAAAATGCCACCGCCACCACCAATAAAGCAAATTGACTTATTGCGTGTAGTAAAAAGCCAATTTAGGTTTCCTAGTAATAAATTAGACTATGTAGCGCAGCGTTTAGGTTTAGGGCAAAAAACGCACCATGAAGGCCATACGCTATGGATTAAATGTATGGCTAATGACCCTAAAGCATGGAAAACAATGGAAACTTATAATATTCAAGATGTGGTATTGCTTGAAAAGTTATATAACAAATTATTACCATGGATTAAGCAACCACTTAATATTAATTTAATGAAAAAAGACAGGGGTGGTTTTGACTGTCCTACTTGTGGCAAAGCATCATTAGTAAGTAAAGGTTTTCAATATACAACTACTGGGGCTTATCAGCGATATCAATGCAAAGCCTGTGGCGCATATTCATCTGATAAGCGGTCTGTTATTCCCCATGCACAATTAAAGCATTTATCGTGAAATTATCGCCAGCCATTTTAAAAAACCTATACAGCGCAATTTATTGTATGAAACCTTTTGACAGGTGGGCAATGCCTTTGCCTGAAGAAATACACTTTGTTGTAGACAAAGACAAAGATGTAATGGGGACTTATTTATATGATGACGGTGGAAAGCACGAACATACCATTACCATTTCATCTGAAAAATGCGGACACCTCTCAACAGTAATCCGTGTCCTCTGCCATGAGTGCGTTCACATGAGCCGCCATAAAACAAATAAATGGACTCATCACGACAAAGAGTTTCGTAGGCGTACCAAAGTTATTTCAGACGAATTGGGCTTTGACCCTTTGGAGCTTTAGCCCAGGCTTTGTTGGACTTTCTCCAATAACGCTTCCTCGGTTGTTCCCCACTTTCTTTCAAAACCTTTTTTACCCAATCCGTGAACGCCATTGTTTCCTCGGTGATGTTCAGGACAGAGGGGGATAATGGGGCTTGTAGCACGGACACCAGCCCTTCTAATGTGGTGAATTTCGGCAGGACTGTCTTCATACCCAAGCACGGTACTGCACAATATACAACCGAGTCTGGCAACTCTTGCCATATAGTTCTTTTCACTTTTAGTTGCCATCAGCCCATTCGTACCATTGTTTGTAATAGGCTTTAAAAGACTCAAAGCCATTTCCAATCAATATACACCCACCTTGGGGTTGCACGAGGTAATAATTGCCCATATTTACGCCATTGTCGGTATCGCCACGAATAATAACAACTATAAAGTCAGGTTTAGCAGCCAATGCTTGCAACATATATTGTTGGCCTTTGCTTGACTTCTCATTTGGGCGCTTCCATTCCATTATTAAAAACTTGCCTTTTCTTTCGCAAATGCCGTCTACATTGCTTGGCGTAAAACCTGGCGAAGTTGGCAATAAACCAACAAAGTCACCATAGTCAATATGGGTTGGATTAGACCGCATTAACTCAGCCATTGTTTTTTTAATTCCTTTACGCTGGCAATTTCAAGTCTAATAGTTTCGTCAGCTATTTCATGAGCAATTTTTGTAGCTAATTCTGCTTTGCCTTTAAGTTGTGCATTATTGTATTTTTTTAGTAGTTTTTGAATGTTTAAATAAGGTACGCAATAATCGTTCATCGTGTCATTCTTTCAATATTTCTGTTTGTTGCCTGTTCTGTACGCCACGCTTCAAAACGCATTTCCGCAGCCCTTAATTGCCAGCGTAACGCTTCTGCTTGTTCTGTTGCTGCGCCAATAGCCTTGCATAAATCTTGGTAGTCTTGCGAGCGATAAGCTTCTCGTTCTTGAGCGCCCAGACTTTGTTCGTCTGTTTGCGCCATTTTAATCGCTTTAAGACTACTTTTATAAGTTTCAAGCTCTGCCAACTCGCCCTTTGCTTTCGCATATTTAGGCGCTGTTTTGAAGATAAAGTCAATCGCATCATTTGGGTCGTATTCTTTCATAAATTACCCCATTGCTGGGCCATAGCATCAGCTATACCTTGGAATGTTTTGTTTCGCATTTTTTCCCTTTCTTTTGGCGGCAAACAACTGCTGTCGTAATACCATTGGCTCATGCGTTTACCACTTTTAGCAACCCAAATTTGTCCTTTGTTTACAACATTTGTAGGTTGCAATAAAGGCAAACCTTTAAGCCATAAACAAGTAGCTTTAGTTACGCTATGACCATATTCCCAAGGGTGTACAATTTGGTCAGGTTTGCGCCATTTGCTACTCATAATTCCTATTGGATTTTCAATGGCATAGCGTGGAATATTGCAATTAGCTAATGTCATAAAAAAATCTATACCTTGCTGTTGCCGACCATCTGCAATCTTTTTTGCAAAATGCCTAGCTCCACTTGATGCCAAATGTGTGCATGGTGGATGAGCAATCATTAAATCCCAGCCATCACCAATGATGTCCATTACATTGCCTTGGTAATGTGGCCCAGGCATTTCTGTAGGCTCTAAATCACAACTCATAGCTTCATGCCCCCCCCTAATGAACGCATCACGGACTGTTCCGCTAAATTCACAAGCAATCAAAACTCTCATTTAAGGTTCATCCATAGGCCTGTTGCATACATACAAACCGCAACAAATTCAACCAAAAATAAAGGGTAATCTTTTTTCGTTAGACCAGCAAAAGCCCACAATGCGCTTCCAATAAATCCAAAATAAATGTTTGAAGGATAAAAATTAAAACTTGTTAAACCTATTCCCAACAAACAAATAATTGTTCCTAACCATTTTATTAAATCCAATGTCCCCATGTTCCCCTATTGCCTTTTTCATATTGCGTGTAAAAGTCACGCAGTAATTGTTCGTTTAAACTATGTTTGCTCAAGTATTGCCTAAATTTTTGCAAACCCCATTCGTTACGCCATTTGCACAACTGCCTTACTGCACACTCATGCCGAGCTTGTTCATACATTTGCGTTTAAGGCTGTCGTATGAGTCATAACCTGTCCCAAGGACTCCAAGTTCTCTAGCTTTAGCTTCAATACCTTCATTGCTAAACATCCACCGTTTGTCAATTTTTTCTTTCTTGGGTTCAATAACAATCTCATCATCATAGCGCTCACCGTTAAGCCACGAGCTTGCGTGGGGTATGTATTCTAATTCAGTTTCTTTTGCTTTCCAGTATTCACAATGTGTGCTAATAGCTTTTGCAGCCATAAGTTGCTGTTCTGCTGACAACTTTGCCCAGGCTTTTCGTGCAGCTGCTTTAGCAATTTTTCGTGGATATAAAGACCAGAATTCATCAAACATTCCTTTCTCCTACTGCAAAACTCTTGGTGACATTGGTGTAGGTGGGCTAGGCGGTACAAAGTAGCTTGGCTGACCAATAGTAATGGATTGATTAGAAATACTAGGATTTGTAATAACAACCTGATTAGGGTATAGCGTAGCGGTCTGGGTTGTGTAACCTTGTGGGTTTACAAATTGTGCGGTGTTGCCGTTAATTTGCACAGTACCCATGCTGTAACCACGACTGTCGGTTAATTGAACCGTTTGTGCTTTGACAGGTACTCCATAAGCAAACATACAACCTAAAACTGCACCTAACAAACAAGCGCCTAAAAAGTCTTTCATTTAATTCCCCTTAAATGTTTACTCGTTATTGAGTGATTACAGTTTCTTAACATTTTTAAACAATGTAAAGTAAGAAAAACCCTTAGTTGCAAATTAGCAACATTTAGACATAGCTTGACCAAGGGTGATAGGAAACCGTCACCTGACCCAATGTCTGAGAAATACCAACATCTAGTCCTACCTAAGTTAATGTTCAGTCGATTTAAGGTCTTGTATCACCTTGTCCCTAAAATCTTGTGTAGTCGCCATTTAACGCTACGAGGCAGAAGTGGGGTGCATCACTCGCCTATCTTTTCTTCCACGCCACCGATTTAGGTGCTTAGTACGCCTGGAGTGCGGAGGATGATATTACTCCTCATCTACCTCATGTTGCAAGCCAAAACTGTTGTGTTTTTCCAACATTTCAGGCCATATAAGCCAAAAGTTGTTTGGAAACAAATCTTTACGAGTTACAAGACCATGACTTTCTTTTTCTATTCTGGCGGCTAAAAACAGTAATGGCCCATGTGCTATGCCTCTTTTGCGCCAAGTTGAAACAGTTGCTTGGTCACATTTGCACATTTTTGCCACTTTTGCCGTGCCACCTAGTAAATCTATTATAGCAGAGTCGGTTAATTTTAATTTTTCCATGTTGCACAGTTTAACCCATTTGTTGTTTATTTGCATAACTTAAAAAAAAGTATTTGAAAAAGCGAATAATGTGTTATAGTCACATACATAGCAACTTCGCTATAACTTTTAAGGGGAAACTTAAATGGATGAAATGTACCAAGTAATGACTGAAATGGAACAACGCCTTGAATTGGCATTGTCCGACATGGAAAACGGTATTGACTTAACACAAGACGACATTGATGTAATTCGTGCAGCTTGTGGCAAGCCAAGCAATAAACGCAATCAATTATTGCAAACCGTATTTAATGACTTTGGCAAAGTATTTGGAGGCAACCATGCAACAGTCTGAAAATATTGCAAATTTAGCTAAAGCGTTATCAATCGTACAAGGAAAATTAACCCATGCTAAAAAAGACTCTTCTAATCCTTTTTTCAAAAGTAAATATGCTGACCTTGAGTCTGTTTGGGATGCTTGCCGTAGTTTGTTGGCTGATAATAATTTGGCTGTGGCTCAATTCCCTGGGACTTATTCGGATTTAGACAAGTCTATGTCTTTAACAACCATTTTGACCCATGAGTCTGGAGAATGGATTAGCCATGAAATGTCTGTACCTGTTACCAAAGCTGACGCACAAGGCGCTGGTTCGGCTTTGACATATATGCGTAGGTACGCATTGGCAGCAGTAGTAGGTGTAGTGCAAGCGGATGATGACGGCAATGCTGCCAGCAACCCACAAGTTAAACAACCAGTAGTTAAAGCAAAGGAAATTTAAAAATGGCGTACATTCCAAAAGAGGGTTCAGGAAGTCTTTTTCGTAACGACAGAAAAACGACTGAGAATCACCCAGATTATCAAGGTTCTATCATGGTCAATGGCCGTGAACATTACCTATCTGCGTGGGTTAAAGAAGGCACTAAAGGGAAGTTTTTTAGTGTATCTATTGGCAAAGAAAAGCAACCAAAGGGCTTTACGGCTCGTGGCGAAGATGAATTGCCTAAAAACACGCTAGAAGACAGCGACTTACCATTCTAGGAGATGACCATGCTAAGTCATATACGAGATGTTATTGGCGACAAAGCTAAAATTTCTACAGAACCATTTGGCGTTGATGAAGAAAGGCAATTAATAGCATTTGAGGTAAATGACTTAGCTGCAGTTATTAAAGATGTAATACAAACTTGTGCAGACTGTTGTGTAAACGCAACAGACCGCCAAGCAATTTTAGAATTACTTAACTGAAAGGTGACAAATGATTAACTTGCAATTAGATGTAGCAGAAGTAGAAGCGCTTTTAAAGCATATTGAGCAATCAGCAAAGGCTTTAATTGCTAAAGTCCATGCACAGGCAGCGCCACAAGTTGCACAACAACAAGCGCCTGTAGAAACGCCAGAAGCAGAATAATGCTAATAAAAGGGGAAATGAAATGTCACAACATTGGTATTGCGCCCAAACTGGGCAACCGAGATATACAACTGTCAGTAAAAAAACTGGAAAAATCCGCAATACTACACTTAGAGATGCCAAAGCTGCGCCAGGAACGCTTGTACCAAGCGTTAGCACTATTACAGGACAATTATCGAAAGACGGTCTAAACACATGGTTTCAGACTGAGGCTATTTTGGCGGCAATGGAAAACCCAAGGCCGTTAGCTGAAGATAAAAAAGACTATGTAGCCAGAATACTGGACTTGGCTAAACAAAAGTCAAGAGAAGCGCAAGACCGAGGCACTCTTATACATGACTGGATAGAAGCGTTTTACAGCCAAGAATATGTGCCAGATATGCCTAGCTATGTCCGCACCGTAGATGACGCTATAACGGCTCATTTTGGGCATCAGCTATGGATTCCAGAGCAGAGCTTAGTAAACCAAGAAGGCTATGGTGGGCGGTGCGATTTATACTGCAAAGCAAGACATGACTTTTCAGGAGTCGTAATTGACTTTAAAACCACGCAAAAAAGCCCTGGTGAATTAACACCCTATTATGAGCATACACTACAGTTAGCAGCTTATAGGGAAGTTTTAGCCCCTACAGCACGGTGCGCCAATGTATACATTAATGGTGACACAGGCGAAGTCGCCATATACGAGCATAAAGAGCAAGACTTAAAAGACGCTTACGAGGCTTTTTTATGCTTACTCAAACTTTATAAATTAAAGAATGGGTTAAACTAATCACGAGGGCGCAGGTGGCTTTCCCCTTGCCAACCGCACACATCACGGAGTGTCCTGCCCCTCACCTTATTCTATGGGCGTTAAGCCGCCAATGTAGGATGCAGTAATTGGGTAATTTTGCGGCTTTCTGACCCATTGTTAGCAACTGCCAAATACAGCCCTGTTGCATATAAGCAACAACATAGGGTTTTCCCTAGTTATGCACCCTTGAAATTTATAAGAAACTGACTTCGCTGTTTACTTAAAAGGGGAATTTATGAAAGCAACTTATTTATTAACGATGTGCCTTGGTGACACCGAGATTGATGTGCATGGGTCTGACGAGCAAGTTGAAGAAATTTATATTTCTGGCACAGACCACGAAATTAGCGAATTAATTTACGCATTAAACAAAATTGGCTTTGAAAAAGCATACAAAGAATATGCATATTACGCTAGGGCTTATTAATGGAAGATTACATCCGCAGGGTATTTGAGGGTGAAGCGCCATGCGACAAATGCGACCAGGCGCTTGACTGCAAAGAAAATGAATTGGCTTGTAGGGCGTTTTCTTATTATGTGCGTCATGGGACATTCCATGAATATACGGTCAGAGCGCCAACCAATTATTTATTCAATTTAATTTTTAAAGACGATGATGTAGGCCTTAAAAATTACTATAAAAATGTCAAAGGAGAGCAAAGTGATTTACTCTAAAAAAGTGCAAATACGCAACAACATTGACTTTGAAATTAAAAACTTGTCATTAGAAATGAAGCGCAAAGAAATAAAACAATACAACCCTTTACATTACATTTTTGGGTATGTTTTGGAGTCTAAACCTTGGCTGCCGTATGGGGGAAAATATGAACAATGAACCAGTAGCGTAAAGAAGTAAAGACACAGATGGGTATTGGAGTATTTATCAATCACCAGTAGATGGTTCTGAACCACTTTACACCCATCCAGCAGATGAATCCTTTGACAGAACCGCTAGTCATATGGCTGGTGAGTATGTTAGTTATCCCAGCAAAGACCTAACAGATGAGGAAATAATTGCTTGTATTGACGAATCTGAGCCTGATACAGCAGACATGATTAGATTTGCTAGAGCAATACTAAGAAAGGCGCAAGAGAAATGACAATCCAAAAAATATATGTATTGACCCATTCAGGCAGAAGAACAAGCGGCCATGGAGAAACTGCGCCTTATACCGATATTGCCAGTA
>Ga0214206_1000278_pt1 | contig 14330 bp, 30 predicted proteins | sample TroBogEpilimnion_26_FD_153044 | JGI IMG/M metagenome (GOLD analysis project Ga0214206, IMG submission 153044) | Freshwater microbial communities from Trout Bog Lake, WI - 07JUL2009 epilimnion | ecosystem: Environmental > Aquatic > Freshwater > Lake > Epilimnion/Euphotic zone | place: Trout Bog...
TCGGTCATCTTTAAGATGCGGATAGCATTTGAGATTTCCTCAACCATTTCGTTGTAAGTGTGTTGGTGCATTTGTGTGAAATCACGCTTTGGTTCAGCAGGAAAATCAGTTCCATTTGTAGTAATATCAAAATCTACATTTAGAATATTATTCCAAGTGCGGTAGTTTGTGCGGACATTTGTAGCATTTGCAACATTTGATACTGCATAGTCAAATAACTGCTTTTGCCAAGCCTTAAATGCTTCTTGATATTGTGCTTCATATTGTTCTTGATTAGCATAGTCTTTTTGGATTTGTTCTAACTTATCCTCTAAAGACTTGATTACTTTAATAGTTGCTACTTTTACAGATATTGCTCTTGATGCCATTATTTTCTACTTTCTATTCGGGTTTTAGTGTGGGTTTATTGTAGCAGAGCCCACCGACAAGGTGAGCCCTGCAATATCTAATTAGTTAAAGGTAACTGTTGTCCAGCGGTCTTGACCTTCAACATCTAGCAGAACACGGGTTGCGTTTGCTGTGATAGGGTTGATTTCCTTGATAGTGCCTGTTACCTTGCTCTTTTGAGTGGTGAATAGGTCGCCTACTTGATATGTCTTATTTTCTAGCGTCATTTTATCTCTTTTCTTTTGTTGTTGTTAGGTGGTATTTTACCATAGTCAGCCAACCTTTGTCCAACTGACTATGGGCGTGTCGTGTGTGATTTACATCACATGAACTTCGTTGATATATTCGTCCTCTGAGCACCAGGCTTCGAGGTGATGACTTTCAATTACTGCCCAGGCAGGGGCGTGAGTTTTGCCTCGCCAGGATACGCCTTCGGGCATTTGGATCGGACGATCAAAATCCTCTTCCCAATAAGCGTCAATAGCTTCTATGCAAGGTTCAACCATAGATAAAGGGACGGGCGGATAATGATTAGTCCTTAAGTGCATACCAATAGCACTTTCTAAATCTAATCCAAGATCACCACTTGCTAATTCTGTTGCTAAATTACTTCCCATTTATTTAATTGTTACCTTTCCATCTACATAGAAGTTTTTTGTGTGCATTTTGCCATTTGGCTCTAGTAGATTATAGGTTGCATAATTATTTGCGAATCCATAATCAACGCATTTATTCCAAGCATTAACCGCTTCTACTGCATCAGGAAATCTAAAACTTGAGTGATAGTTTCCATCATAGTGAGTTGTTAGAACATATTGGTATTCCATATTTTTAGCCTTTCGTTCGGGGGGTTGATATTTTAGCATATTAGGGTGGGAATCGTCAAATCCCCACCCCGATCATTTAGGCTAATTCAATTACTGCGTGGCTTGCACCTTCATTAACTAAATCTAATTTAGTTAGTAATTCATCACGAGTAAGACCAGTTCCTACTAATTCACGAATTGCACTAACATTCATTTCTTCAAACATTCCGTTGGGTAGTTTAGAAATTCTTTTCATGAATGGAGAATCATTCGAGACTTTTGAGATATAATCAACTCCGTCTACTGAGAATGGGAATTGGTTCCAGCCAGTTGTGTTTAGGTTATGCATATTTTTCTTCTTTCTTTTCGGGTAGGTTGATATTGTAACATATGGCACCGACATTATCCATTCGACACGCCGTAATTCCAGCGTAATCCAGAGTGATAAATATCACATCGTAAGCGACACGCCCGAGTGCGTGGGCTGGCCCAAATTTTCAAAGCTATTTTTATTTTTTTATTTTTTAAATATAACTGGACCCATCCCGCAATGGACCCAGTCTCTCACCCGCACATTAAAAGTTATAATCAACGTTTAGATCTTCAAATGCAAGCATTGCGGTAAATTTTATTTCTTCCATGCTTGCTTCGGACCAATCAAGATCATAATTTTCATTAATAACCTTTTGAACTTTAAGTGCAATATTTTTTGTTACACCTAAAGCGTCAGAGATCCATTCAGTGTGAATGTTAGTTGACATCCCATGACTCCATTTCTTGAAGATCTGACACCATTGAATCGAATTCACTCTTCGGCATTAGAATATGAGTAACACGAGACGCAACATCTGCAGTTAAATTTGCAGAGTATTTCATTAATAAATTAATTACTTCATCACGATTTGAATCAGTAGATCTTGCGATCTCTGCTGCAATCATCATATTTTCAGCATTATAAACTGAATCTGTGCATGCTTGTTGAATTTGGATAGCGGTTGAGATGTTTGACATTAGTTGCCTGCTTTCTTGTGTTTTATTTTACGGGTATATTTCTTTTTGGACGGGATAGCGGTAGCAGCGTTGCTACGACGCAATTCTTGAATGCGTTTTACTTTATCCATTATTTTACTCCGCTTCATTAGTTATAAATAAAGAGGAATCTTTGCATTCACAACTTTCAACGCTATAGTCGTTTTCATCACCATAGAATAAATAACCATAGCCGTTGCAAGTATCGCATTTAATTGACTGAACTGAATTTATCATTAGTTATCCGCCTTTACCACTAGAGTTGCCCAAAAGTCAGGCTTTGGATAACCTTCACCTGTATATGTAGGGCGAACTTTAATTGCATATGCATATTCATTTTCACCTAAACCATAAACAACTTTAGGTTCTGCATATTGGATAATTCCGTCTTGTCCTTTACGAACAAAAGAGCGGGATTTATAGTATTTGCCTTCGAGGGCTTGTGAGATTAGCATATTGCTACCTTCTTTCTTTCTTGTTAGTGGGAATTATATCAGAGGGCACCGACAAGGCTTAGAGGCACTCTAAGCATTGGCAGGAAGGGAAACTGTTAGAGAATATTACTTGTATTAACCAATTACGCTGGAACATATCCAAGCCATAAGTGCCTTTAGCACCACCATTGTTTACATCGTGAACAATACGATTTTCTAATTCTGCACTAATACCTAGTGCTTTACCTATATTTACTTTATTTAGTGTAGTCATTTTGACGACCTTTCTTTATTTTTAACTATCGCTAGTTTAACATACTTTATCGCTACTTTCAAGTATACTCGCTAGTAGTCTCACTATTTGGAGCGTTTAAAGTGTGATAAACATCACATTCTTTTACATCTTTATTTAATTTTATGAATGGAATTCTAGCATACTTAAACGGAAAAATCAAGGCGACACGCCGTAAACTTAATGTGATGTTCGCCACATTTTTTGGCTGGCCCAATTCGAACAATTGTTCGAGCTGGGTTTTATTTTTTATTTATTATTTTTATTTTCTAAAATAATTCCACGAATTATAAAAATAATTGGCAACCACAAACCTAGTTGCACCAAACTAGTTGCTATACGATTTAAACTCATAGATCAAACTCGCTTTCTTCTAATTCCAATTCTTCTTCTAAAATTTCATCTAAAGAAATTTCGTTTTGCATTTTTGCACTTTCAATTTCCTCTAGTTCTGCAACTTCCCAGAAGTCGGGCTCTGTGTCCCACTTATTATTTTTCTTTTCCCAAGATGGTTGGTATGTCATAGTCATTAGTTTTCCTTTCGTGTTTTCTTTATTCTAGCAGGTATTAGTCTTGTAGGCAAGCGATTTCAAAACGATTAGGTGAGAAGTTCGGATTATCTTTAAAGAAGAAATCTGAGAAGTCTGCAACCAATTCCTCGAAGTCTTGCGGGTCCATATATGGTAGGGCGGAAGTGTTAAGAATCTCTGCTACTGCTACATAGTCTTTGCGGGTCATCATAGGTTTATCCTCTATTCTTATTTATGTCTAAATTGTCTGTGGCAATTAAAGTATGGGCATTTTACACTGGCAAAGTGCTTAGGTGTGAAAGCATAGTTAGTTAGTTTAACTCTGTTCGTGTGTATGTGATAAGTCTTAGCATTGGCGGGGCTAGTGATAACCATTAGTGCCAATACTACTAAGCAGAATATAACACGCTTCAGCATTAGTTATTATCCCATAGCACGAAGTCTGTTATATTACGAGATACCTCAAAGGTAGCCCCATTAGAGCATTTAACCTGCATAGCCCTTTGGTTATGCTTACGGATCGAGGTGATAACACCTGATACTTGATTAAGGAAAGTGTTAGGAAAGATAATTGTATCTCCTATTTCGATATTATCATATGATTTTAGTGAGTTCATTTGAACCCCTTTCTTTTTAATTAGTTAGACTTTCTAACTATTTCCTTGCCTAGATTATTTGCCTACTTAGTAGGGCTCACTAGGATTTATCTTTATTTAGTTATGGTGTAAGACTATCATATTAAGTTGAAAAAATCAACTCGACACGCCGTTTCTAGAGTGTGATTTGGCTCACATCTAGGCAGTTTCTACACTCTACTGAAATCTCAGCAGGTGAGATATATTCCTGATCAACCAAGACGGGGACTGAGCAGGTAGGGCAGTTAATAAACTCTGCATATTGTAGTGAAGTCATTTTAACTTCCTTTCTTTGTTAAGAACCTTTCTTAACTTTCTTATAGTGTAACTTTAGCATAGTATTTTGAAAATTTCAACTCGCAAAACGGACATTTGAGACAAATTGCCTGTGATATACCTCACATTTTGGCAAAGATATGCATACAAATCGGACAAAATGGGCACACTATCTTTTTTTAATTTGTTTTTTTGGAAGCGGATCATACATTTTAAAAAAATATTAACATTTTCTCAAAATGAAAATGCGTGGTAAAATATAAATATAACAAAGGCGGTATTATAATGTTCGACACTACAAATCTTGAAAAAATAAATGATGAAGCTTACATATGGAGAGGATTTCTAGATCCTCAAGTATCCGATGAAGTATTTCAAGAATCATGGGAACTTTCACAAGATCAAAATAAGTACATAAGAGAAGTTGATAAAATTGAACTTCTAGGTGGAAGAATGGATCAGAGAGTAATAGACAAGGTAAATGCATTCTTTGAAAATACTGAATTTCAAATAGAATCTTTCTTACATTGGCATACTCCAGAAGGTTTGTGGTTTGGTATCCATAGAGATGATGAAGCTCCAGATCCAACTCCTATAAAAAAAGCGTGGGCGGGAGTAATATATCTTTCTGATATGGATGGAGGAACATTATTCTATCCTACAAACAATACATGGGTACAACCTAATAAAGGAGATATGGTACTTCATACTTCTGGTATACCACATGGAGCACTTCCAGTTAAAGGCGATAATAAAAGAACAATAACTTTTGTAGTCTATGATAAGACAAAATCAAACGATAGTCCATCTGTTGAAGAATTGGGAATTTTAAGAGAAAAAGCCGTATACAATTCAATAGACTTTTTAAATTCAGAAATAGGCACTCTATGGAGAGCAAAATATTTCAATGGCGTACCTTTTCCGTATAATGAATGAAAAAGAACTTATGGATGCATTTATTGCATTACAAAAAGATTTAGTTCCAGATATCTCAATTGAAGTAGGTGCTCATGGAGCAGAATACTCAAAAACTATGGCGGGACTAGGAATAGAGTCATATGCATTTGAAGCTAGTCCATATGTATATGAAAGATTTAAAGATACAATGCCAGATTGGGTAGAATATATAAATTTAGCAGTATCTGAATATTCTGGAGTTTCAACATTTGAGATGCAAACTAGATTTGATCCGAAAATGGCGGGAAACAACACAATCAAGAATCGCAATGAGGATACTCTATATGATTATATTGAAATAGAAACAGTATCGCTAGATGAGTACTTTTATTCAGAGATAGATCACAATTTTAATTTTGCTCTATGGATTGATTGTGAAGGAGCTAACGGAGATGTTTTGTTAGGTTCTCATAGATTATTGGACAGAGTGTCTAGTATTCATATTGAGGTTGAAGAATTAGAATTTTGGAAAAATCAATGGTTGCGGAAAGACGTAACTGAATATTTAGCGGGATACGGATTTAAAGAGTATCTTGTATGTGATGTAGATCCAAATGGTCATCAAAAAAATATAATCTATAAAAGATGATATAATAGGGTTTCGGAGGAAATATGCCAGAAAAATGTTTTATGTGTTCTAGCCATGATGCTAGATATTCAACTTTATCTCCAGAAGGAGATTATTTAGCTATATGCTCTGATTGTGCTAGACATATCAAAAATTCTACTCGAATTATGGATAATCCTAAATTTTGGAGTGAAGTGGCGGGAACTGAGAATTAACCCTTAATTCTGCCCAAGAGTCTCTTAATAGGCATAATACAGTATGCAAGTACCTTTATAGGAGAGTGTATGGCTTTATGAAGCATATCCTCTAATTTCTTCTCAAGTTGACCTTCATGGCTATTTGTATGAAAATCATGTGTAAAATGAGGATTCATCATAACATTATGAAAATGTTTTCTTGGCAAGTATCTATTATTCTTTTTCATATATCCCCTTATACAAGCCTTGTTCTATATAAGACTCTTTGAACTTGGCAAGTCTTTCGTTTTTCCCGTCAATATTATAACTATAGCTTCTAGTATCATTATAGTCAGGAATCATGGATATGTCAAACTTGTCAGCATCTACATATGTATCAGCAAATATAATTCCTTGGTAACGATATCTAAATCCAAACTTAAGCTGTCTTACTCCATGTATAACTTCGGTAGTGTGAATTACTAGATCTCCCGCCGTAGGCTTATGATCTACATTATATTCTGGATATGAGATCTCTCCGCCCTCATAATTATCGTTTAGGTAAATTAAAAAAGTATAGGCAGGCATTTTGATCTTTTCTTTATCGGGATAAGATTCAGGAACTAACATATCTGCTAGTTCATAGCTGATTATGTCGTGATGTAGATCCATTCCGCCTTCATTATGAACTACTACATTTTTCATTTCTTCTATATAAATATTTTCATTAAATAAATCAATTAGTCTTTGACGATACCTATCTAGATATATAAAAGGAATAGTTCCAGTTTCATCTGGATGCATTTTGTAAAGATTTTCCTGTAAATCCTGCATTTCTTTTTTATTAATAAAATCTCTAATAATATAAGCTTCTGGATGCAGTTTTTCAGGTTCTGATTTAAAAGAGAGTGATACGTAATCTAATATATTTTTCATTATTTATTCTTTAACTGGGCATTTCTTAATAGACACAGTAACTGTGCTCTATCTAGCCCATATGTTGCTGTTATTTTATGCGTGTTTTCAGTTTTCGGCTCATTATCTGGTTTCGGCTCATTGATGTTATAAAAATAAATTCCTATAACTGCTGATAATAGCCACATTGAAATCGCTAGTTTATAGTTATGTGAAATTAAAGCATAGGAAGCCCCGATAAAAGGAATTAAGCTGATTGCTCTAAGTCTGGTCTTTTGTGAGTTACTTCCATGTGACAATTCATGCATAGAATTCGACACTTTTGTATTTCTTCTGCTATTGTTTTCCAAGCGTATCTCCCGCCCTTTACCATATCTGCTACGTGGACTTTTTTACCTGATTTAGTTCTGTATTTATTTTCTGGATTAAAATGATCAAACGATAGTGCTGCTGGATGCTTATTGTATCCACAGATCTCGCAGCCTGTTGTTAGTTTTAAGTTGTCAATCCTTTTACGGATTTCTTGCGGTGTCATAGGTTTGATCCCATATATCGCTATTATATCAATCTTCAATCTTTAAAGCTGGATCTGGACCCAGAACTTTCCCCTCTGTGTGCATTTTCTCTAGTTCGCTGGCTTTATCTGCATTTTGCAAAGACAATAAAACCATAAGTACATCATACACTCTTAAATTTTGTATGTAAATGCCTGCTAATAATTCTTCAAACGCTTGTTTCCGTTCGTCGCTCATTATTCCTCCTGAAATATCGGATCGAATTGCTTTTTAGTTCCAAATAAATTAAAATTACCAAATTCTATATCTATTGGGATAACGTTATTAAAATTAAGTAAAGATTTTTCAGTATATTCTTCTCTTACAGCAAACTTAACTTTAAATCCATATAAATGCTTAACTAAATGCATTATCTTTTCATATCTATCTACAGTTAAATAGTAATCGTCTATGAATGTTCCCGTACATTTAAAATCTGGAGTAAAATTTGCTTGTGCATTACACCATATAAAAGTTGTTTCTTTTGGAAGATTATTAAAATTATTTATTCTATTTTTCATCTCTTTTTTAAAATTAGTTAAATCTTCATCTTCATGCGTTAAAGTAAAACCATGGATAAACTTATGACCGTAAAATATATTTCCTTCTGGCCTTAATTCTGCATAATAATTATCTATATCTGATAACAAATCTATGGCTTTATCTTCTTTAATTAAATTTAATATTTCTATTAAAGAATCTGGACTAGCTCCACCAGTATCAAATAATCCTCTTTCTTGACGGTATCCTAAATCTTTTGGTTCTGGTTCAACATTTTTCCAAATATGAAATCTTTTTAAAAGTTGAACTTCTGGTAAACAATTAACTCCTATAGAAGCATACGCTTTATTATCTCTAATAAACATTTAAACTTTCTTTTCTGTGCTTATTCATAATTTGAACAAAGTCTTTATTTCCAAACCAATGAATATTACCTTCAACTTCCCAGTATATATTAAATTTATTTATCAATGTAATCTTTATTGCATGTGATAAAACTTCTGCATCTAATCTTCCTCCCGCCTCAGTAATTCTGAGATACGGAACACCTTCAACTTCTTGAAGTGAAAAAATGGCGAGGATCTTATCTGGACGCATTTCCTCGGGGTATACGTCAGGTTGTCTCAACCATTCGCATTGAAAGCCTCTACAGGGGTTCTGAGGGCGATTCTCGTAGTCCCCACAACCTTTGCCTATCTGCAAAATCGGGCATGGAGCCCCACCAAGCTTAAAAGTTCTTCCGTCTTGCATAATGAGATCGGATTCTCCGTGAAGATAACCTTCACAGCATTTTGTGCATTCCCCACAAGTTCTAGACATTAATTGAGAACTTTCTTTTGTTGATTAATAATTTCTTCGTATCTTAAAAGTCCAGGGGTTATTTTATAATCGCATCCTAGGACAAAACATCTTAACTCTATAACTAGTTCGTCTGTCATAAAAGGAACTAATGGCATTAAATGCTCTTGATCAATACACATAAAAGGTTTATCTGATTCAGATTGATATTGGATAAAAACTGATAATTTCATTTTAGACTTTCCAATAAGGGCGGGGGGACTTTTGATCCCCCCGACTTTTAATATTAGGTAGTTGCCAAACCTACTACCACATCGTTCATTGTGTCTTTAACACTTTGAACATACTCTCTGATTGTTGGCTGTCCTGAAAAAAAGTGAGTATTCCATTTAGCCTTAATCCCAGCGTAGGCTGGCATATAATGACTGGCGATTACTGAATCCCAATCATGATACTTGTTCCAGAGATATTTAATCTCGCCTCTCATGCGAGAGTCTTGAGCCCATTCAGGTGCAAGACATGCCGATTTGAAACCTGCATAATTATTCCATGTTATAGGCATATACTGATATGCTCCACAAGCTTGAGACCACTTTGATTTAGCTTTATACCTGCCATGGGACTCTATTTGTTTAATAGAATACATTAAGATTTCAACTTTTTCTTTGAAGTTGAGGGCACTACTCAATTTCTTAAGTTTGTTATTAATATTAATATTATTATATATAATATTTGTATTATATAACTTTATAGATATATATTTAATATTTATATTATTATATATATTAGATATATTTTTATTATATACAGCTTGATTTTTAAAGTCAAGTGCATTTGCAGATTCTATACTAGACATGCTAGGCAAACCAAATATAGAATTTGCTATAGTTATCAATATAACTAGTGTTAGTTGGAATTTGTGTTTTATACTCATTCCCTTACCTCCTCGTTTTACTGACAGGTAATATATAGTGTAGCATGATATAATAAGAAAAACAAGGAGCAAGTTTGAAAATATCGTTCACGGGTCCCGCCATACGTAATATGGATAGGCAAGTTGGATACGGAGAAGCTTCGTATAATATTATTAAATCTTTTAAACATTTAGGTGTAGAAACAGAATTAGAAGCTGAAAAAGCTGATATTGAAATATCTTTTGCTGATCCAGGAAATTATGTATTTTACGATCCATCTTCTTATAAAATAGGTTATTCTGCATGGGAATCATCAGAAATGTCACAGGTATTTAAAAATAATATTTCTTACTGTGATGAATTATGGGGGACATCTTTCTGGATCACAGATATTTACAAACATTTATTTCCAAATAAAAAAACTTTTACTTATCAACATGGAGTAAGTGAAACTTGGCAACCTAAATTAAGAAAAGAAGCAAATAAGCCTTTTACATTTTTACATATTGGAGAGCCATTTACTAGAAAAGATGCTCAAATGGCTGTAGATGCTTTTGTAGAATTATTTGGAGCGGATCCAAATTATAGACTTGTCTTAAAGTGTCATAGAATAAATACTACAAGGGTAAAGCATCCTAGGGGATATGATTTATCTCCCGCTGCAATGTACGACAACATAATTGAAATATCTGGATTGTTAAGTGAAGAGCAAATGGTTTCCTTATATGACCAATCGGATGTTTTTATCTATCCAAGCTGGGGAGAAGGTTTTGGATTCCAACCTTTACAAGCACTTGCAATGGGTATGCCAGTTATATCCGTTGATAGTTGGGCAGATTATAAAGATTACATTACTTGGCCAGTTGATTCTAAGTGGCAACTAAGTCCGTGGCAAGATAAACATCCAGGATATATGATGAGGCCAGATAAACAACATCTTAAACAACAGATGTTAGATTGTGTAGAAAACTACAATAAAGTTTTACCTGAGACTTTTAAAAAAGCTTTTGAGATACATAAAGAATACGATTGGATAGAAGTTACAAAACCTGCAGTAGCAAGATTGCGTGAAATATACGCTAATATACTTTTAGAAAAAAAATATTTTGATTTAGACGACTTAAAAAAGCGTTCATGATAAAATAGGATCTATTCCCATAAAAAGAAAAAGAGGTTTATTGAATGTCTGGAACTATACAAAATCCATATGAAAATTTTATTGCACTATCACGTTACGCACGTTGGATAGAAAAAGAAAACCGTAGAGAAACTTGGCAAGAAACAGTAGATCGTTATTTTGATTTTATCTTAAATCACTTAAATAAAGATTATGGATATGTTCCAGATAAAAAACTTGTTGACGAATTAAAGTTGCAAGTATTTAATAGAAATGTTATGCCATCTATGAGATCTGTTATGACTGCAGGTCCCGCCCTTGATCGTGATCATGTTGCTGGATATAATTGTTCATTCGTTCCAGTTGACAACCCTAGATCTTTTGATGAAACTATGTATATCTTAATGTGTGGAACTGGCGTTGGATTTTCTGTTGAATATAAGTATATTAATAAATTACCTGCAGTGCCAGATTCTTTAGATAAATCTTCTACAGTCATAGTTGTAGAAGACTCTAAGCAGGGATGGGCAAAAGCATATAGAGAACTTTTGTCATTGCTATGGGCAGGTCAAATTCCAGCAATTGATGTAAGTAAGGTTCGCCCTTCAGGTGCTCGTTTAAAAACTATGGGGGGAAGATCTTCTGGACCACAACCACTTGTAAATCTTTTTGATTTTACTATCAAGGTTTTTAAAGGTGCAGTAGGACGTCAATTAAAACCAATTGAATGTCACGATATTATGTGTAAAATTGGAGAAGTTGTTGTAGTAGGTGGAGTACGCCGTTCAGCAATGATTTCTCTTTCTAATATTAATGACATTGAAATGGCTGGAGCTAAATCAGGAAACTGGTGGGAATCAAATTCTCAGAGAGCACTATCTAATAACTCAGTAGCCTATTCACGCAAACCAGAGATGGCTCAATTTATTACAGAGTGGAAATCACTTTATGATTCTAAATCTGGAGAGCGTGGAATTTACAATGTAGCAGCAGCACAAAAGCAAGCTTCTCGTTGGGGTAGAAGAAGTGCGGATATTCATTATGGAACAAACCCTTGTTCTGAAATTATTCTTCGACCATATCAATTCTGTAATCTTTCTGAAGTTGTTATCAGACAGGAAGATACAAAAGAAGACATTTCTAAAAAAGTTAGATTGGCAACCATCCTAGGGACTTGGCAATCAACACTTACAGATTTTAAATATCTTCGTAAAATTTGGAAAGATAATACAGAAGAAGAAAGACTTCTTGGAGTTTCATTAACAGGACAATTTGGACATAAGTTTATGTCAGGAAAAGAAGATCTTAAGGAATTAGAAACATATCTTTCTGGATTGCGTGATTATGCTAGAGATATGAATGGTGAAGAAGCAGAGAAAATTGGGATTCCCGCTTCAGCAGCAATTACTTGTGTAAAGCCATCAGGAACAGTTTCTCAATTGGTCGGGGTATCTTCAGGAATGCATCCTTGGCATAATGATTATTACATTAGAACAGTTCGTGGAGATAAAAAAGATCCACTAACTCAATTTTTAACTGATGCTGGTATTCCAGCCGAAGATGATGTAATGAAGCCAACGGATACTACAGTATTTTCATTTCCAATAAAATCTCCAGATGGAGCAATCCTTAGAAATGATCTTACATCTATAGAGCATTTGAATATTTGGTTGACATACCAAAGGGCTTGGTGTGAACATAAGCCTTCAATTACTGTTTCAGTTCGAGAAGAAGAATGGATGGCAGTAGGAGCTTGGGTTTATGAGCATTTTGATGAGGTGTCTGGAATTTCATTCCTTCCATATTCAGACCATACTTACAAACAAGCCCCATATCAAGATTGTACCGAAGAAGAATATCTAGCAGCTTTGGCTAAAATGCCAAGCAGCATTAACTGGGATGCTTTGTCCTTGTATGAAACAGAAGATACTACTTCTGGAACTCAGGCCTTAGCTTGCGTTGCGGGAGAATGTGAAATTGTAGATATTAGTGCATAGTCTAGTTTTATAAATTGAAGCCCCGTCTAAACAGGCGGGGTTTCTTATGTTTTGACACTTTTAAATGATATAATCAACATATAAATCTGAGGTGAAATATGTCCCATACTAATTTTAAAATTATTCAAGGTGATGAGTGGAAGTTGACCATTACTTATACAGACGTAAATGATATTCCTATAGACATATCGCATTATAATCTTATTGCTGAAGTTACAGATAAGCCAGGAAGCAAAAATGTTACAGCAACAGTAACTACCCAAGGAGGGCAAATAGTTTCTGTAGACGACGGAACTGGTGCAACAGTTACAGTTACATTTTCAGCAGCACAAACAAGAAAATTTGTTTTACCAAAATCATATTATCAAATTAAAATAGTTGATACTGCAGACACATTATTAAATGGTTGGGTAGAACTAGAACCGAGCAACTTATAATGGCAAAAACTTATTATCAAACAACTAAAGTTGTAAAAGTAGTAGAACCTAACAAAGTTGTTATTCGTTCTAATTCAGCAGCATCTGGATCTAAGGGTGATCCAGGTACTCAAATTCTTTCAGGACCAGGACTTCCATCATCATTAATTGGTAATGTTGGAGATCTTTGGCTAAATACTCAAACATCAATTATTTATGGACCTAAGACAAATACTGGTTGGCCAAATGCACCATTATTTGAAGGCATGAACAAAGATTTACTTGGACAAGTTTTTTCTATCGGACAGCCTGCAGAAGTGTGGGAAATACAACATAATCTTGGATATAATCCTAATGCAACTTGCATTGATACTGCAGGAAGTGTTATTGAAGGAGAAATATCCTACCCTAATGAAAATCTAATAGTAATATCATTCATTGGGGCTGTTTCTGGAAAAGCATATCTTTCCTAGAAACATAATTACGAAAGGGTAGGTAAAATATAAATGGCAAGAATTTTCTTGACAAATATTGACCTGAATACAAACGAGCTACAAAATGCCGTTATTCAAAACCTTTCTTCTGCCCCATCCAGTGGCAATAAGGAAGGTCGTATTTACTACGACAGCACAAGAAAAACACTTCGTGTTTGGCGTAATGATACGTTGCAAGGTGCAAAGTGGTATGACCTTTCTGTAGGAGGAGCATCTGCTTCAACTGTAACACTCACAGGAGATGTAACAGGAACAGCAAATGTGGATCCAACCACAGGAATAATTACTGTAAACACACACTTTAACGTATCAGGAACAGCAAATCAAATTGCAGTTTCAGATATAAGCAATACAACAACAATTGCACTTACAGATACTGTAGATATTAATACAGGTCTTAACATCGGTGGAACTGCTACAGAAGCAGACGGATACATTCACTTAAATGGTGCAAACGGAGACAGATACGCAGCATTAGAACTTAATGGTTCTGATCTTAGAATTTCTTCAAACTCTGGAATTATTCAGACTAAT
>Ga0214206_1000281_pt1 | contig 14249 bp, 9 predicted proteins | sample TroBogEpilimnion_26_FD_153044 | JGI IMG/M metagenome (GOLD analysis project Ga0214206, IMG submission 153044) | Freshwater microbial communities from Trout Bog Lake, WI - 07JUL2009 epilimnion | ecosystem: Environmental > Aquatic > Freshwater > Lake > Epilimnion/Euphotic zone | place: Trout Bog...
CGGGCCCGGCAACGGCGGCGGCTCGATGGGAGCGACCGGGCGGGGCGGGTTCGGGATGAGCGGCGCGACGACGGGTCTGGCGAACGTCCGGCGCGCATCCTCGATGCGGCGCGCGGCTTCACGTATGCCCGCGATCAGCAGGGGGACTTCGAGGGAAGCACCCGCGAACTTGGCGGCGTCGGCGCTACGCAGGGCGGCGTGCAAAGGCTGGCGAGCCGGCAGGAAGACCGGCAGGCCGGAAAGCACCGCGATCAGCTCCTCGGTGGACAGCGACGTCGCGGCGCGCGGCTCGACCGCGGCGAGGTAGGCGCGGAACGCGCCGGAGATACGGGCGACGGCTTCGACGCCTTCAAACGTTTCCGCCGCCCGCAGCGAGAGTTCGAGCTGCGCGAGCGGCGCGACTGTCGTCGGATTGCGCCGCAGGAAGCGGCGGACCGCGAAGACGGCGAGCGCGGCGAGCGCCAGGGCGGCCACGCTCATCAGTCCGTAGGCTTCCCAGGCTGACGGCGGGATCGGCGGCTTCGGTCCCAGCAGGACGAACGGGGCTTCTTCGGCGGCGAGGAACATCAGCGGCGGCGACGGCGGCGTTCGAAGAAGCGGGAGAGGGCGGGCGCCACGGCGGCGTCCGTGTCGAGCCGGGCGACGTCCATACCCGCGCGGGCTAGGCCGGCGGCGGTCTCGGCGAGGCGGGCTTCGGCGTTGGCCGCGAAGGCGCGGCGGACGCGTTCGGAGCCCGTGTCGACCTCGCGGATCTCGCCCGTCTCTGCGTCCTGCAGGGCGACCACGCCGACGTCGGGGAGTTCGCGCTCACGCGCGTCGACGAGCTGCACGCAGGCCGTGTCGTGGCGGGCATTGAGTTCGCCGAGGGCGGCGGCCATCGCATCGGCGCCTTCCGCGCCGGCGAGGAAATCGGAGACCACGAAGACCATCGAGCGGCGGCGGAGCGCGCGGCCCAGGCGGCGCATCGGCTGCGCGAAGGAGGTGCGGCGCGAAGCCGGGCGGAACTCGAGCACGTCACGGATGAGCCGCAGGACATGGCGACGTCCTTTCTTCGGGCTCACCCAGAGTTCTTCCCGGTCCGTGAAGAGCAGCAGCCCGACCTTGTCGCCGGCCTTGAGGGCGGAGACCGCGAGGCAGGCGGCGACGTCGGCCGCGCGTTCACGGAGCGTCTTTTCGCCGGAGCCGAAGGCCGACGAGCCGGAGATGTCGACCGCGATGACCATCGTCAGTTCGCGCTCCTCGCGGTGCAGGCGGACGAAGGGCTTGCCCGTGCGCGCGGTCACGTTCCAGTCCATCGCGCGCACGTCGTCGCCCGGGACGTATTCGCGCAGTTCCTCGAAGTCGGTGCCGCGGCCCTTGAAGCGCGAGAGGTACGCGCCGACCATCGCGTCGTTGACCGTGCGCGCGGCGACGACCTCGACGCGCTGGGCGCGGCGGAGGGTCTCCTGCGGGTTGGTCGGGACGGGCGTGGCCACGGTCGCCGGAAGGCTCAGGGGACGACGACGGCGTCGAGCACGCGGCGCACGATGGCGTCGGCGTCGACCCCTTCGGCGTCGGCTTCGTAGGTGAGGATCAGGCGGTGGCGGAGGACGTCGGGCGCGATGTCCTTGATGTCCTGCGGGGTCACGTGGTCGCGGCCCTGGAGGAAGGCCCAGGCCTTGGCGGCGAGGGTCAGGTTGATGGTCGCGCGCGGCGAGGCGCCGAACTGGAGGAACTTCGCGAGGTCGGGGCCGCCGGGGTGCTGGCCGCGGGTGGCGAGCACGAGCGAGACGATGTAGTCGCGGATCGGTTCGGCGACGTGGATGGCGTCGACGGCCTTGCGCGCGTCGAGGATCTCCTGCTGCGAGATGACCGCCTCGACGTCGAGCTTCGGCGAGGTCGTGGCCATCGCGTCGAGGATCCTGCGTTCTTCTTCGCGCGTCGGGTAGCCGATGTTGAGCTTCAGCATGAAGCGGTCGACCTGGGCCTCGGGAAGGGGGTAGGTGCCTTCCTGGTCGATCGGGTTCTGCGTCGCGAGGACGAGGAAGGGCGAAGGCAGCTTGTGCGTCTCGCCGCCGAGGGTGACCTGGCGTTCCTGCATCGCCTCGAGGAGGGCGGACTGCACCTTGGCCGGCGCGCGGTTGATCTCGTCGGCCAGGACGAAGTTGGCGAAGATCGGGCCGCGCTTGGCGTTGTACTCGCCCGTCTTCGGGTCGTAGATGAGCGTGCCGACGATGTCGGCCGGCAGCAGGTCGGGCGTGAACTGGATGCGCGAGAAGTCGGCGCGGACGGTCTGCGCGAGCGTGCGGACCGAGAGCGTCTTCGCCAGGCCCGGGACGCCTTCGAGGAGGACGTGGCCGTTGGCGAGGAGGCCGATCAGCAGGCGGTCGACGAGGTACTGCTGGCCGACGACGACACGGGCGACCTGTTCGCGGAGGCGCGGCACCCAGGTGCTGGCGGCGTTGATGGTGGTGGACATAGGGGTGGGGAAGGGGCGCGCGGGGAAGCGCGTTCGGCGGATCTCCGCCCACTTGTCAGCGTCCGGCGGAGCCGGATTCGTCTCTGAATTAGCAGGACAGCCGGGACTTCTCAACCGCCGCCTTCACAAAAGCGGCGAAGAGGGGGTGGGCGCGGTCCGGGCGGGACTTGAATTCGGGGTGGTATTGGACCCCGACCATCCAGGGGTGGTCCTTGACCTCGACGATCTCGACCAGTCCGCTCTGGGGATTGACGCCCCCGACGATGAGGCCGGCGGCCTCGAGGCGGGCGCGGTACGCGTCGTTGTACTCGAAGCGGTGACGATGGCGTTCCTTGATGTTGTCCGTGCCGTAGGCGGCGCGGGAGCGGCTGCCCGCGGTCAGGGCGCAGTCATAGGAGCCCAGGCGCATCGTGCCGCCCTTGGTCACCACGCTCTTCTGCGCTTCCATGAGATGGATGACCGGGTTCTTGGTCTCCGGGGCGAACTCGGTCGAGTGGGCGTCCTTGAGGCCGAGCACGTTGCGGGCGTATTCGATGACGGTGATCTGCATGCCGAGGCACAGGCCGTAGTAAGGCACCTTGCGCTCGCGGGCGAACTTGGCGGCGATGATCTTGCCTTCGATGCCGCGGTTGCCGAAGCCGCCGGGCACGAGGATGCCGTCGAGGCCTTCGAGCTGCGCGGTGCCCTTGGTCTCGAGGTCTTCGGCGTCGATGCGCACGACCTCGACCGCGGTCTCGTTGGCGATGCCGCCGTGGGTGATGGATTCGTAGACGGACTTGTAGGCGTCCTGGAGCTCGATGTACTTGCCGACGACGCCGACGCGCACGCGGTGCTTCGGCTCGAGGAGGCGACGCACGATCTCGCGCCACGGCGTGATGTCCATCGGCTTGCACTGCAGGCCGAGGCGCTTGACGACGACCTCGTCCATGCGCTGCTCGGCGAGCTGCATCGGGAGCTCGTAGATGGAGTGCTCGACGTCGCGGCATTCGAACACGCAGTCGGCGCCGACGTTGCAGTAGAGCGAAAGCTTCTGGCGGTTGTCCTCGCCGATCGGGCGGTCGGTGCGGCAGACGAGCAGGTCGGGCTGGATGCCGATCTCGCGCAGCTTCGCGACGGACTGCTGCGAGGGCTTCGTCTTGAGCTCGCCCGCGGCCTTGATGAAGGGCACCAGCGTGCAATGGAGGAAGGCCACGTTCTCGCGGCCGGCGTCGTGCTGGAACTGGCGGAGCGCCTCGAGGAAGGGCAGGCCTTCGATGTCGCCGGTGGTGCCGCCGATCTCGGTGATGAGGACGTCGACGCCTTCGCCGCCCTTGAGGATGCGGTCCTTGATCTCGTTGGTGACGTGCGGGATCACCTGCACGGTCTTGCCGAGGTAGTCGCCGCGACGTTCCTTCTGGATGACGGTCTCATAGACCTGGCCGGAGCTGAGGCTGTTGAGGCGGGAAAGTTCGCCGGAGGTGAAGCGTTCGTAGTGGCCGAGGTCGAGGTCGGTCTCGGCGCCATCGTTGAGGACGTACACTTCGCCGTGCTGGTAGGGGCTCATGGTGCCCGGGTCGACGTTCAGGTACGGGTCGAACTTCTGGATGCGGACCTTCAGGCCGCGGCATTCGAGCAAGGCGCCGAGGGCGGCGGCGGTGAGGCCTTTGCCGAGGGAGGAGATGACGCCTCCGGTGACGAAAATATACTTCATGGAAAAGGGTCGGGTGGGCGGGAGATCGGGTAAAAAAGATAAGACCGGCAGGTCCTGTGACGGAGAGCCGGTCTGGACTTTCGAATTGCACGGCCGAAAAAAACCAAGGCAAGCGGTTTTTCCGGCCGTGACGCCCCGGCATGGCATCCGGCGTCGGCACCGGTCGGGGGTCGGAACGGGGCCTATGAGGGTTTTTCACACCCCGGGGCTTTCCCGCTAATACCTCCCCTTATCCCCGCCTCTGGGGTGGGAAGGGGAGGGACTCCCTATTTGATGCCTTTTGCATCCCGTCCTCGCTCCGCCATGTCCGCAAGCTCCTGTTGTTCCTGCTGTCGTCCCTCTTCCATCGGGAAGAAGGTCGTGATGGCCCTCACCGGCCTCGTCCTCGCCGGCTTCGTGCTCGGTCATATGACGGGCAACCTGCTGATGTTCAAGGGCCCCGAGGCCATCAACGCCTACGCGGCCTGGCTGCACGCCAACAAAGGACTCCTCTGGGGCGCCCGTACGGTCCTGATTATCAGCGTTTTCGCCCATATTTGGGTGGGTATCCAGCTCGCCTTGGAGAACCGCGCCGCCCGTGACGGCGGTCCGGCCGCCGACGCTACCCGCCGTGCGACGGTCGCCTCCCGCACGATGCCCTACTCGGGCGTAGTCATCCTCGGATTCATCATCTTCCACCTCCTTCACTATACCTTCCGCACGGTCGCCCTCGGCGGCGCCACCTTCGGCGACGACGTCTATAAGATGCTGATCGCCGGCTTTTCCAAAAAGCCCGTCGCGGTCTTCTATATCGTCAGCATGCTGCTCCTCTGCCTGCACCTCAGCCACGGCGTGAGCAGCGTCTTCCAGACCCTCGGCCTGCGCAATGAACGCTGGCGCGCCCGCCTCGACGGCCTGGCCCTGGCCTATGCCTGGATCATCGCCCTCGGCTTCATCTCCATCCCTCTCGCCGTGCTCACCGGCTGCCTGAAGTAATCCCCAGCGCCTGAAACCACCATGAATCTCGACTCGAAGATCCCCGCCGGCCCGCTGGCCGACAAGTGGAACAACCATAAGGCGAAGCTTCGCCTGGTGAACCCCGCCAACCGCCGCAAATACCACGTCATCGTGGTCGGCTCCGGCCTCGCCGGTTCCGCCGCCGCCGCCTCGTTCGCCGAGATGGGCTACGAAGTCTCCTGCTTCTGCTATCAGGACAGCCCGCGCCGCGCCCACTCGATCGCCGCCCAAGGCGGCATCAACGCCGCGAAGAACTACCAGAACGACGGCGACAGCGTCCGCCGCCTCTTCCAGGACACCATCAAGGGCGGCGATTACCGCGCCCGCGAAGCCAACGTCTACCGCCTCGCCCAGGTGTCGACGAACATCATCGACCAGTGCGTCGCCCAGGGCGTGCCTTTCGCCCGTGAATACGGAGGTCTCCTCGCCAACCGCTCCTTCGGCGGCGCCCAGGTCTCCCGCACCTTCTATGCCCGCGGCCAGACCGGCCAGCAGCTCCTCATCGGCGCCTATTCCGCGCTCTCCCGCCAGATCGGCCTCGGCACGGTGAAGATGTACACCCGCCATGAGATGCTCGACCTCGTCCTCGTCGGCGGCAAGGCCAAGGGCATCGTCACTCGCGACCTCGTCACGGGCGCCATCGAGTCCTGGTCTTCCGACGTCGTCGTGGTCTGCACCGGCGGCTACGGCAACGTCTTCTACCTCTCCACCAACGCCCAGGGTTGCAACGTCACCGCGACGTTCCGCGCCCACCGTCGCGGCGCCGGCTTCGCCAATCCCTGCTATACGCAGATCCATCCGACCTGCATCCCGGTCCATGGCGAAGACCAGTCCAAGCTCACCCTGATGTCCGAGTCGCTCCGCAACGACGGCCGCGTCTGGGTCCCGAAGAACAAGGCCGACTGCGCCAAGCCTGCCTCCGAGATCCCCGAAGAGGACCGCGACTACTTCCTCGAACGCAAGTACCCGAGCTACGGCAACCTCGCCCCGCGTGACATCGCCTCGCGCGCCGCCAAGGAAGTCTGCGACGAAGGCCGCGGCGTCGGCCAGATGGTCGACGGCAAGCGCCTCGGCGTCTACCTGGACTTCTCCGCCGCGATCAAGCGCCTCGGCGAAGGCGAGGTCCGCGCCCGCTACGGCAACCTGTTCGACATGTACGAGAACATCACCGGCGAGAACGCGTTCAAGCAGCCGATGCGCATCTTCCCGGCCGTGCACTACACCATGGGCGGCCTCTGGGTGGACTATAACCTCCAGTCCAACATCCCCGGCCTGTTCGTCGGCGGCGAAGCCAACTTCTCCGACCACGGCGCCAACCGCCTCGGCGCCTCCGCGCTCATGCAGGGCCTCGCCGACGGCTACTTCGTGCTGCCCTACACGGTCACCGACTACCTCGCCGGCGAGAAGCCCGGCAGCCGTCCGTCCCAAGACGCCCCGGAATTCAAGGCCGTCGTGAAGGACGTCAACGACCGCGTCGCCAAGCTCCTCTCGATCAACGGCACGAAGTCCCCGCGTTACTACCACAAGGCGCTCGGCAAGATCACCTGGGAGAAGTGCGGCATGGCCCGCGACAAGGCCGGCCTCGAAGGTGCGATCCGCGACCTCCAGGCCCTCCGCGAGGATTTCTGGAAGAACGTGAAGGTCGTCGGCTCCGGCGACGCCCTCGCCCCCGAGCTCGAACGCGCCGGCCGCGTGGCCGACTTCCTCGACTTCGGCATCATGATGTGCCTCGACGCCCTCAAGCGCGAGGAATCCTGCGGCGGCCACTTCCGCACCGAACACCAGGACGCCGGCGAAGCGAAGCGCGACGACGCGCAGTTCGCCCACGCCGCCGTCTGGGAATGGACCGGCGACGGCCAGCTCCCTGCTCGTCATGTCGAGCCCCTCGTCTACGAGGAGACCCAACTCTCCACCCGCTCTTACAAGTAATCACCATGGTCCAGGAAAACGGAAAAGAACAAACCCTCGCGCTCAAGCTGCGCGTCTGGCGTCAGCGCCGCGGCCAGCCGGGCGCCTTCGAGGAGCACGCCCTCGCCGCCGTGCCGACCTCGGCCTCCTTCCTCGAGATGATGGACATGCTCAACGAGCAGCTCATCAAGGCGGGCAAGGATACCTTCGCCTTCGACCACGACTGCCGCGAAGGCATCTGCGGCATGTGCTCGATGACGATCAACGGCATGCCGCACGGCCCCATCCCGGGCGTGACGACCTGCCAGCTGCACATGCGCAACTTCCGCGACGGCGAGACGATCACCGTCGAACCGTGGCGCGCCCGCGCGTTCCCGGTGCTCAAGGACCTCGCGGTCGACCGCTCCGGCTTCGACAAGGTCATCCAGTCCGGCGGCTTCATCACCGTCCGCACCGGTTCCGCCCCTGAGGCCAATAACATCCCGGTGCCCAAGCCCGTCGCCGACGAGGCCATGGACGCCGCGGAATGCATCGGTTGCGGCGCCTGCGTCGCCTCCTGCAAGAACGGCTCCGCGATGCTCTTCGTGGGCGCCAAGATCAACCACCTCAACATCCTGCCGCAGGGTCAGGCCGAACGCGACCGCCGCACCCTCGCGATGGTGAAGACCATGGACGAGGCGGGCTTCGGCAACTGCTCCAACTACGGCGAGTGCCAGGCGCACTGCCCGAAGAGCATCACGCTCGACGTCATCGCCAAGCTCAACCGCGACTATCTCCGCGCCCGCGTGAAGGAGTTCTTCTCCTCCACCGGCAAGCCTTCCAAGGGCGGAGACTGAACGCGCTCGCGCGGGCTAGGTCGCGGTCGAAGGATGAGGGCGCCGATCGGCGCCTTTTTCCGTCCCGTGCTTGCTGCGGCCGCTTCGCCTCCGCGTCAGTCCCCGTCCTGGGCCGCTTGGTCGCTGATCTTCGAGACGATGACGCGATGGTTGCCGTTCGCCTGCTGGAGGCTGTTCACGAAATCGCCCAGTGCGCCGACCTCCTTGAGGGTCACTTCGTACAGCACCTCGGTCATCATGCCTGCCTGGATGGTTTCGACCGATTTCAGCTCGTGGGCCGTGAGATGGCGGCCGAAGATCTCGCCGAAGGCGGTGTCGTAGTTGCAGTCGTTCGCCACGCGGATGCGGAGCAGGTGGGAGCCGCGATGGGCCACGAAGAGGTCCGCCTTGGCGATGATCCAGACGATGAGGCAGACCAGCGGCACGGTGATCAGCGCCAGCACGTACTGCTGGGCTCCCACCGCCAGCCCCGTGGCCATCGCGAAGAAGATGAAGCCGATGTCGCGGGCTTGGCCGACCGTCCGGCGGAAGCGGATGATCGAGAAGGCCGCGAACATGCCGAAGGCCATGTTCTTGTCGCCGTGCACGACCATGATGACCATCGTCACCACGGTGCCGAGGATGAGCAAGGAGTGGACGTAATCCTGCGAGTAGCGGGCGCCGCGGTAAGTCCGCCGGTAGACGAAGGCGATGAGGGCGTTGAGCGCGAAGCTGAGCAGGATGGCCAGCAGGATCTCGGCTATCTTCGGGTGGGCGACCGGGGTGGGATCCGTGGCCAGGAACTTGTCGATGATGCCGGGCGGAGAGTCGTTGGTGATGGGCTCGAAGGATTTGGCGAGGATAGGGTGCATGTCTGTGGGGAAATCAGGCGGCGCGGGCGGCATCCGGGCCGAAGAGGCGGATGGCTTCCCCGTATTTGCTCAGTTGGCGGGGGAAGATCCGGGCGGAGGTGAGCTTGCGGGCGAGCGCATAGGGCACGGCGCCGGCGCCTTTGATCTCCATCACGCACTGCCCGTCGGCGAGGACCTGTCGCGCGAACCGACGGTCGTCGGTGCGAAGGGTCAGGTCGTCGAACCTGACGGCGAGCCTTTCGTCGAAGGTCACGCGCAAGGGGTCGTCTTCGCTGCCGTGCGCGAGGAAATAGGCCTGCCGGTCGTAGCGCATGACGCAGGTGGGGCGCAGTCCGTCCGCGTCGGCCATCCGGCGCGCCTCCTCCAGGACGCGTCGCTGGGCCGGAGGGAAGTCCGCCGCTTCGCCCTCGCCTCTGACCAACGCGAGCGCCGCAGGCAAGGACGTCTGGACTCGGCGTTTCGCGCCGCGGCCGTCCGCCTTGTGCTTTATCTCGATGAAGCAGGCGGCGGGGATCCGTCCGTCGGCGGTGCCGTAGACCCGGATGCGCAGTTTGCGCCGCGAGGGCACGCCTCGCCACTTGTCCCAGTAGCATCGTAGGTCGGGAGAATCATAATAGAGGCTGACGATCGGATAGCAGCCGTCGGAGGCCCCTTGGGCGTCGGGCTGGAGTTCGTCGGCGAGCGCGGCCAGGAGTTCGTCTCGCTGCGACAGGCTCAGGAGGAACTTATGTTCGAAGCGGTCGCCGGACGCCATCTGCGTTCAGGGGAGGCGGGTGAGGGTGATGCTTCCGCGGTCGAGCCAGGCCTGTCCTGCGAGGCTGCGGAGTTCGAAGACGAGCTCGGGGTCTTTCTCGCGCACGGCGAACTCGACCGAGATTTCTGTCCAATCGCGATCGCCGGCGAAACTCGTCCCCGACGCGTCTCCGGAGATCCGGAGACGGGCGCCTTGGGTCCGGGTGTCAGTTCCTGGTTTCACGCCGTCGGTCTTGATCTTCCCCGTGAGCCGGTAGTTGCCTTGCGCCAAGGAAAGCGGGAGGCGGAAATCGCCGCCCTTCTGCGCGCCGACGAGCAGGTGCAGGCAGTCCCTGCCATCGAGGGCGGCTTCGGTGGTGTCGCCCTTGTCCGATGAGCCCGCCCAGGCGTAGAGGCTCTTGCCCAGCATGGCTCGTCCCCCCGCCCGGTTGAGTGCGCTCGCGTCTTCCAGCTGGCGGCGCACGCATTCGAGCCGGCGTCGGATCTCCGCGGCGGCATCCTGTCCGCGCTGGTCGAAGCGTTTGGCTTCCTCGGGGTCGACGGCCTCCAGCCGCTTCTTGAGGGATGCGCCGGCCTGGATCGCCCGCGCCGGCCAGTCGACGCGGCGGAAGGCCTGGTCGTAGACCGCGAAGAATTGTTCGCGGAATCGGTCGCGGATCCTGCGGTCGGACCAGATGGCGTTGGGGACCGCCGCGGAGGGGGTCCTGAAGACGTACCAGCGCTCGTCGCCGAACATCTGGTCCATGCCGTGGAGGATGAAGGCGAACTTGTCGTCGGCCGGGTTCTCGTAGATGCGGTAATTGTTCCGGTTGAACGAATAGCCGTCCCAATGGCAGAGGATCTCCTCGACGGCGAGGTGGCGCAGATAGGCGTCGATGTCCACGATGCGTTCCATGCGGCGCAGCCGGAGGTCCGGCTTGGGTTCGTTGAAGGAGGCGATCAGCTCGAGCAGGGATGATTTGTCCCGCGGGTCGCCTTTTTCGCATTGGAGGTCTGGGTTGATCTCGGTGACGAAGCCGCCGTCGTACAGGTGGCCCTTCGTGTTCGCGAAGAAATAGGAGAGGAATTCCTTGTTGAAGCCCTCCTTCAGCACGTAGGTGCCGAGGACCTTTTCGTTCAGCATCACGTAGGCGTGGCCGCACCGCGACGCCGGCACGCCCGCGGCCCGGGCCATTTCGCCCGCGATCTGCTCATGCAGCATCGTGCCGTCCTGGACGCTGTTGTTCAGCATGAACTTGCTGAGCCCGTGGAATTCCTGGTCACGCGATTTCGCGGTGCGGATGGAGAAGCCGGGCCGGTCTTCCGTGACCTGGCGGAAGCTGCCCGCCGAACCCTTGAGCTTCACGACGCAGTCCGTCATCGTCTCGCCGCCCCTTTCCTTAAGGGTCAGCTCGACGAATTCGCGGGGATTCTTGGTCAGCCGGTCGATGTTGTCTTTGGAGATGACGAGCTGGATGACCGGCAGCTTGTCTCCGAAGAGTTCGTCGTCGTTGAAATCCGTATGCCAGATTTTCGGAGGGCGGGTCTCCGCTCCGGCCGCGTCGCCCGCCGCCAGCATGCCGCCGATGAGCAACACGGCAGGACGGAAGAATGGACGCAGGGTTTCCACGGACGGCGGGGTGCGCTCAGGATGCCTTCGCCGCCGAGGGTAGGCAACTGGATTGGCTTAGGGGAAATATGAGAGTATCGAGTATGGAGTACCGAGTATCGGGGCAGTGTTTGTCTTGAGGGTAGGGTTGAGCGGCCCGCTCAACCGGTAGGGATGCGATGACATCGCATCCGTTCGCCGAGGCGTATGCCATGAGCCGGGCCAGGTTGTCGGACGTTCCGAGGTCCGTCCGCGAACGGACGCGACGCAGTCGCGTCCCTACCTCAAGACGCGGCTGACCGGGCCGGCATGCCCTACCCGAACAATCCCGTCATGCTCTCGGCCAGCCCGCCCGGGCGGGAGCGACGCAGCCAGACGGTCTCATAGGCCTTCGTGAGGTCGGCGCGTTCCTCGGCGGAGATCGTCTGTCCTGCGGCGCGCCGCAGGCCGGCGCCGGCGAGGCGCGCGCCGAGCGAGAGTTCTTCGCGGATCGTCGTGTCGGCGATCTTCGCGATCAGGGCCTCGGCTTCCGCGAGGTGCGCCTGGGAGGCGGCGATCTCCGCCGCCGTGACGCCGTCGGTGAACTTCGCGAGAGCGTCGGGCTTGGCGGTGAGGAAGTCCCAGGTGAGGCTCTTGTTGCGGTTCGCCTTGGCGATGCGGCCGTCGAGCGTCCCGAGCTGATGGAGCGCCGCGGCGACGTCCTTGGCTTCTGCGTCGGAAAGCCCTCCGAGGATCGCGCAGCCGGCGGCGAAGTCGGTCTTGGCGTTAGCGGCGAAGCCCCAGGCCTGCGCCAGGCCGGCGGACATCGGCAGCCACGAGGTCGGCCACGGCTGGTGGTGCCCGTTGTCGCCCCAGGTGGTGAGCAGGATGCCGCGGGCTTCATGGCGTACCGCCGCGCCGACGGCTTCGGCCTGGTTCGTCAGCGCGTTGTCGAGGCGTCCGGTGAAGCTCTGCCAGGCGCTGGTGCCCGGCGCGACGAGATAGGCGCGACCGAGTTCGCGGAGACGCCCGCACTGTTCCTTGAAGGGATGGCCGGCGTCATAACCCCAGACGACGGGCACGGCGTCAGCCGGGGCGTCCTGCGCGAGCGCGAGGTCTTCGAGGAGGATGTCGCCCCAGAATTGCACGGTGCGACCACGTTCGCGCCCGAGCGCGCAGAGCTTCTTGAGATGGTCGAGGTAGACGCGGTGTTTGCCGAGTTCGGCGACGGCCTGTTTGCTGAAGCCTTGGCCGAGTTCCCACGGCTCGTCGCCGCCGATGTTCACCTGACGGCTGCGGAAGTTCGGGAGATAGTCGTCGAGCAGCGACGCCGCGAAGTCGATCGACGCCTGGTCGGGCCGCAGGGTGCCGGGGAACTCCTTGAACTGTCCGGTGAGCGGATGGATCCACCCTTCCGGGCATTCGGCCATCGCCCGGTAGCGCGGATGACGCAGCCAACGCTCCATATGGCCGAATGTGTTGAGGTTCGGGACCAGCTCGATGCCGAGCTCCCCGCAGGCTTCGTCGAGCTCGCGGATCTCCGCCGGCGTGAGCGGCGACGCTTCTTTCCAGGCGTCCTCGTGGCCGCGGAAGGCGAACGTGTGTTCGATGTAAAGCTGGAACTGGTTGACGCGGAGTCGTCCGAGCGAGCGGACCAGGGCGAGGAGCTCGGCCTGCGTGGGCACGCGCGTGCGCGAGATGTCGACCATGAAGCCGCGCACGGGCAGGTCGGGCGAGTCCGTGATCTCGAGGTGCGGCAGCTCGTCGGGGTATTGCTCGGCGATCTGGCGGAGGGTCTGCGCGCCGTAGAGCACGCCATGGGCGTCGCCGGCGCTCAGGCGGACGCCGCTCGCAAGGATCTCGATATGGTAGCCTTCGGAGCCCCGTTCGGGCTTATGGATGATCCGACAGGCGCCCTCGGTCGCCGTAGCCAGGGCCGCGCGGGCCTCGGTCATGGTCGTCGGCAGGTTCCTCAAGAAGAGAGCCGTCGGGTGGGGTAGGGGCGGCACCTTGAGCCAGCCCCCGCGCAGGGTCAGTTCCCTCGGGCGGGGGAAGAACTTGAGCACCGGAAGGGCCATGTCAGGAGGGTTAGCCCCCGGGAGCCGACGGGCAAGACGCTAAGATGGCCTCCGCCGACGCTTCCCGCTTGGAACAAACCCGCGGAGTCCTACATCTACCTCCTTACCCCGCTACACCCATGGTACGCTCATCCCTTGGCCTTCTCTTCCTCGCCGCCGCGGCGCAGGCGGTCCCCGAAGGCTTCACCATCCACGAATACGTCGGCACCAAGCAGGATCCGGAGCTGTATCCGACCGCCCTTTCCGCGGCCGCCAACGGCGACCTCTACATCTCGTCCGACAAGAACGGGTCGCTCGGCCACACCGCCGGCATGGGCCGCATCCTCGTCGCCCGCGATACCAAGGGCGTCGGCGTCGCCGATTCGGTGACGGAGTTCACCAAGGTCGACAGCCCCCGTGGCGGCCACTTCGTCGGCGGCGTCTTCTATCTCGTCCACCCTCCGTTCCTGACCGCCTATCGCGACACCAAGGGCACCGGCCACGCCGATGAGCAGACCGTCCTGGTCGAAGGCCTTGGCGGCGGCTTCGAGCACCCGCGCGGCGCCGACCATACGACCAACGCCTGCCGCATGGGCATCGACGGCTGGCTCTACATCGCCGTCGGCGACTTCGGCGCCGGCATCCTCAAGGAGATGGACGGAGCCAAGGGTCGCGACGGTTCCCGCGTCACGCTCCAGGGCGGCGGCGTCCTGCGCGTCCGCCCCGACGGTTCCGAGCTCGAGACCTACACGGTCATGACCCGCAACATCGTCGACATTGGCATCACGCCGACCCTCGACATGTTCTCGCGCGACAACACCAACGACGGCAAGGGCTGGAACACCCGTTTCCTGCACTACACCTCGCTCTCCAATCCCGGTTATCCTCGCCTGTACAAGAACTTCGTCGACGAACTGGCTCCGCCCCTCGCCGACTACGGCGGCGGCGCCGGCACGGGCGTGCTCTACCTCAGCGAACCCGGTTTCCCGAAGGGTTGGAACGACACGCTGTTCTCCTGCGACTGGACGACGAGCAAGCTCTACGCCCATAAGCTGACGCCTTTCGAGGCCACCTACACGATCACCCAGGAGATCTTCGAGTCCGTCCCGAAGCCGACCGACCTCGACGTCGAC
>Ga0214206_1000283_pt1 | contig 14221 bp, 11 predicted proteins | sample TroBogEpilimnion_26_FD_153044 | JGI IMG/M metagenome (GOLD analysis project Ga0214206, IMG submission 153044) | Freshwater microbial communities from Trout Bog Lake, WI - 07JUL2009 epilimnion | ecosystem: Environmental > Aquatic > Freshwater > Lake > Epilimnion/Euphotic zone | place: Trout Bog...
CGGAGCGGCGGCTGCGGACTTGGCGAGGCTGGCGATCAGCGCGGCGGAAGGGACGGAGCTCGAGACCTGCATGCCGGGGTCGACGGTGACCGGGCCGGCGTTGCAGCTGTAGACGGTCGTCTCGACCGAGCCGCGCACGCAGTCGACGACGATCTGGCCGACGCCATCGGGACCGACGCGATATTCGACGGTGAAGACGGTGCCGCGGATGCGGACGAGACCGGCCGGCGTCTTGACGGTGAAGGTGGAAAGCGAGTTCAGCTTGCGGACTTCGCCGATGATCTTACCGCGCGGAATCTCGAGCTCGGTGACGGAAGGACTCGGGTCTTTCTCGATCTGCCGATAAGGGGCGGCGATGCCGGCGGCAGGAACCTGACGGAACGTACGCACGTCGAGCAGCGTGTTCGGCGTGAGCACGACGGAGGCGCCGTTGGAGAAGACGAGTTCGGCCGTGGAATTAATGCCGGTCTCGACAAGGGAGCCCTCTTGGAACGTCGTTCCGGCCGCGAGCGCCTTGCGCTGCGACTTCGCATCCACGAGGGTCACGGTACCGGTGACCTTGCCGACCTGGACCTTGCCGGACTGCAGTGCGGCAGAAGACAGGATAGGCAGGAGCGCAAAGGCGACCATTCCCAGGTGCTTGAAAAAGGAACTCATGGAGACTGTGGGGAGACTGAAAACTAACCCGCCCCAAGAACGAGGCAAACCCTTTAAAACGAAAAGACCCCCGAAACGGGGGTCTTTGTTCACAACCGGAACGGTCAGAGTCAGGCCGTGACGTACTTCTCGAGGCGACGCTGGACGGCGATCGCCGAGAGCTGCGCGTACTTCGGAAGTCCCTGATCGAAAGGCAGTTGCAGTTCGCCTTGGATGAGGGGGAGAGCGTAGCGGACGAAGTCGGGGTGGATGGACATCTTGTCTTCGCCGATCCACTTCTCCGGGAAGGCCTTCACGCCGTTGGCGATCTGGTCGAGAGGAGCGAGGAGGGTCTGGACCGCGTAGGTCTCCTTTTCCGAGCGGGTGAGGATGACCATCTTGCCGGACTCGCCTTCGAGGGCGGCCTTGACGGCGGCGCCGCCGCAAAGTTCGGCCTCATCGACGTCGGTCTTCGAAGCGTTGTGCGAAGCCGCGCGCTGGGTGATACCGAGCTTGGAGGAGCGGGCCTTGACGCCGTCGAAACGGGATTCGACGAGCGTGCGGAGGTATTCGCCGGCGCCGCCGAGGACGGCGTGGCCGAAGGCGTCGGTGCTGGAAGTGTCGGCGCCGAGGTAGTTGCCGGTGGCGTCCTGGACGCCTTCGGAGACCACGACGAAGCAGTGGCCGTTGCTCTTCAGGACTTCTTCGACGCGGCGGATGAAGTTGTCGGCGTTGAAGGCGACTTCCGGCAGCAGCACGATGTGCGGCGCGGTGTTGGTGTAGTGGGTGTTCTTGACGGACTTGTCTTCGCCCTTGTCGCGGCGCTGCGCGAGGACGGACGAGGCGGCGAGCCAGCCGGCGTTGCGGCCCATGACTTCGAGGATCGAGACGAAGTCGTTCTGGCCCATGGCGGCGTTGTCGAGGGCCGTCTCACGGATCGTCACGCCGATGTGCTTGGCGACGGAGCCGAAGCCGGGGCAGTGGTCGGTGAGGGGCAGGTCGTTGTCGATGGTCTTCGGCACGCCGACGACGCGGAGTTCGTAGCCGCGCTCCTTGGCGAGGGCGTCGATCTTGGCGGCGGTGTCCTGGGAGTCGTTGCCGCCGATGTAGTGGAAGTAGCGGATGTTGTGGGCTTCGAAGACCTGGAGGATACGATCGAAGTCTTCGGCCTTCTTCACCTTGTAGCGGCAGGTGCCGAGGGCGGCGCCGGGGGTGTGACGGAGGGCGCGGAGGGTCTGCTGGGATTCGGCGGCGAGGTCGACCAGCTGCTCGTGAAGGACGCCCTGGATGCCGTTGAGGCCACCGTAGATCTCGACGATCTCGTCCTCATGCTTGAGGGCTTCCGAGATCACTCCGGCGAGGCTGGCGTTGATGACGGGGGTCGGACCGCCGCTCTGCGCGACGAGAAGATTGCCAATGAGGGGAGAAGACATGGGAGTGAACGAGTTGAAAAGTGGGTTGTGGGAAGCCCCACCCCCCTTGGCAACACGGAAAACCCTCCCCTGCCCGCCCCCCCCTGTTAAGGCCTACAAAATGCGTCCGGCTTTGACCTGAGCGGACTCAGGCACCTTCCGGGACCAGTCCGAGGCCTGCTTCACGAAAGCGTCCACCTGGGCGCCCGCTGAGCCGGTCAGCTCGCCCGCCTTGGTGACGGCATCGAGCAGGACGGACTTGGGCAGGCGGAGGCGGCTGTCGGCGGCGAGGCGGTCGACGAGGTCGTTGCGCTCGATCTTGCCGGTACGGAGTTCCTTGGCGACGGCGACGGCATGCTCCTTGATGGCCTCGTGGGCCTCTTCGCGGCCAGCGCCGGCCTTGACGGCTTCCATGAGGAAAGTGGTCGTGAGCAGGAACGGCAGGTAGTGGCGCGACTCGCGGTCGATGACCGGGCGATTGACCTCCATCTGGCCGAGCACGGTGAGGAAGGCCTCGAAGAGGCCGTCGATCGCGAGGAAGGCGTCGGGCAGGAGCACGCGGCGGACGACGGAACAAGACACGTCGCCTTCGTTCCACTGCTCGCCGGAAAGCGAGGCGGCCATGGCGAGGTGGCCGCGCAGGATCACGTGGAAGCCGTTGATGCGCTCGCAGGTGCGGGCGTTCATCTTGTGCGGCATCGCGGACGAGCCGACCTGGCCCGGGAGGAAGCCTTCGCTGGCGAGCTCATGGCCGGCCATCAGGCGGAGGGTCTTCGCGAAGGACGACGGGCCAGAGGCGGCGGAGAGCAGCGCGGCGACGACTTCCATGTCCATCGAGCGCGGGTAGACCTGGCCGACGGCGCCGAGCGAGTGCGGGATGCCGAGGTGCGCGAGCACGCGGCCTTCGAGCTGGGAGACCTTGGCGATGTCGCCAGAGAAAAGCGTGAGCTGGTCTAGCTGCGTGCCGACGGCACCCTTGAGGCCGCGGGCCGCGAAGGCGGCGAGCGCGGCGTCGACCTGCGCGATACCGCGAAGGCATTCCTCGCCGAACATCGCCCAGCGCTTGCCGACGGTGGTAGGCTGGGCGGCGACGTTGTGCGTACGGGCGGCGATGAGGACGTCGCGGTCGGCCTGCGCGCGGCGGGCGAGCGCGGCGAGCGCGGCGACGCCCTTGGCGCGGACGAGCTGGAGCGAGCGGAAGACCTGCAGCTGCTCGACGGACTCGGTGAGGTCGCGGCTGGTGAGCCCTTTGTGGACGTGCTGATGGCCGGCGAGGGCGCAGAACTCGTCGATGCGCGCCTTGACGTCATGACGGGTCTCTTCCTCGCGCCGGCGGATGGAGTCGAAGTCGACCTGGTCCTTGACCTTCTCGTAGGCGGCGAGCGCGGCCGGAGGGATGTCGAGGCCGAGATCGCGCTGGGCCTTCATCACGGCGATCCAATATTCGCGCTCGAGGACCACGCGGCCGCGGGTGGACCACACGGCCTTCATCGCCGGGGAGGCGTAGCGGTCGGCGAGGACGTTGGGGACGTTGTCGGATTCCATCGGTAGAAAAGGCTTTATATCAGGCGGAACGCTTCACGGCAAGCGCTCGGAGGAACATCGCGCGGACGGAGGACTCGTCCTCGCCGCGGTTCGAGGCGTCGAAGCAGTCGGCACAGGCGAGCTGGAGGTCGACGAGTTCGGCGAGGGTGTAGCGAGCCGCCGAGGGGGCGACCTTGCTGCACACGTACCAGGGCTTCTGCGAGAACAGGTTGACCGAGGACTTCGCCGCGGAACCGAAGGTCGGGCCGTGACGGGCGCTGGCGGCCTCGAACTGCCCCATGGGCAGGCCGGCCTCGCTGACGCGGAAATCGCCGGAGTCGGCGAGGCAGCGGATCTGGATGAGGAGGCGCAGCCGGTTCTGCAGGACGGCGAGCAGCGGGCGGCTGGAATCCTCGTTGAAGAAATATCGGTCGAGCGACTCCATGCCCCACTTGAGGTCACGCTCGGCGAGGGCCTCGATCGGCTCGAAGAAATCGCCTTCGCCGAACGTCGGCACGAGCAGGAGTACGTCGGATTGCTTGATCGTACCTCCGGGACCCACATAGGTCGCGAGCTTCTCGCATTCGCCGAGCACGAGGCGGGTCGACTGGCCGACGCGGCCGACGATGACCTCGGGGACGCCGCGGTCGAACTTCACGCCGAGGGACTTGAGGCGCTCGACTGCGAGCGCCATCTGCGCGTCAGCCTGCCCTTCGCCTTTGTCGTACTGGCCCTTGGAAGGCGCGGAGTGCAGGATGAAATCGGTCGCCTCGGCCTTGAGGTTGACGAGGTCCTTGCGACGTCCGTCGTAAGGATTGGCGGAGATGACGATCGAGACGGAAGCATCGGCCTCGCTCGCGACCTTGAGCATGTTCGCGAGGCTCTCCTTCACGTCCTCGGACTTCGCCTGGACCGAGTCGGAGACGAGGTTGAAGTTGCGCAGCCAGATGACCCGCTTGCCGCCGAACATCGAAAGGGTCTTCACCGACTCGGTGAACTGGACCTCGAGGGGGCGGGCGTCCTCGACGCGGATGATCTGTCCCGAGATGACCTCAGCTTCGGCGTCGGCGCCGGCGGCCTTCTTGGCCTTCTCGAAACAGGCACGGCCGTCCTGGTCGACGAGGTATTCGTCCTTACCAGCGATGATGGCGAGATAGCCGGGCACGGGCCTAATCTTCCTCCCTGCCCCCTCGTGGCAATCCTTTGTCATTCGCAGGCCCAAGACAGGCCTGCGAGGGTGCAGCGGCTAGCGGTTAGCGGCTGGCGGTTGGTCTGGATACATCGGGTCTCTGGTCTCGGCCAACAAGAACCAGGATAGACCCCGGGTCAGGGAATCTATCTGCCATCCGTCATCTTTCATCGATTCAGCCATCTCACCTAGCCCTAATCTCCATTCAGACCTCCATTCAGTCCTCAACGCAGACCTCCCAATACATCCCAACCGCTAACCGCCAACACCTTCGGCGGCCGGTAGGCCGTCCTCACGCCCCGTGAATCAGGTCCTCGATGCGGTACTTGTTGAGCTGACGGCGCATGAAGTCCAAGGCGGTGTTGACGGCGCGCTGCTTGACCTGCCGGCGATCGCCCGGGAGGGAGACGCGACGCGACCAGACGCCGGTCGGGGAAGCATAACCCAGATACACGGTACCTACGGGGTCGGCTTCGGTGCCTCCGCCCGGACCGGCGTAACCGGTGACGGAGATGGCGTAGTCGGACCCGAACTTCTCGATGACGCCGGTGGCCATGGCCGCGGCGCATTCGGCCGAGACGGCGCCATGCTGGGCGATCAGGCACTCGGGGATGCCGAGCAGATTCATCTTGGCGTCGTTAGTGTAGCAGACGGCCGAACCGGCAAAGACCTTGGAGGCGCCGGGGACGTCGGTGAAGGAATTAGCGAGCAGGCCGCCGGTGCAGGACTCGGCGAGGGCGACGGTCCGCTCGAGGCTGCGAAGCTGCTCGACGACCAGCGTGGCGAGGCACGCATGCCCCGTGCAGACGAAGTCATGTCCGACGGCGTCGCGCACCTGGCGCGCGACCTCGCAGAGATCGTCCGCGGTGAAACCATTGCCGCCGGAAGAGATGCGCGCGTCGACCACGCCCGTGTGCGTGCCGAACGAAAGCACCATGCCGGGCTTGAGGAGAGGGCGGACGATCGCCTCAAGCGGCACGGCGCCGATGCCGAAGGTGCGCACCTGGACGTAGGCCTCGCCCTGACAGGCGCAACCGACGTCGCGCAGGCGGGGGACGACCTCGTCCTCGAACATTGGGCGAAGCTCGAGCGCCGGACCGGGGAGCATCACGAGGGCCTTGCCGTCACGATGGTAGAAGACGCCGGGGGCGGTGCCGCGCGGATTGGGGAGCGAATCGGCGCCGACGGGGACGTAGCACTGGCTGAGGTCGGCCGGAGCCAACTTGCGTCCGATCATCTTGAAACGTTCGCGCAAGGCCTTCTCGGCGGCCGGCACGTGCTCGAGCTTGAGGCCGAGCGCTCCGGCGACGGCTTCGCGGGTATGGTCGTCGGAAGTCGGGCCGATGCCGCCGGTGGTGACGATGAGGTCGTAGGCGCCCCAGGCCTCTCCGACGGCGCGCGCGATCTCGGCGGCGTCATCTCTCACCACGAGCGAACGGGTGATGGGCAAGCCGCGGCGGGCGAGGTGTTCCCCGAGCCAGAGCAGATGGCCGTTCTCGCGGATGCCATCCAACAGCTCGTCACCCACGTTGATGACGAGGACCTGGCGGGGTCGGCTGTTGCAGGAAAGCATTTGCGGAAAGGGGGCGTCCTGACAGGTTTAAAGGACCAGGCCCAAAATGCAAACCGACCGGGAAGAACTTTCGCCCAAGGCCAAGGCCCGGCGTGCCCCCCATACCCCTGGCGTCTACCTGATGAAGGACGCCGCGGGGCTGGTCGTCTACGTAGGCAAGGCCAAGGACCTGAAGAAGCGCCTAGCCTCTTATTTCATGCCCCGCCAGCGGATGACCCCCAAGGTGGCCGCGATGATGGATACGGTGGCGGACATGGAATGGCACGAGGTCCGGTCCGAGACCGAGGCCCTCCTGCTGGAAGGAAAGCTGATCAAACGCTGGCGCCCCCGCTGGAACATCCTCTTCCGGGACGACAAGCAGTTCCCCCAGGTCCGGGTCGACCTCGCCGACGCCCTGCCGAAATTCCGCATCGTCCGCGCCCGCACCACCGACGCCTGCCGCTACTTCGGCCCGTTCCCCCACCAGCAGGCCGTCCGCCGCACGCTGAACGAGATGCGCAAGAAGTTCGGCATCCTCCTCGCCGACAGCACGCCGACCGCGCTGCCCGACGGCACCTGGAAACTCTACGACGACGCGCGCGCCGAGATCCAGAAGCACGCCAACGTCGTCACGAGCGAGGAGTACGCCGCGCGCGTGACCGAGGCCTGCGCGTTCCTCGAAGGCAAGGTCGAGAGCTGGGGCGAGCAGGTCGAGGCCGACATGCGCAAGGCCGCCGCGGAGCGCGACTACGAGAAGGCGGCGAGCCTGCGCGACCTGCTCGACGCCCTGAAGCGCACGACGGAGAAATCCCGTCGCTTCCTGCGCGAGAACCCCCTGCCCCGCCGCGACGAAGCCGGCGCTCTCTCTTCCCTCGCCGCGGCGCTCGGCCTCGAACGCCCGCCCGCCACGGCGGAGTGCTTCGACATCTCGCACATCTCCGGCACGCTCGCGGTCGCGTCGATGGTACGCTTCGTCGACGGCCAGGCCGACAAGTCCGGCTACCGCCGCTTCAAGATCAAGTCCTTCGAGGGCAACGACGACTTCCGCTCGATGCAGGAAGTGGTGGGCCGCCGCTACACCCGCCTGCACGAGGAGCACCGGGCATTCCCCGAGCTCGTCATCATCGACGGCGGCCTCGGCCAGGTCGGCGCCGCGCTCGCGGCGTTCAAGGAGCACGACCTCGCGCCGCCTCCGCTCATCGGCCTCGCCAAGCGCGAGGAGACCATCGTCTTCCCCGACGGCCGAGAACTGAAGCTGCCGCGCCACGACGTCGGCCTCGCCCTGCTCATGCGCATCCGCGACGAGGCGCACCGCTTCGCCAACGATTTCAACGCCGAGCTCCGCAGCCGCAAGCTACGCGAGTCGCTGCTGGACGAGATGCCCGGCCTCGGACCGAAGCGCAAGGACGCCCTCCTCGAACACTTCGGCAGCATCCAGAAGCTGCGCAAGGCCACCGTCGAGCAGATCGCCGAGGTCGCCGGCCTCAGCGACAAGCTCGCCTGCGAGGTGAAGGCTTATCTCGAGGCGAGAGGCTGAGAATCGGCGGCAAGCGGTTGGCGGTAAGCGGATAGAAAAAGACAAAGGGATGCTGCGGCTTTGATGCCTAGCTGATCATCCGGTCTCCGGATTCCCTTGGATTGGCGGATCTCTGCCTTGGGTAGGGCGGCCATTGCCATGGCCGCCGTTCGCAGCAGTGCCCGGGTTGAGCCGGGCAAGGTCACCGAGCATTCCAAGATCCGTCCGCCCACGGACGTGATGGCAATCACGTCCCTACCCGATGCGGAGAGAACAGCACGCGGTCCCGACCCCACCCTTTGTCCCGAATCTATTCAGCCCTCCATTCAGTCCTCAACGCAGGCCTCTACTCAGTCCTCTACCTCTTAATCGCCATCTCCCGCTCCACGAGATCGGCCACGCGCTCGGCGCCGCCGGCGTCGCCGAGGCCGTCAACCGAGGCTTTCCATTTCTTCCAGAGCGCCCAGTCGCCCGAGAAAGCTTCGGCGATGATCGAGCGCGCGGATTCCGGCGTCAGGCCGTAGGCACCGGCGTGATGTTCCGCGATGAGGCGGCCATTGCCGGCTTCCTGTCCGGGGATCACCTGCGTGATGATCATCGGCACGCCGGCGGCGACGCACTCATGCGTGGTCGCGCCCCCGGCCTTGCTGACGACGAGATGGCTCGAAAGCATGAGCGACGGGATGCGGTCGGTCCAGCCGAGCACCTCGGCGCGGCCGTCGACCGCGCGTTCGACGGCTTCCTTGAAGGAGGCGTCCTTGCCGACGGTGATGGTGAGCTCGAGTCCGAGCGTGGAAAGCGCGGTGGCGAGCTCGACCGCGTCGCGCTTACCGGGATTGAGCATGACGAGGACGCGGGGGCGCTCACCGGCCTTGGCCGAGGAACGCGGGGCGAGGCGAGAAGAGACCGGGAAACCGAAAGGCAGGACCTTGGCGGCGGGCACGCCCTGGCGGATCATGACGTCGGCCGTGGCCTGGTTAGGGGTGACGTACCAGTCGGAGTGCGCGCGATGCCAGGCCCGGTTGACGGAAATGGAATCGGTGACGACCGTGATGAGGCGAGGCCGGGCCGGATCGTCGCGATGCCAGCGACGGGCCATCATGTAGTTGTAGAGCGGGTAAGCCGAGACGACCACGGGCGGCTGCGTTGCGTCGAGCATCGCGTTGAGGGTCTTCTCGACCGGACGGACGAAAGGCAGCGAGGCGCGCACGAGCGGCAGCCGGTCGAGCGCCGTGTACATGCAACCCCAGAGGCGCGGGTACTTGTTGGCCACGCCGATGTAGCTATCGCGCTGGCTCTTGGCCTTCTCGGGCCCGTAGGCCTCGAGAAAGAGGTCGTGCAGCTCTCCGGACAACCCAGCCTTGCGGCCGAGCGCCTCGATGATGGAGCGCGCGGCGGCGTTGTGCCCTTCGCCGAAACCGGCCGTGAGGACGGGGATGACGCTCATCAGGCGACGAACGAGATCGTGGCGTTGGCTTCGCCGGCGGGGGCCGGGGCGTTCTTGGCGGCCTCGAAGGCGGCACGGCGTTCGGCGATGCGCTGCATGAGTTCGGGACGCTCGACCACGCGGATGCGGCCGTCGTCTTCCTCGACCACCGCGGTCATGGATTCGACCCAGTCGCCGGAATTGATGTAGCGGACGTTGCCGATCATGCGGTCTTCGGCCTTGTGGATGTGGCCGCACATGACGCCCTCGCAGCCGCGGCGCGCGGCCAGCGTCTGCAGGTGCTCCTCGAAGCTGGAGATGAAGCTGACCGCGGATTTCACCTTGGCCTTGATGGCCTGGGAGAGGGAGAAGTACTCCTTGCCGCGCCAGGCGCGCCACTTGTTGTAGAAGCGGTTCAGGTCGAGGAGGATCTGGTAGCTGATGTCGCCGATGACGGCGAGCCAGCGCATCTTGACGGTGACGGCGTCGAAGGCGTCGCCGTGGATACAGAGATACTTGCGGCCGTCCTGGGCGACGTGGATGTGCTCCTCGGCGAGTTCGATGCGGTCGAGCACGAGCGGGATCAGGCGGCGGATGAAGTCGTCGTGGTTGCCGCGCAGGTAGACGACCTTCGTGCCGTCTTTCTCCGCCATCTTCATGATGCGGCGGACGACGGCGGTGTGGGCCGGCGACCAATGGTTCTTACGCTGGAGCGACCAGAGGTCGATGATGTCGCCGTTCAGGATCAGCTTGTCGCAGCGGATGCCGCGGAGCACGTCGAGCAGCTCGCGCGCCTGGGCGTCCTTGGTGCCCAGATGGAGATCCGAGAGGATCAACGTCCGGAAATGGATCTTATGCTGCCCAGGGACCTTGGTGGTTTCTTCCATGGAACAGGATACTAGATGGCGAAGGTGTCAGTCCCGCGTCGCGGATGTCTTAATAAGGCAACAGCCGCCGACCCGCACCGACACACAATCGTAACAATCGCAATAACCTGATGTTACGGATGTTACGGATTTGTGACGAACTGGGCTTGCACCCCCTCCCCTGACGCAAGTTGAACGAAGGCACCCAAAACCCATGAAAGACTTCCTCAAGAAGGTCCTCGGTAAGGATGAAAAGTTCTACGAACTGCTCGAAGCCAGCGCCGACGAGGCCCAGAAGAGCGCCAAGTCGCTCTCGAAGCTCTACGCCCAGGTCGGCAAGCCGGACTTCGAGCAGCGCTTCACCGAGCTCGTCGTCGCCCGCCGCGTCGACAAGCGCATCGGCCTCTCGATCACCCAAGAGCTCTGCCAGACTTTCGTGACCCCGCTCGAACGCGAGGACATCGAAGCGCTCGCCAACGCCCTTTATAAGATCCCGAAGACCTGCGAGAAGATCGGCGAGCGCCTCGCCATCTGCCCCTCGCAGTTCTCGACCGACATCGTCGACAAGCAGGTGCGCATGCTCGAGCAGGCCACCGAAGTCACGGCCAGCCTCGTCCGCAAGCTGCGCAAGCTCTCGAACGTCGAGGAGATCCAGGACGACTACGAGACCCTGCAGACCATCGAAGGCGACGCCGACCGCCTGATGGTGGGCCTCCTCCGCGACCTCTACCAGGGCAACGTCGACGCCAAGGAAGTCGTCGTCCTCAAGGACATCTACGAGCTCCTCGAGCGCGCGATCGACCACTGCCGCGACGCCGGCAAGGTCGTGTTCCAGATCGCCCTCAAGTACGCCTAAGCCCGCGCCCCGCCTAAGGCCATGGATCCCTTCCTGCTGATGGTGATGGTCATCGTGGTGGCCGTGGTGTTCGAGTACATCAACGGCTTCCACGACGCGGCCAACGCCATCGCGACCGTCGTCTCGACGCGCGTCCTGACGCCGCGCCAGGCGATCATGCTCGCGGCGTGCACCAACCTAGTCGGCGCCTTCTACGGCACCGCCGTCGCCGCCACGATCGCGAAGGGCTACGTCCATGACCCCGCGGGCGTGACGCAGATGGCCATCGCCTGCGGGCTGATGGGCGGCATCGTCTGGAACCTCGTCACCTGGTGGTTCGGCATCCCGTCGAGCTCCTCCCACGCCCTGATCGGCGGCCTCTGCGGCGGCGTGCTCGGCCAGACGCACATGAACTGGGGTCGCCTGATGTGGAACGAAGTCCCGAAGCTCGCCGACGGCACCCTCGACCACGCGCACGCGACCGGCCTCTGGCCTAAGCTCATCAAGCCCATGGTGCTCTCGCCGCTCATCGGCTTCACCTTGGGCGTGATCTTCATGATCCTGCTGACCGCGCTCATCGTGCGCCTCGCGATCCGTCCGAGCAAAGTGCAGAAGTCGTTCGGCAAGCTGCAGCTGCTGTCCGCCGGCATGATGGGCTTCTCCCACGGCATGAACGACTCGCAGAAGACCGTGGGCATCATCATGCTCGCGCTGATGGCCGGGGCCGCCAACCACGCTTTCGACCACGCGCCTTCCTGGATGCAGTTCATGCAACCCCCGAAGGACGGACACGTGCCGTTCTGGATCATCGCGCTCTGCGCGGCCACGATGGCGGCCGGCACGGCCGCGGGCGGCTGGCGCATCATCCGCACGCTGGGCCACAAGATGGTGAAGCTGCAGCCGGTGCACGGCTTCGCGGCCGAGACCGCCGCGGCCCTCACGATCGGCGGCGCCTCGCTCATCGGCATGCCGGTGTCCACGACGCACGTCATCTCGACCTCGATCCTCGGGGTCGGCGCGACCAAGCGCTTCGACGCGGTGAAATGGGGCCTCGTCGGCCGCATCGTCTGGGCCTGGGTCCTCACCCTGCCCATCACGATCACGCTCGGCTACCTGTTCTTCCGCGGCGCCCTGATGCTCGGCTGGGCCGGCTGACCTCCGCCCTTCGCCGGAACCGGCTCAGCGCGGCGCGAGCAGCTGCAGTCGCTTGGTCGGGCTGTCGGCGTACTCCTTCAGGAGGTTCTCGTAGCGGTCGTCGCCGTAGGCGATGCCGGCCGCGCGCAAGGCCGGCAGGACCTCCTCGGGCTTGCTCTCATGGATCTGCTGCATGGTCCAAGGCTTGGGATTCTTGCCCAGATAAGGGACGAGGAAATCGAGCGCGGTCCGGATCGAACGGCCGTCCGCGGTCTTGTAATGCCAGAGGTCGAAGCCGGCGTGCTCGCTCAGGCCGGCGAGCGTCGCGAGCGCGCGCAGGTTGAAGCAGGAATAACTGAAAGAGGCGGTACGCGCCAGTTCGAGCGGCTGCTTGCCGTCCGCCTGGACCTGCACACCGACGCGGCCGGGGCCGGCGGCGGCGCAGATCTCCCGTGCCTTGTCCTTGCGGCCGAGGATCAGCGCCCAATGCGCGGCCTGCACGTCGTACCAGGTGCCATGGTTGTTCTTGGCGGCGTGCTCATCCTGGCCGTTCTTGCTCTTGAGCAACCAATCCAGGTAGGTGTTGCCCCAGGCATCGAGGGCCTTCTGATCCGCCGCCGACCAGTGCTTCGAACCGGCGAGCAGGACCGCGGCGTCGGCGGCCTGGGCCAGTTCGCGGGCCTCGAGGATGCCCGTCCCGCGCCCGTCGTTCACCCCGAGGACGGCCTGGGCGAAGCGGAAATTCGGGTTCATCTTCGTCTCCGGATCGAGGAACCAGGTACGCAGGACCTTGGCCGCGTGCTCGGCATATTTCTCTTCTCGGGTGAAGTAATACCCAACGGCCAAGGTTTCGACCGTCGCGCCGATTTCGCGGGCACGGAGCGTATCGTTGGCGGACTCGTCACGCGACTCGGGGTTCACCTTGCCGTCCTTGCGCACATAGGGGAGCCCGTCCTTCGAGGCCGGATTCGGCCAATAATAAGGCGCGAGGCTCATGTAGTCGTGCTTGTCCCCGCTGGGAGGCACCTTCCCCTTGTCCATGACCGTGGGCGGAGCGGCCGCCAAGGCCTTGTCCGCGTCGGAGACCAGCTTCTTCAGGGCCTTCTTGGCCGTTTCATCTCCCGCGGCGACGGCGGCCTTGGCCTTTTCTAACGCCCCAGGGCGGGCGCCGAAGAACGGCCGGGGGGCCTCGGCGGCCGAAATCAAGGCGGACAGGAGTACGGCCAGCAGGGACAGCAGGTTTTTCATCAGGGGGGGCTTCGGGATAGAACAATCCACCCCCGAAGGAGTTGCAAGGAAAGCAGTCTAGGCGGCGGCGGACCCTTCGTCACGCACCCGACCCCGATTAGAAGCGATAAAAACGGCCTTTTTACCCCTTCCCGCTTGCTCCCAAGGGGGGCTGTCCTAACTTGCGGCCAACGACCATGGTCAAATCCGATTTCGGTTATAACAGCAAGGTGGAGGGCGAGGTCATCGTGACCCGTGCCGATGCCGTCGTGAACTGGGTGCGCAGCAACTCGGTCTGGCCGATGCCCATGGGCCTCGCCTGCTGCGCCATCGAGCTCATGGCCGCCGGCGGCTCCCGCTTCGACATCTCCCGCTTCGGCATGGAGGTCATGCGCTTCTCCCCCCGCCAGGCCGACTGCATGATCGTCGCCGGCACCGTCACCTACAAGATGGCCGAAGTCGTCCGCCGCATCTACGACCAGATGGCCGAACCGAAGTGGGTCGTCGCCATGGGCGCCTGCGCTTCCACCGGCGGCATGTACCGCTCCTACGCCACCCTGCAGGGGGTCGATAACATCGTCCCGGTCGACATCTACATCTCCGGCTGCCCGCCCCGCCCTGAGGCCCTCCTCGACGGCATGATGCTGCTCCAGGAAAAGATCCGTAACGAAGGCGGCTCGCTGCGTCGCACGTTCCGCGGCCGCACCGTCGAAACCAAGATCGTCAGCTAAGCACGGACATGGACGCCGCCGCGCTCACCTCCCGTTTCCCTGCCACGCAGGACCTCGCCGGCAAGGACATGCCGACCTTCCGCGTCGCCGGCAGCGACCTTGTCGCCGCCGTCCGCTTCCTGCGCGACGAACTGGGCTTCGACCTGCTCGCCGACCTCTGCGGCCTGGAGTGG
>Ga0214206_1000284_pt1 | contig 14221 bp, 20 predicted proteins | sample TroBogEpilimnion_26_FD_153044 | JGI IMG/M metagenome (GOLD analysis project Ga0214206, IMG submission 153044) | Freshwater microbial communities from Trout Bog Lake, WI - 07JUL2009 epilimnion | ecosystem: Environmental > Aquatic > Freshwater > Lake > Epilimnion/Euphotic zone | place: Trout Bog...
TTAATAGAAAAATTGGATTAGGAAGAAAACCAAGAACGAAAAGAGCTCCATCTCATAGAGGACAAATGATTAGTCAATTGATGAGAGAACACGATATGAAATTAGGAGAAGCAAGTGCGTATATCAAAAGCAATAATCTTTACTAAGAACCAAAGTTTAAAGATAATACTTTATAATACTTTATAAATGCCTAAGAAAGTAATTGATTATTCTAATACAATTATTTATGTTATTAAATGTAAAGATGATAACATAACAGAAGAATATATTGGAAGCACTACAAATTTCAAACAACGAAAAAATAATCATAAATCATCGTGTAATAATGAAAAAAATAAAGACTATAATGCATTTAAATATAAATTTATTCGTGATAATGGAGGATGGGATAATTGGATAATGTTAGAAGTTGAAAAATATCCTTGTAATGATAAGAGAGAAGCAGAAAAGAGAGAAGAAGAAATAAGAATTGAAAGAAATGCAAAATTAAATTTTCAATCTTGTTATGTTGAAAATAAATATAAACGACAATTAGAACTTCATCCAAAAATACATAAAGAAAGTTATAAAAGAACATTAGAATTAAATCCAAATCATAATAAAGAAAAATATAAATACCGATTAGAAATAAATCCAAATTATTTAGAACAACTTAAATATAGAAAATGGACTTGCACTATTTGTAATAAAGAAATGAGAGAAGATTCAAAAAATAGACATAATAAACTTATTCATTCATAATATTAAAATCTTTGTATATATAAATGCCTCTTTTAGGTTATCCATCAACCGCAAATTATCATAATTTAGATACAGATGAATTGAATCGAGTTAAGAAGAGAATGAATAAAACAGAAATAGCACAAGAAGATAATTTTCAATTAAGTACAGCTCCAACAAAATCACAAGTAACACAAGTTTATCAGAATCTATTAGTGATTTTACAAAAACTTTCTTTAAAAACAAGACAAATATTAGATCATAATTTACCAGTAAAAGATTTATTAAAAATATTTATAGAAGGTGGTTCAAATATTATAGATGATACAAATTATATAATTAATAATGTTTTAACAATTTATAATTATTTCTCTCCACAACAAGAATTATATATTAAAAAATTATTTAGTGAATTACAACATTCACCAAGACAAATATTAGGTGAAGGTTCAGATGTATTAGATGAAATAGAAAATGGTGATCCTGATGATTTAGAAGAATTATTAATTGAAAATGATATAACACAACAAGAATATTCAGCATATGGTAATTCTCTTTTAGAATTTGGTAATCAAATGAAAGAATTAATTGATACAGTTACACCATATATTCAACAATATAATTATATGAGATTAAACGCAAGACCAGCAAGTTTACCATTATCAGATTCACAAGTTCAAGGAGGACATCTTTTTAGAAGTTCTAATGATCCTCGTATTTATCCTGAATTAAGATTTTTATAAAATAATATCTTATAGTATAATGTCATCAAATACTTTTTCAAATTTAGAAAATTCAAAGTTAAACGGAAATTTGATTTTAACAAATGGATATATTCAATTTTCAGATGGTTCACAACAATCAACAGCAGGTGGAGGAGGTGGTGGAGGTAATGTTTCAACAAATACGATTAATACATATACGAATACATCAGTTAATAATTTTGAAGATGCAGAAATAACATGTGCTACACAAGATAGTCAAGATAATTCATATTCAGTAGCAAATACAGCATTCGTTCAAAATGTAGTAGGAACAGTAGGACAATTATCTAATAATTGTACTGGAATTGGTAATAGAGTTTTACAAAACGCAACTGGAGATAATAATAATGGATTTGGAGTTGGAACATTACCAAATACATCAGGAATAGATAATTGTGCTTTTGGATTTGAAAGTTTAAATAGTTGCACTACTGGATTTTCTAATTGTGGTTTTGGAAATGGAACATTATCAAATTTAACGACTGGATATGATAATATGGCAATTGGACTTCAAGCATTATTATCTTTGGAAACAGGACAAAGTAATTTAGCAATTGGGACGAACGCAGGAAGTATAATAAGTCCTAATTCAAGTTTTAATGTTTTAATAGGAAATCAAACAGGAGAATATTTATTAGGTAATAATAATACATGTATAGGTAATATATCAGGACCATTAACTACAGATACAAATACATATAATTATTTAACATGTATAGGGTCAAATTCAGTTCCAGTAAATGTAGGTGGAAGTAATCAATTAGTATTAGGTTCAATTACTGGAAATGAAACAGTATATATTCCAAGTGGTAATATTGTTTTAGGAAATAATCAAGTAACTCCAAATTTTACATTTACATTACAACCAACTTTTACAGATTTATTATTTGTTGGTTCAGGACCAAGTGGTGTTCCATCAACTATTTTAGATCTATCACAACCAACAACAACCATGAATTCTACAAGTTTTATTATAAATTCTTCAACTACAACATTTAATGGAGGGGTATCAATACCATCCCCTCATAATTTAATTTCTAATAATATTGAATTAGTAAATCAAGGTGGAGATCCTGGATATACATCAAATGGTGTTATATATTTAAATACTACTGTAACAGCAACACAACAATTAAGAGTAAGTATTAATGGAACATTATATTATATAAATTTGACACCAGTATAATTTAGCAAAAATTAGAATAATTATTATCTTTATAATATTATAATGTCAGCGAATACTTTGTTGAATCTTCCAACGAACGCAACTATTCAAACTGGTAGCGCAGTTACTGTTTCAACCGCATTAAACACAAATATTACATTTGGTACACCATTTCCATCAGGTTCATTACCTCTTGTGTTCGTTCAAAACACACAAGGAACAGATTGGCCTAACATAATATTTACGGTTCAAAATTTAAGTAATACTGGATTCACAGTAATTCAAAATAATTTAGAAAATGCTGGAACTAATGAAGTTGTTGCAATTGCTTGGTTAGCTGTTTGGGTACCAATTACACCACCTCCAGCATAATCAGAAATTGAAGTAAGAAACAATAATCAAATTATACCATAATTCAATCACAATTATAAATAACATTTATAATTATGAATTTAGACTGAAAATGACTAAAATAGAGAGAAAGATAGAATTTCATGACGATAATGATGTCATAATCGCATATTGTTCGGCGTTTCAATAAAAAATTTTTTATTGAAACGCCGAACAATTACTATTTTATGATTGTAATATGATGTCAATTAGCATTTCATTATCAATTATGGTATAGCCAGTCATGTTTTACACAATTATAAAGAACATTTATAATTGTGATTGAATTATGGTCTAATTTGATTATTTACTCTTACTTCAATAATCAATTATAATTTCTCTCATTTCTTACTTTTTAGTTGGTAAAGAATTAATATAATTTTGGTAATCATATCGTGTTAATTCATTACTTGAAATTCCAAATTGTGCTAATAATTGGTGTGCTAATAATGTAGCTACTGTAATTCCTAAAATCTTAATCAATTCATATGCTAACTTGCTAATTTTCTTACTTCCATAATTTAAAATATCTTTTGCTAATTTAGTAAGATATTCAGGAGTATAGAAAGAAGTAAGATAATCTAAATGTTCTTTAATCTTTGGATGAATTCTTACTCCACCGTGTAGCATCATTTTTAAATTTTTATTTGCTTCTCTCTTTGTATGATGAGAAGAAATAATATTACCATTCATATCGTGAATATGATATAACATTTGATTCCGTTGTTTTCTTATTCTTAAACCATCCATATATTATTACTTAATATTATAATTATTGTTGTGTTGCATTTTGATTTATCGCAAACCAATCAAAAGGTGTAGCTATTAAATCATCATTCATATTATATATTTGAACTTGAAATGATGTCGTAGTAACATTATTAATATTTACATAATAAGGAATATTTGATACTGTTATAAAAACATTTGGTGGATTATTATAAGTAAATGGTAAAGTAATGGTAACCGATCCTAAATCAGAAGATGTACCAAACCCAGCCGATATTCTTGGAAATAATAGGTTCTGTTGAAGTAAGCTATTAATAGACATATACTATTATAAATATTATATTTTTTATCTTACCAAAAGAGAGAAAACTATATCATATGGTAAGCTTTCAACATCAAATAAATTTTCATATTCATACTTTTTATAATCTATAAATTCTTTCATTTCTTCTAATGAATAATTTAACATTAATAATTGACAAAATATAATACATGCTCTTCCACAAATATTGGAATCATATCCAAATACTTTTTTAGTATTTTGATATCTTGTTTTATTATGTATTGTTTCTAAACCACTTCGTTCAATTAAATTTTTTACTGTATTTCGTTGTTCTCCTAATATATTTAACATCATATTAGGAATAAATTTTAATTCATAATCAATAGTAGACCCGTAAGAATCAAATTGTATAATTTTATTATTTTTTCTTCCGAGAGAAACAAAATGTCCTGAATTCTTTTCATTTTCTATTAAAATAATACAACATGATTTTTCTGTTGGTAGAATATGTGTAATATCTACAACATTATCCAATTCACTATATTTATAAATTTTCATTTGATAACCTAAATATATTTTAATATCATCATCAGTACAGAATATAGATAATCGTTCAATTGCTTCTTTTAATGTTCTCTCATTTAACTCTCTTCTATTAGGATTTATAAAAAATTCATTCATATAATAATAAATAATTTAATATTATAATCTTACCGTATTTTCATCCAAATAAGTTGGTTCATATGGTTTATCATAAGAATTATTATGTGTCATCTCATTTATATATTTATGTGCGAAAGCTAAACATAATGCTAATCCAAAAGTAGAAATTAAATAAAGTGCGTATTTTGTTAGATCAGTAGTTTTAGTCTTACTTAAAAATCCACCTTTCATTTTATTATTTGTATTTCCTAATTTTATAATTTCTTTTGAAATATTATATATTTGAGTATCAGTATAAAATTGTTTAAGAAGTTTATATATTGTATTATTTTTAATAGAATTGAGAGAACCTCCTCTTATTGTTGGTTTAAATCCATGGTCTACTGCTTGTAGTAGTCTTACTTGTTTTATTGCATTTTCTTTACTTGTACCCTTACTATGTATTTGTCCCGTTTCTATATTTTTTACTGTATAAGCATCTTTATTACGAATTTTTCTTATAATATACATAATATATTATAAGATATTTTATTATTCATTTCTCTCTTCATTCTTACTTTCTATATTCTTTTTAAAATTTTTATTTCCAGTATACCCTCTAAATACTTTACTTTTAAAATCATATACTTCATGAGAAAAATTTGGATTATCGGATTCTATTAATATCAATCTTCCAGTATAATCTTCTTCTTCTTGTTCTTCTCTCGTTTTCGTATATTTAAGAGTTTTAAGTTTTGGTATTTGGTTCCTCATCTTATATTATTTACTTTTATATTTTTTTATAAATAACGAATTCAAAATTGCTATATTATCAATAAGAGAAGTAGTATCTCCCCAAAGTAAATAATAAGAAAATAATGATGGACTTGGTATAAGATTTTCTATTAATTGTTTTTCAGTTGTATTTCCTAAATGTCTTAATCTATAATTCTCTCTTATTTGTTTATCATGATGATCTAAATATGTTTGAGATTTATCTAATCCAAAATCATAATATGTACCATCATTTAGATATACACGATACTTTTTAAATAATCTTGGTGATTCCGTTATATAAATTATTTGAGACATATTATATATCATTATATTTCTTTTCTTCTTGATGTCTTTCTAATTCTAATTCATCTAACTTTTCTTCGGCTTCAGTATCTCTTATTAATTCAAATCCCCAACATTTACAAGACCTACATTTTGATTTATATATTTGTCTTGTAAATCCTAAAATACATCCTATAATAGATGTAAGTACGAAACTCCAAAAAACTCCATCAAAAGTTTTAGTATCCATATATATTATTATATTTTATATTTTATCTGCGAACCTTCACCAAAGGTTCGCATAGAAAATATCTGAATATAACTGCTAAAGCAGTTAAATTTTATTAGTAGGAATAAATTGAATATTTGCTCTTATTTTATAATCATTTGCTTGGTCGCCAAACCACCAAAGGTTTAATTGTAAATCATTTACAGCATTTGGAGAAGTAAAATCAAAAAAATCACTATAACATATTGGCATAGGATTTTGAGAAGTATTTGTATATTGACTTGGTTGAAACCAATTCGCCCAAGGCGTAGTTTGATTAAAAGCAAATCCGTCATAAACATTACTATTGCCGTCTATAATTTCCCAATATAATGCTAATGATTTATCACTTGGTAATGAACCAGTATCAAAAAAATTCATATTAAAATTAATTTGATAAGTAGCATTTAAAAATGGAGTAGGAAATCCAATATTTTGAGTTAATACATTTACCCAAGTATCAGTTGAACCACCATTTGGATAATTAAATCCAGTATCAACTATAGTTGTAAAACTTATAGGCATACCATAACCATTCCAATTAAAAAATCCACCATTAACATAATCAGCAGTAGTTAAAGTTAATCCACTATTACCACTTGACATATTAATAGCATTTCCAGCAGTAAGACTAATATTACTTGAACCATTAGGAGAGTATAAATCAATATCAGCCGCAGATATTAATTGTATTTTATCGTCAGTTGAAGATAATGTTAATGTTCCAAAAGAGTTTATATTAGTGCTTCCATTTGTAGCAGATAAAGTAATATCTGTTCCAGCAGTAAGATTAATATCATTACTATTAATTGCGATTGAAGTTTGCGATTGAATAGTAGCGTCTCCACCCGAATTTGAGGTTATACTGAAATCAGCATTTTGGTCTTCTATATTAACTCCATTTTCCATATGAATTGTAGAATTAGCGTAAATAAGACCAGTAGTGCTTAAAGATATACCTCCTAATCCAGCATTTAAATTTAATGAAGTGCTATCACTATTTATACTATTAGTAGTTGTATTATCAGTTATATTTATTCCAGTTTGAAATATTTCTTGTCCTATATTTAATATATTATTATTATTCATATCAATTGAATTTAAACCTGCATTATTTCCTATCACTAATGTTTGTGCTAATGATTGAGTTGCTATACCAGTTGGACCTTGAGAACCAGTTGGACCAGTATAACCAGTTGGACCTTGTATTCCAGTTGGACCTTGAGAACCAGTTGGACCAGTATAACCAGTTGGACCTTGTATTCCAGTTGGACCTTGAGAACCAGTTGGACCTTGATATCCAGTTGGTCCTTGTATTCCAGTTGGTCCTTGAGAACCAGTTGGACCAGTATAACCAGTTGGACCTTGTATTCCAGTTGGTGGATAAGGTGAATTATTTATTGTTACTAAATCAATATTATTTACATCAGTTATATTCCCATTATTTAAAGTTAATTGAGGAGATTGAATAACAACTCTATCAGTTGATTGTAATGTCAAATATCCTAGATTATTTGAAAATATAGAACTATTACCAGTTTGGTCTGTTAATGATAAATTAGAATTATAAATTAAATTACTTAAATTTGTAATCACATAAGTATTCATGTTTAATCCATTTGGCGTTTGAATATTTGTTGTTGAACTAAATCCATGTCCTAATAGATTTACATTTAATCCAGTAATATCTATATCTCCACTTATATTTGAAGTAAAACTATTATATCCATCATTTATATTTATTCTATTAGTAAAAACCATAGGACAATTATTTTGATTTTGAATTTGAATAGAAGAACCATTATTATTAGCATTTGCGTTAAGATATAAACTACTATCTGCGTTTAATTGTATATTCGCATTACCAAATAATCCTAATAAACCACCTCCAAAACATTTTAAAGATAAATCATTTCCTCCACCTTGAACCAATTGTAAATATCCAGCACCATTTAATCCACCTTGAATAGTTGTTCTTGCTTGTATATTAATTATATTATCACTTGTAGGATTTCCTACTACTAAATTTAATTGATTTGGTGTTATTAATTGTAAATTATTATATATATCTTCATTAATTTCATTTTGACTATTTTTATTAAAAGTAATATTTTCAACATAAGCAATATTATGATTTTCCATATTTATTGGTGCATTTATAATAACATTTCCTATTGTTGATAATTGTAAATTACCACTATTATTAGTTATTGAATTATTATTAGTATCTGTAATATTTATTCCTTCTGTAAATTGTAGTGGACTATTATAATTATTTTGTATTTGAATAGCACCTCCATTATTTCCTTTATTAGCGTAAATTGTTAATGTATTGTTATTATTTGATGAAATACCATCCCAATTATTTGTATCTGTTATATTAAATCCTTGTCCTGAATTTTGGTCTATTACTAAACCATTATTTGCTAATCCATAATTTATTCTTGAAAGATTATTAATTACATTATTATTCATATCAATAGTATTTTCTGCATTAATACTTCCATATGTTGATGCTAAATTTAAATTTCTTGAAGATATTATATTAATATCGCTTCGTTGTCCTAAAACACCAATACCTCCTATTATTTTCATATTTGTTCCATCAGTTGATATTTGATTTAAATTACTTGATTGAAATTGTAAAAAATTTAAATTTGTGATTGAATTATTATTAGCACTATTACCTACTGCTAATACTTGTGATAAATTTTGAGAACCTCCTCCACCCCCACTTGGTCCAGTAGGTCCAATAGGTCCAGTAGGTCCAATAGGTCCAGTAGGTCCAATTGTTCCTCCTCCATTTAATATTTCATTTTGAAGAACATTTAAAAATTGATTTATTTGTTGATTATTTCTATAAGACATTATTATAATATAATATAATATAATAATATGAGAAAACCATTTGGACGAATAGGAGGAAAATATAGAGTTGTTAAAGAATTGATAACTTATATACCTACTGATATAAAATATTATATTGAACCATTTTTTGGTGGAGGATCAGTTTTCTTTGAAAGAGAGAAAAATCCTAATGTTATTGCAGTTATTAATGATTTAGATTCTGATGTTTATTTTGTATCATTCGTTGGTGTTAATATATCTTTTGAAAATGATATCTCATGATCCGACATAATTATTTGTGGGTAAGATTTTATAATGGTACATGGTCGTGTATCCATTTGTTTAACATATTGGATTTCCGGTTTAGATAAACCTATATAAGAACCTAATAAGTAATCTAAATTTCGTGAATTTGCACTTTTTGGAAAAATAGTAATTGAATGTGCTTCATTTAAAATATGTCGTGTTTGTCTTCCATCACAAAGAATATGGTTTGTAAATATTAATGATGTCTTACTATGTCTTCCTCTTTGTAATCCTTCATTCGCAATATCAAGAACAATATTCTTTATTTTCTTATTAGAAATACTATCAATATCATCCATGATAATCATAGAATTTTCAAAATCATTAATATCTAACTTTTCTTCTAAAAGACCTTCTAAATTTATTCTATTAATTTTTAAATTATCCAAAGAACTATCTTTATCAACAGAAGAAAATAAATATATTTCATTTTTAGGATATGCTTTCTTATATTTCTTTATTATTTGAGAAGCGAAAAAAGATTTACCACTCCCACTTGCCCCAGCTATATAAGCAATTAATCGTTCTAAATCTTTATTTATACCAAGTTCAAATTTAGAATTTGGATCATCCAATATTAATTTATTGAAACTATCTTTTATTTGGTTCATTTCTGTATCTTTTGCAAGATGAATAGGTTTATTTTTCTTATATTGTGGATTAGAAATTTCTGCTATTATAGGACCGATACCTTCAAAGTTCATATTATAATATTAATATATTATAATAATGGATTTTTTACTCAAAGAGAGAAAGATTGAAAATTTACCTAATATATTACAAGAAGATATACATAAAATAAGTATTGGTAATAATCCATATCTTATTGGTTCCGGAAGCATTCAATCTCTTACTTATAATAGTGATTTTGATTTGAATGAAAATATAATTGTTAAAGATTTAAAATCTCATATTCAACAACTCAAAAAAGAGAGAAATATTTGGATTACTTCGGTTCATAATACAAAAGAATATATACAAATAAATACAATATGCAATATTTATAATTTATTGTTAGATGTAAATGATACTATATTTATTCATTCCCAACCTAGTAAGAAATTAAAACAGAAAACTCTAAAAGAAGATATTCATAAATTAATTAACGAAGGTAATTTTTTTAAAGCGTTGAAACGATTATATACTCTTCTCTCATTAAATGCAAAAAAGAATATTAAATTGATTTCTATTCTTACTGAATTTTTGAATAGTAATATTGGATTATTACAAAATATTATTAACCAATTAGATATTATTTCTAATTTTGTAAAAGTAGAGAGAAATAGAAATGAGATTGTTAATTTTAATTTAGAATATTGTAGATTCCAATTGAATAAAGTTTATGTTGTTCCTATTGAAGAAAAATTATATAAAATGTTCAAATTGAGAGAAATAAATAAATTGAAAACTATTTTAAGTAAGAAAGTGCAAGAATATACTAAAAAATGGGTAGATCTTAATAGAAAATTATTAGGAATATAATATTATAATATTTTATAATATTATGAAAGGTGGAGTTCGTTTAGACCCTATTGCTAAAAATATGTTGGATGCTCTAAAATTTATGTATCCGGAAAGCACTTTGAAATCAGTTGCTAATGAAATATTAAAATTGACTGGTAATAAAAAAAGTGGGGGAGCAAGGAAAAAAACAAGTGCTTATGATATTGCAAAATATGTAATTGCTACGATTGGAGTTGCATTAGCGATTGCTTTAGCAGTATATATTTTAGGAAAAACTCCAGTTGAATCTGAACCTATTAGAATTTCACATGAACCTTATTCAGTTGACCAATCTATTCATGCACCAAGAACAAGAACTGATTTAAATTTTAATAAACAACCTACTCCAAAAGATATTCCTTCACAACCAGCACCAAAAAAATCTGATGCAGAAATACAAGTTTGGTATGATGCAAGACAACAACAAATGCGAAAAGATATGGAATCTAGAAACCAAAAATTCTTACAAGATAGAAGAAATAGAGAAATAGAACTTTATGGAGAACCTCTTAGTACAAGTGGAAGGGGGCGAAAACGAAAGAAGAAAATACCAATTTATTAATTATTTTCTTCAAATTCCTTATCCAATTTCTTTTCTTCGTTATAATTTTTAAAATAATTTTTGAACCATTCTTTATTTCGTTTATAATTAGTATTATTATGTTTATATAATAAATATTCATGTTGCCATTCCTTCTGTTTAGAAATCAAATATTGAAATCTTTCATTTGTCATAGGAATATGCCCCTCAGGGGGAAGAAGAATGACTGGGTCATCATTCCTCATAGAATAACCAAAATTTTTATTTCTATGATTTGAAAAAGGTCTTCCTAACTTTTTATTTTTGGATTCACTCATTTTATTAAATATTAAATAACTTTTTAATATTTAATTTCTCTCTATTTTAATAATTTATAGAATTCCAAGAAGTAGGAATTTGATTAACATAATTATCTGCTGGTTGAAACCATAAGAAGGTATTATGACCTCCTCGTTTACTATCAAAAATTTCTATTCCACTAAATCCATCATCTTTATTAGTCCAAATATTTTTAATGAATATTTGATTTTCATATTTTTTAAAAATTTCTTCAAGTTCAACAAAAGGATGATTTTTAGTTATGATTGAAAATTCAAATGCAGTTTTATAAGTATTAAGAATTTTAACTTTTCCATAATATTCATAATTATAAGTTATCTTAAAGTGTGTAATTATTTCACTCAATATATTAGGAACTAAAGCATGTATCATAACAATATTTTCGTAGTCATTACCCATAAATTATAAAATATTAAAGTTTTAAATAATAAATTAATAATTATATTATTAAGAATTATATTTATAGATCAATATCACTATCAACATAGTATTCTTCATCATCAGAAATTATATTATCAATTACTTCTCTATCAAATATTTCATATCTAATTTTTTTATGAAGACATCGTATTTTATCATCATCTATAAATATAAGATGTTTAACAAATAAATATGTATCATTTTCTATTCTTTCATCACTTTTGATATTTTGTTTATATAATTCAGATTCAACTGTTTCTCTCAATTTATCATCATATCTTAACATTTCTTTATTCTTACTATCAAATTTTATATTATTTCTATTAAATAATAATTTTCGGTAAGAGTTGCGTACGCATTGTTGCATACTGGTATAATTATTTATATTATGATAGAAAACCCATCGCTCCATTCTTGGTGTAAATTTAGTTTCATCCATCGGATAATATTATAAAGACTATATTCCTAAACTTTTTACTCATAAGATGTAAAATGAATATATAATTAAATAAATTAATTATTTTTAATACATATATGATAAGAAGATAAATATCCCTCTTACTTATCAACAATTCTTACCTATTTTAGAATATTTGAATATTTGGTTATTTTGGTATTTGGATATTCTACATTTTCAAGGGTACAAAATGGGCCATCCTACCTCTCTTTCTATATATCAGATACTTCAAGAAAAATTACGATAAACATTTTCTTAAATATAGTTTTGAAATTCCTTTTTAAAAATCAAAAATATTAGAATATCCAAATACCAAAATAACCATTTAGAGAATTCTAATTTTATTATATAATTATGAATATTGATAATTTCTTTATTGATTTCCAAACCATATATTCTCCACTTACTATGGATAAAATAAATATTTGTATAGATAATTTTCTTCAAATCATAAAATCATTTATAAGAGAGAAACGAATAAAAAATGTAGATTGGTCTAATGAATCCATAATGGAGAATCCACCAAAAAATAATGAAATATTAGATAAATGTCATAATGTATTACGAGGGTTTGAAGGATTTATTATTCAAAAATTCCGCACTAGATATCCAGTCATGTTAGAAAGTTTATCAATAGAATTAAGAAAATTGTATAAAGATAAAAATTTAGATTGGTATGAAGAGTTAATGAATAAAATGGCACTAACTAATGAAGAAATGAGGTTGATCCATGATGAACCAGAAAATTATTGGAAATTACAAAATAATAATAAATTTACAGCAAAATACAATACAACTACTAAAATGAATTGTCCTGAATGTAATGCAGAAATATTTATTAATTCTTATCTTAAAACCCATAAAGGAAGTAAGAAATGTATTAATTCACTTCTTCCAAAACCACCAAAGAAAAATTCTTTTGATAAAATCAAATGTTGCGATCTATGTACCAAAGAAGATTATTATTCACATTCTTCCAGAATGAAAATACATCGTAATAAATGTGAAATATATCAACATTATGCAACGTCTTGTATTTATTCTGATTTACAAAAAATAGAAAATTGAGAGACATAATTACCCTCCTACTCTTACCCATATTTAATATTATATATATTATATGATATTAACTTAAAGGTAAGACTATATAGTAAGATATAATTGAAATGAACCCAGCATCTGAAATTTGTGTTATTATTAATCAAACCAAAAAAGTTATAGAAAGAATAAATTGTCCCAAATGCAATAAACCAGACATGAGTAAAAAGAATATTTCAACTCATTATAATAAGGGTTGTTCTGGTGTTATGAATTTATTTAAATCCAAACCAATTAAAAAGACCAAAGAACAAAAAGAACAAGAGAAACAACTTAAACAAGAACAAAAAGAAAAAGAGAAACAAATCAAGAAAGAACTCAAAGAACAAAAACAAAAGGAAAAAGAAGAAAAAATAAAAATGAAAAAATCCAAGATTACGAAAAATGCAAAGAAACAAGTTGAAGTAAGACCAAATGAAGAACCAAAATTAACTATTCAAGAATGTTATGATTATATGTGTTGGTTAAATGAAAAGAAATTATTTATTATTGATTCTGATAATTTCAAAGAATATTATAATGATTATATTATGGATATGAAAGAACCAATTAAATTGGTTATTAATAATATTGTTAAGACAATAGAAGCAAATGATAAATTAACAATTCCTAACCTTTCGGTTAGGAATTTTAATCAAATCTCCGAAGGAGATAAATTAACAATTCCTAACCTTTCGGTTAGGAATTTTA
>Ga0214206_1000287_pt1 | contig 14140 bp, 2 predicted proteins | sample TroBogEpilimnion_26_FD_153044 | JGI IMG/M metagenome (GOLD analysis project Ga0214206, IMG submission 153044) | Freshwater microbial communities from Trout Bog Lake, WI - 07JUL2009 epilimnion | ecosystem: Environmental > Aquatic > Freshwater > Lake > Epilimnion/Euphotic zone | place: Trout Bog...
AGGGATGCTCGGCCCTGCCAGAATGCCCCAGCCAATCATCCGGTCTCCGGTTTCCCTTTGAGCGGGGTGACTTCATTCCGCCACCTGCCACCGACTGGCCGCCGAATGGTGGCCAAGGGTAGGGGCACGACTACGTCGTGCCCTAGGGCGTGGCGTAGCCCCGCCCCTACCTCGCGTTCACCATGCGGCGAACGCGGAGATACAGCTAGGGCAGCACGCGGTGCTGCCCCTACCAAGATGCAGCACTGTCGTGACGTGGTCCCGATTCTGCCCCTACCCCTATTTAGCCCCATATCTGACCAATCTGACATTCCACATTGGCGGTGGATTTATCAGATTTAATGCGAATAATCCTGCCTATAAATCGCCATGCCGAACGCAAAATTCGAGAAAAAGGCGGTCTTTGAGCTCCTTGCCGATAGTATTGAAGCCCAGATCCGTCATGAAGGTTGGAAGGGGCTGCTCCCCTCGGGTAGGGACTTGGCCAACCAGCATAAGGTCAGCCTCCCGACCGTCCAGAAGGCCATCGCCCTCTTGATTGAGCGCCAGGTCTTGGTCAGTCGAGGGGGGAAGCGCCGCCTCGAGGTCGCCGCCGGCGTTTCCGGCTCCCATCGTCCTTCAGGTCATTTCGAAGTCCTGGTGCTCTCCACCCGGCCGCTGATTGCCTACGACGCTTCGATCTCAATGGGCATCCTGCAGCTCGGCGAGAGCCTTAAGGCCAAGGACGACGGCTTCCGGTTCGTCGACTTGAGTCACGTGCAGGGCGTGGAGCGTCGCAAGGCCGCGCACGCCGAGATGGTGAAATCGCGCCCGACGCACGTCATCCTGATGACGCCGGATGCGCACCTTTTCGCCGGCGTCTCGCGACACTCCGTGAAGATCGCCTCGATGTTCGGCGCCTTGCGTTCGAAGCGGATCAACGCCTTGGGCGTCCGCTACGGCTACCTGGTCGACATCGCGATGAAACACCTGATTCCATTGGGTCATCGTCACTTCCTGATGCCCTTCTTCGGCCGTAAGATCAAGATGCGCGAGTCGCTGGCGGCCATTGCCCGCATCGCCAAGGAGCAAGGCGTGCGCATCGAGGTGAAGCTTACCGCGCAGCCGCTGACGACCGACAATATCGGCAAGTTTCTCGGAGCGGGCTTGGAGCGTGGCGCGACCGCGGTGATTTTCCCGCAGTGGACGGATTTCATGCCGGCCATCGCCTATTTCGCCGCACGTGGGCTGGAGTTTCCGCGCGACCTTTCCGTCGTGGCCCTCGTCGGCAACGCGACCACCCGGGTCTATGCGCCGCCCGTCGCCTGTTGCCTCAGTTCGCCCAACAGTATCGCCCAGCAGGCCGAGGTCTGGATTCGTTCCGAAAAGGTCGACGACGCTGCCTACGTCTCGGTCTACCAGCGTACCTGGGAGTCCGGCGGATCCATCGGCCCGGCGCCGAAGCGGTAGGGACAGCACCACGTGCTGTCCTTTTGTCTCGGGCCGCCGTAGGGCGGCCGAGGGGTGGGGCGTGGCTTCGCCGCGCCCTTCGTCAGGGGAGTGCACGATGAATCGTGCCCCTACCTGGGTTCGCCCTGCGGCGAACAAGACAACGCACGTCCCTACCTCACCACCCTACCGACACTCACTTCTGACCAATATCACAGGCCACAAGCCTTCTTCTATTTTACTTATCATTAAATGAGGATTGTCGGCGCTATGTTGCGCCCGGTTTTTTCCGCGGTCCGTCGTCCTTTCCTGGTCGCGGCCTCCACCCTGATTTTCGTCACCGGTCTGTCGCTTTCCGCGCAGGTCGCCCCGACGCTCGATCCGGCGCGTATCGATCAGAACCTGAAGGCCGCCCCGCAGCCGAAGTCGGCGCCGCGCAAGGAGCTCACGTTGAACAACAAGCAGCTGCCGCCGAAGGACGCCGCTTCGCTCGCCTTCACGTTCAAGGAACTGGTCTTCGAAGGCAACGCAGCGCTGACCTCCGAGCAGCTCGCTGCGCTCTGGGCTCATCAGGCCGGCGACACGGTGACGATCGAGGAGGTCTTCGCTTTGGCGAACGCGATCACGAAGCTCTATGCCGACGCGGGCTATGCGCTCTGCTTCGGTGTCGTGCCTGAGCAGGATATCAAGGACGGCAAGGTGAAGGTCGTCGTCGTCGAAGGATTCGTCAGCGGCCACTCCTTCGGCGTGGCCCAGCCGCACGGCCGTGCGCTCCTTGCCGTCGACGCCCAGCTCCGGCGCATCAAGCTTTCCAAGCCGTTGCGCGCCGAGGTGCTTGAGCGCGATATCCTGCTCATGGATGACCTGCCGGGCTGGTCCGTCGGCTCCGTCCTTTCCGCGTCCCCGAACGTCGTCGGCGGCTCCGACCTTTCGCTGGAGTTCACCCGTGATCCGGATACCTTCGACCTGAGCTGGAACAACTTCCTCCCGAAGGGACTCGATCATCAGGTCGTCGGCGCCTCTTGGTCGGGCTTCGGTCATCTTGATGGCGCAGATGAACTCTCGCTGGGCTACTACCACAGCCCGAATGGTAACGCCTACCAGAGCTTCAATGCCGCCGCGTCGACGCTCGTGGGCACCGATGGCGAACGCCTCGGCGTCACGTTCTCGCAGTCCGATAGCCGCCCGACCGATCCGCTGCTCGTGCCCCTCGAATACAAGGGCCTGTCCCGCAACACGCGCCTGACTTTCTCGAAGCCGCTCATCCGTTCGCGTTCCTCCACGCTCCTGGCCGAGGCGTACCTCGGCGCCCAGGATTCGCAGAGCTCGATGACGACCGGCACGCCCACGCGTGACGCGATCCGCACCGTCGGCGCTTCGCTCACCTACGATTTCGCGCGTCCCGACCAATCCTCGAACCTCGTACGCCTCAATCTCGAGCAGGGCCTCGATTGGCTCGGCGCCCAGGGCAACTCGCGCGCCAATGGTTCGACGACGTTCACCGTCGCCTCGCTCGACTTCACGCGCACCGCGCCGCTTGCCTCGCTTGGTTCGGGAGCCCTCTCGTATTCGTTCGCGGCCCAAGGCCAGTACTCTCTCGGCAGCCCGCTGCTCAGCGCCGTGGAGTCCTCTTTCGGCGGCCGTCAGTTCGGCCGCTTCTTCGATTCCGGTTCGATGAGCGGAGAGCAGGCGCTCTTCGGTTCGTTCGAGCTGCGCTACGCGCTGCCGCTCTCGCTCGGTTTCGCCGAACCCGTGCGCGCGCAGTTCTACGTCTTCACCGACGCTGGCCTCACCCGCCAGCAGGGCGTCCTGCAGCCGCAGGAAGCCCGTGCGCGACACGCCGCTTCCGCCGGCGTCGGCGTCCGCCTCGGACTCCCGCACGGCATGAACGCCCTCGTCGAGGTCGCCCGTCCCGTCTCCCTTCCTGCCGGCTACACCGGCGACACGTCCAACCGCCTCAACGCCTCCTTCGGCGTCCGCTTCTAAACTTTAAAACAAAACTGTCATGGCTCCCGCTTATTCCGTCAAACGCCGCTTCCTCCCGCTCGCCACGCTCCTCGTGGCCGCGGTGCTGAATCCGCTTTCCTCCTCCGCCAACCCCACCGGCGGCAATGTCACCGGCGGCGCCGCCACGGTGTCCGGCCAAGGCACGTCCCGCGTCACGATCGACCAGTCTTCGGATCGCGCGTTCATCGAGTGGAATAGCTTCTCCGTCGCGAAGGGCGAGAGCGTCCGCTTCAACCAGCCGTCCGCTTCGTCCGTCACCGCGAACAAAGTCGTCGGCGTCGCGCCGTCCGAGATCCTTGGCGCGGTCTCGGCCAACGGTCGGATCATCCTGATCAATCCCAACGGGGTCTTCTTCGGCAAGGGGTCGACCGTCGACGCCGCGGGCCTGATCGCCACCACCCTCGACCTCGACAAGGATTCCTTCCTCACCGGAGGTAAGCTCAAGTTCTCGTCCGCCTCGGATCTCTCCGCCTCCGTCGTCAACGAAGGCACCCTCACGATCGCCGACGCCGGCCTGGGCGCCCTCGTGGCCCCCCATGTCCGCAACTCCGGCGCCCTCGTGGCCAATCTCAGCACCGCCGTGCTCGCTTCGGGCAAGGCGTTCACCGTGGACTTCGCCGGCGACGGCCTGATCGCGTTCGCGCTCGGCGAAGGCATCGCCTCGACGCTCGTCGGCGCCGACGGCCAGCCGCTCAAGGCCCAGGTCGAACAGGCCGGTGAGGTCATCGCCGGGCGCATCGTGCTTTCCGCCGCCGCCGCCCGCGAAGTCGTTAACCAGTCCGTGAACGTCTCGGGTCTCGTGCGCGCCGGTTCCGCCGGTCGTAACGCCGATGGATCCATCTCCCTGCGTGGCTCGAACTCCGTCGTCGTCGCCGCCGGCGCCGAAATTTCCGGCGCGAAGGTCGCCATCGACGCCGATAATACCTCCGTTTCAGGCAAGGTCTCCGGCAGCTCCATCCAGCTCACCGGTGATACCGTCGCCGTGCTCACGGGCGCATCGCTTTCCTCGGACGGCGGTTCCATCCTCGTCGGCGGCGATTGGCAGGGCACGAGAGGCGTCCGCCAGGCGATCACCACCTCACTGGAAGCCGGTGCGACGATCGACGCAGGGCAGGGCGGCAAGGCCGTGCTCTGGTCCGACATCACGAACGCGGATAGCGTCACCACCGTCGCCGGTACCGTCCGCGCCCTCGGTGGCCGTATCGAGACGTCCGGTCATGTCCTCGAACTTCCGGGCGTCGTCACGGCGGGCCTAGGCGGCACGTGGCTCCTCGACCCCACGAACGTCACCATCACCACGACCAGCTCGACCGGGACGCTCGCGGGCGACCTGGCGAACGCTGGTTTGACCAACATCAAGGCGACGGACATCCAGACCGCGGTCAACGCCGGTTCGAGCGTGACTGTCCTGGCCACCGGCACCTTCACGCTCAGCACCCCTCTGGCCTTTGCCCCGGCCGTCGGCGTCACGGGTTCGCTCACCTTGAATAACCTGGCCGGCACGATGGGGGCCAGCACCAACGTGACCATTGCTACCACGGGCGGCGTCAGCAACAGCGGGCTCGGCACGGTCAACTTCAACATCTTCTCGAACGGCACGATCAATCTGTCGGCCCCGATCGCGTCGACCAACGGGCCGATCAACGTGGCGCTCCAGAGCGCCAACCAGACGACCAGCAACTCCGGCGTGGCGAGCAATATCAACATCAATTCCAACATCACCACGCGGGGCGGCTATCTGGTCCTCGATTCGACGGGCGGGACCATCAACGGCCTCGGCACCAGCGCTCCTTCGATCACGCGCGGCGCGGATCTGGCGACCTCGGGCAAGGGAGGGAGCAACAGCATCAATGCGGCGATCAACACCACCACGAGCGGGGCGGCCGTCAGCGCCACGACCCCCGGCGGAAATCTCGTCGTAGCTACCTCTGGGCAGTTTGGCCTGCAGACGCAGACCCTCGGTCGTGCGGATATCGGTGGCAGCGCGATGTTGAGCCTGAAGGGCGGGAATCAGTCCACCACAGGTGGCGCCTACTGTTGGTTGCTCGGGACTGGCACCGGGTACTTCAAGGCTCGGGGAGACATCGTCGCGGATGCGCGCACGCCCTTTGGCGTCAATACGACCATCTGGGTCCAAGGGGCGCCGATCACTTCCTATGCCGGCAGCATCACGCTCTATTCCTCCACGGGCAGTTCGGGCGGCGGTTATGGACAGATGGCGATTCAATCGCCGGTCACTGCTTATGGGCCGATCACCATCCAGGCCCTCGCGGAGGGCAATGTCGGCAACACCATTTATCCGACGCTGACCAGTAATTCAGCGGGCACCATCACATCCTCGACGGGACTCGTGTCGATTACGGTGACCGGGAAAAACTCCGGCGTCTATGCCACCACCCTGGCAGGGCTCATCACCGGACCACAGGTGGCGATCGCCGCGACCAATAGCGCCGCGGGCGGCCTCGGTATCTCGATGACTGGGTCTGCCAGCGGCGTGACCATCACCGCTGACGCCGGGACGACGTACCCGACGGCTGGCAATGCCTTGAGCGTCACCGCTACGGTCGGCACGGCCGGCGTCACGGGCGGGATCACGGTGACGGGCGGCAACATCATCAACCAATCGAACGGCGGCAGCGTCGCTTTCGTCACCAACGGCGACCTCACGGCGACCTCCGCGGTCAATTTCTCCACGGCCAATACCTCCGCTGGCGCGCAGACGATCACTTACGACACCCGCTCGGGCAACCTGACCAGCCAGATCACGACGGGGTCTTTCACGTATAACGCCACCGGCGCCACGCAGAAGGTCAACTATGTCGAGGAATCCAATGGCTCGAACCTGACGATCGGCAATTCCGTCAGCTCGGCGATCGCGCTTTCCGGTTACATCCTGGTGGACAACACCAACAGCGGAGTGCTGACGCCCGCCTCGGCGATCGCCGGCATGACCACCGCGGTCGGGGTCACGGCCCAAGGCTCACTGTCCGCCGGCGACTACATCGCCCTCACCGGGATCAACAACAGCTCCACCCTGAACGCGGTCAGCCTAGGCGCCGCCACCTTGACGGTGACGAGCGCGTCCACCGCCGCCGCGGCGATCACCGTCATCGGGAATCATAACGTCGCCAACATCGGCAACCCCGGCATCGCCTCCACCGGCGCGATGGCGATCCAGTCCAACGGCGGCAGCTTCCTGTTTAAATCGAACGGCGACATCAGCCAGACGGGGGCGGTCACCTTGGCGGCGAACACCAGCGGAGTGGCCTCCAGCGTCACTTACGATACCACCTCGGGGAATAAGAACGCGACCATCACCTCAGGTTCGTTGACTCTGATCGGCGGTGCGGCGGCTTCGAACACCGCTATCAATTATATCCAGAAATCGGCGGGCGCGGCCTTGGCGGTCGGCGCCATCACCATGCCTGGATCTATCACGTTGGACAACACCTATGGCGGTACGGGCGGGGTCGGCGGCACGGCGACCAGCGGGTTCATCACTTCCGCCAATGCCGGCACGCTGGCCACGGCGTCGAATGGCATCACGGTCAGCGGAGCGTTGAGCGCAGGCGCCTATGCCGGAGCCGGCGGCATCACGCTCAATGGCGTGACCACCGGAACCTATGGCGTCACGGCGAACGCGGCGCTGACGTCCGCGGTCGGGGCGATCAGCATCACCGGCCTGACCACGGCCGCGGCTGGCACGGGGGTCTACCTCATCAGCGCCACTATCACGGCCTCGGGGGGCACCTACGCGGCCGGCACGAGCCCCTCTTCGGACGCCATCCGCATCACGGGCACGGCGTTGTCGGGTCAGGCGGCCATCAACCTCGCCGGCACGACGTCGATCACGAACAATTCGACGAACGGCAATACCGACCTGATCGCGAACGTGGGCAATTTCGTCGACCCGGTGACGATCACCAACGCCGCATCGGCGGGGGCCATCGAGGTCAGCGCGATCGGCAGCACGTCTGCCATCACGAGCGTCGCGGGCACGGTCTTCACCCAGAACTCCAACGCCGGCATCGTCCTGGCGACTTCCCAGAACGGCAATCTGACGGCACCGAAGATCGCCAACAACGGCACTGGCAACGTGATCCTCGCCGCCGGCGCCTATCTGCCGGTGGGCACGGGCACGGGCGGCCAGATCGTCGGGGTGAGCACCAACACCCTCACCTCCGCCTCCGGCAACGTATACCTCTTTGCCGGTCAGCCGGGCGCGAGCTTCACCAATCCGACGACGCTCGCCTACCTGAACAGCGCCCTAGGCACGCTCTCCTTCAACAACACGGTCTTCTCGCAGGCCTATCATACGGGCAATGTGCCGGCGACCTCGCTGGTCGATACGGCCATCAACCTCGCCAACCTGCCTTCGGCTAACACGAAGACCGGTTCGTCCGCCGGCCCCGCCATCCAGTTCCGTGTCTCGCCTTCCTACCAGATGGTGCTGAGCGCCCACTTGACGAAAGTCTATGGTACGTCGGACCCCGCCAACACCACCAACAGCGTGGCCGTCGCCGGCAGCCTTGAGAACCAGCTCGCCGCGAGTTTCTCGACCCCGGCCACGAACCCCACGGGCCTGCGTAACAACGCCGGCACGACGGAGATCATCCTGTCCGTCAACGGCACGAACTTCTATCTCCCGCTGACGAATTTCCTGAACAGCGTCACCGGTACGCGTACTGGTTATGGCGTCCTCGCGGGCGAGCAGGCCTATGTCGTCCCGACTTCCGGCGTCGATCCCAAGTACACCTATAGCTTCAACAGCACGATGGGCATCCTGCTGACCTCGGGCGTCACCGTATCCGGCGTGGCCGGCACGGTGCCCACGAGCCTCGCGATCACGAAGGCGCCGCTGACCGTCACTTCCTACGGCACGAACTTCACCTACGACGGCGTGACGAAGTACGGCAGCCTCATCTCGGTCGCCGGTCTCGTCGGCGCCGTCGACGGCGTGGCCACCGGCGACGCGGTCACGGGCGCGACCAGCACCTTCCGCACGGGCGCGACGGTCGGGTCCGGCACGGTCATCGCCAACCCTGCCACCACGGTCGTGAACGCTGGCACCTACAACGGTACGCCCAGCGCGGCGGTCGGCTCCGGTCTCGCGAACTACAACGTGAGCTATGTCGGCGCGGCCTTCACGGTGGCACCGGCTCCGCTGAGCATCACGAACAACGCCGCGGCGGCGACCACCTACGACGGCAGCAGCACCTATGGCAGCCTCTTCGCCGCCGCGGGGTACACGGTGACGGGTCTGGTCGCCTCCGAATCCATCGCCTCCGTCGCGCAGAATTACAAGGCGGGCGTCGTCGTGGGCTCCGGCACGTCGCTCAGTTCGTCCTCGGTCGCCCAGGCCGGCAGCTTCAACGTCACGCCGAGCGCCGCGGTGGCCGGTGCGGGCACGTCGCTGAGCAACTACTCCATCACCTATGTCGGCCGGGCGTACGCGGTGGACCAGGTCGTGCTCAACAACCTCAGCCTGAGCGGCGCGAACCATAGCCTGGTCTACAACGGCGGCCTCCAGGCCAATTATGGCGCGACGGTCATCGGCCTGCTGGGCAGCGATGCGGTCACGATCAATGGCTATGCGTCCGGCAAGGATGTCGGCACCTATACCGATGCCCTGACGCTCACCGCGGTGGGGGGCACCAATCTCAGCAATTATAACATCCTCACCACGCAAGGCGTGCTCACGATCACCGCGGCGCCGCTGACGATCGTCGGCGCTTCCACGAGCGTGGTCTACAACGCCGCCTTGCGCACCAACGCCGCCGCGACCGTCACGGGCCTCCGGGGTAGCGACAGCCTCACCGTCACCGGCGCCGCCGCCGGCAAGCACGTGGGCAGCTATGCCGACGTCCTGACCGCCGTGGCCGGTTCCGGGACCTCCTTGGCTAACTATGCCGTCACGACGACCAACGGCGCGTTGACCGTCACTGCGGCGCCGTTGACGGTGACCGGCGCCTCTTCGTCGCGCGTCTACAACGCTTCGACCCAAGCCAATTCCGCGGCGGCTGTCGTCGGTCTGGCCGGGGGCGACACGGTGACCGTCTCTGGCTATGGAGCAGGTCGCAACGTCGGCACCTATGCCGACGCGCTCACCGTGACCGCCGGCCTCGGCACTTCGCTGGGCGACTATGCCGTCACCCAGACGAACGGGACGCTCACGATCACGCCGTTCCAGTTCTTCTTCGGCCCGCACGGCGGCGTCGGTCCCCGCATCGTCGGAGCGGCCAACGACAAGGTCTACGACGCCGGTACCGCGGCGACGGGCAGCGTGAACGTGCTCGGCTTGCTGGGCAGCGATACGCTCACGGCGACGGCGACTTCCGCTGCGTTCGACACCAAGAACGTCGCGGGCGGCAAGACGGTCACCTTCGGGGGAGTGGCCGTGCAAGGCGATGCGACCACGCTGGCCAATTACACCCTCGGCGGGACCACGAGCGTGACCACGACCGCCGCCGTCACCCCGGCGCCGCTCAGCGTGAGCGCCTCGACCGACACCAAGGTCTACGACCGCACGACGGCTTCGTCCCGGCTCCCGACCGTCACGGGGCTGCTCGGCAGCGACACCCTCACGGGTCTCACGCAGGCTTTCGCCGACCGCAACGTCCTCGGCGCCGGCGCTTCGACGCTGGTGGTCCAGAACGGCTACGTCCTCACCGACGGCAACGGCGGCGCCAACTACGCGCTCACCGTCAACGCCGCGGCGGGCACCATCACGCCGCGCCCGCTTTCCGCCACGGGCATCACCGCCCAGAACAAGGTCTACGACGCCACCACCGCCGCGGCGCTCAGCACCACCAGCGTCCAGGTGACGGGCGTTCTGGCCGGCGACGTGAGCTCCATCAACATCGTCATCGGCGCCAACGTGACGGGCACCTTCGCCGACGCCAACGTCGGCACGGGCAAGGCCGTGAACCTCGCCGGGATCAGCCTCACCGGCCTCGGCTCCGCCAACTACACGACGGATGGCATCGGGGGTGTCACCGCCGATATCACGAAGGCTCCGCTGACCATCGTCGGCGCGACCACCAGCGCGGTCTATGCCGCCGCGCTCCAGACGAATGCCGTCGCGACGATCACCGGCCTCCGGGGCGCGGATGCGATCACCGCCAGCGGCCGCGGGGCCGGCACGAACGTCGGCACGTACGCCGACAGCCTGGTCGCCGTCGCCGTCGGCAGCACGTCGCTCGGCAATTACAACATCACCGTGACCAATGGCAGCCTCGCCATCACGCCCAAGGCGCTGACCGCGGTCGCAGTGGCCAACAACAAGGTCTACGACGCCGGCACCGCGACCACGGGCAGCGTGACGCTTACTGGCTTGGTCGGAACCGATGCGAGCACCGTCGTCGCCCAGGGCAGCTATGCCTTCGCTCAGTCCGACGTCGGCACAGGTCTCCCCGTGGCGGTCACCGGCCTGACGCTCACCGGCGCGGGTTCGGGCAACTACAGCCTGCCGGGTTCCGCGCTTACCGCTTCCGCCGCCATCACGCCCGCTCCGCTGAACGTCTATGCGAACAGCGACGGCAAATTCTACAGCCTCACCGATGCCGCCGGCAACGCCGCCAACACCTCGGGTTACAACGGCTATGCGGTCACTGGCTTCGTCGGCGGTCAGACCCTCGCGGTGCTCACGGGCAGCCTGGCGGCCGCGGGGCAGGGGATTACGGTGACCCGCACCGGCCTCACCAACCCAGCCGTGCTCGGCGCCAACAATGTCGAGCAGGCCGGGACGTACGCCGGAGCGTTGGTGCCCGCTGGGCCGGCTGCTTCTGGCAATTATGCGCTTAATTATGTCGCCGGCAATTTCTCCATCGCCGGTCCGGGCTCGGCCCTGATCAGGCTCGTCGGGACCTCCACGGTGCCCTACGGCGCGGCTCCGGCGAGCCTGCCGGTCACGGTCTCCTACCTCTCCGGCGGGTCTTCCATCACCTCGCTCTCGCTTTCGTCTGCGACCGTCGCCGGCAGCGTCATCTCGTACGTCTTCTCGGACGTGCTTAACAACACGATTTCGTTCGATATCTCGGCGGCCAGCCTGCCGCGTTCGACGAGCAACCACGTCAAGGTCGGTAGCTATGCCCTGACCTCGCTCATCGGCAACGTCGACACCAGCCATGCCCCGAGCTTGAACGGCACCGCCGTCACCACGGCCGGATCTTATACCGTCACGCCGGCGGCGGCGACGCTCGCCGCCACGGGCAGCACCCGCGTCTACAACGGCGCGACCCAGACGCAGTCCGCCACGCTTACGGGCGTGCTTGCCGGCGACCTCGTGGCGTATGCCGGCGTGGCTGCCGGTCGCAACGTCGGCACGTATGCTTCTAACCTCGCGGTCTCGGCTGACCCCGCCACCAGCGCCGACGCCGGCAATTACGTCGTGACCCTGGTGAACGGCAACCTGGTCATCACGCCGTTCCAGCTCGTCCCGGGCGGCACGCCTTCCAGCAGCAGCCCTGGCATCGCCGCCACGGCGAACAGCCGCGCCTATGACGGTACGACCGCGGCCACGGGCACCATCACCCCGGTGCTCTTCGCCGGTGACACCCTGACCGCGGAGGCGGGATCGGCCACCTTCGCGAACAAGCACGTCGGCAGCGGCAAGACGGTCACTTTCGGCGGCATCGCCCTCGTGGGCGACGCCGCGACGTTGGCTAATTACGACCTGCCTGCGAACCTCACCCTGACCGCTCCGGCGGATATCACCCCGGCGACCCTGACGGTCAACGGGCTTTCGGCCAGCAGTCGCGTCTATGACGGCACCTTGGTCGCCGCGCTCAATACCTCTGCCGCCACGGTCGCGGGGGTCTTCGCCGGTGACACCATCACCGTCGCCGCTGCGGGCGTAAGCGGGCTCTTCGCGGACAAGAACGTCGCCAACGGCATCGCCGTCACGGCGCCTTCCATCGGCTCCGCCCTCGTGGCAGGTAGCGGCACCTTGTTGAGCGACTACACCGTCAACACGGTGACCGGGCTTAGCGCCAATATCACCAAGGCATCGCTGACCATCACCGGCGTCACCGGGGTGGATCGTGCCTACGACGGCACCACCGCTGGGGCGGTCAATTCGACCAACGCCCAGCTGGTTGGCGTCGTCGCGGGCGACGCCATCACGCTGGTTACCTCGGGGGCGGTCGGCGTCTTCGCCGACAAGAATGCCGCCGATGGTATCGCGCTAGCCGTCTCCGGCAATACTCTGACGCCCGCGGCCGGCACATTGCTCAGCAACTACAGCCTTAGCCAGCCCACCGGTATCACCGCGAACATCACCAAGGCCGCTGTCACCGTCACGGGTGCGCAGTCGACCGTGGTCTATGATGCCGGCACGCAGAACAACGGCCCCGCGAGCGTCTCGGGCCTCGCCTCGGGCGAATCCCTGATCGTCTCCGGCTTCAGTTCCGGACGCAATGCCGGCACCTATGCGGATACGCTGAGCGTGACGGCCGGTGCGAATACTTCGTTGGGTAATTACGTCATCACGAAGACGAACGGGGCGCTCACGATCACGCCGTTCCAGTTCTTCTTCGGTCCGAACGGCGGCGTCGGGCCCCGTATCGTCGGCGCAGCCAACGACAAGGTCTACGATGCCTTCGCCGCGGCGACGGGCACCCTTAGCGTGCTTGGCCTCCTGGGCGCCGACGTGCTGACGGCGACGGCCTCGTCCTCGACCTTCGATACCAAGAACGCAGGGAGCGGCAAGACGGTGACCTTCGGAGGCATTACCGTCCATGGCGACGCGACCACGCTCGCGAACTACACCCTCGGCGGCACGTCGACCGTCGCCACCACGGCGGCCGTTACTCCAGCGCCGCTCACGATTACTGGGTCGAACGCTTCGCTGGTCTACAACGCGGCGACGCAGGCCAATGCGGCAGCGACCGTCGCGGGCTTGGTCGGCGGCGAGGCGGTCACGCTCACCGGCTACGGTGCTGGACGCAACGTCGGCAACTATGCGGATGCGCTGAGCGTCTCGGCTGGCGCGAATACCGTCCTCAGTAACTATGCGGTGACGATCGTGAATGGCGGTTTGACCGTCACGCCCTATCAGCTGCACTTCGGTCCGAACAGCGGCGTCGGTCCCCGCGTCGTCGGGGCGGCCAATGATAAGGTCTACGATGCCGGCACGACGGCGACCGGTGGCGTCAGCGTCCTCGGGCTGCTCGGAACGGATACGCTCTCGGCGACCGCGACCTCCGCGACGTTCGACACCAAGGACGTCGGCACGGGCAAGGCCGTGACCTTCGCGGGCATCTCCCTTGGCGGGGATGCCACCACCTTGGCGAACTATACCCTCGGTAGCACGACCACGCTCGGCGCCACCGCGGCCGTGACCCCGGCTCCGCTCACGATCGCCGGCGTGGCTACGACGTCGACCTACAGCGCCGTGGCTCAGACCAATGCCCTGGCCTCGGTTTCAGGGCTTGTCGGCAGCGAGACCGTCACGGTCTCCGGTTACGGCGCTGGACGCAACGTCGGCACCTATGCGGATGCGCTGACCGTGACCGCCGGTGCCGGCACCTCGCTGAGCAACTATGCGATCACGAAGACGAACGGGGCGCTCACGATCACCCCGTTCCAGTTCTTCTTCGGCCCGAACGGCGGCGTCGGTCCCCGCATCGTCGGCGCGGCCAACGACAAGGTCTACGATGCCTTCACCGTGGCGACGGGCAACGTCGGCGTGTTTGGCCTCCTGGGG
>Ga0214206_1000291_pt1 | contig 14114 bp, 16 predicted proteins | sample TroBogEpilimnion_26_FD_153044 | JGI IMG/M metagenome (GOLD analysis project Ga0214206, IMG submission 153044) | Freshwater microbial communities from Trout Bog Lake, WI - 07JUL2009 epilimnion | ecosystem: Environmental > Aquatic > Freshwater > Lake > Epilimnion/Euphotic zone | place: Trout Bog...
GCTGTAATACCTGTATTAGAAATACTGAACTGTGTTCCAGTAAGAGTTAGTCCCGTACCTGCCGTGTAAGCACCAGGGCCTGCAATCTGTACAAAATTCAGTGGCGTTGTGCCTACAACAATAGGAAAATCAGTAGTTTGCACCCACTGAGTAGACGTGTTAACCGTACCACTAATAATGTATGTAGTGTCTCCTGGTGCAATTTCATTGGTACCAACACCTGATTGGTCGTAATCAGTTGCACGTGTGAGTACCCATGCAGTTGAACCTGAACCAACACTGGTTACTGTATAAATACCGTTGTACTGACCACTTGTTTCGTTTTTAACAAGAATACGTTGGCCAACTGTTGGACTACCACCATCAATAGATAAAGTGGAAAAAGGCGATGTTTTGGTAATTGTTGCGCCAACACCCGAAGAACCATTGTTATAAGTAACAGAACCTAAGTCAGCAGTAGTCGCATAGTTACACGCAGCGTGATAGTTAACATTTGATATAGCCGCATCAACATACTGCTTAGTTGTTAATTGCAACGCTTGTGTTGGGTCTTGCGTGACCGTAACTGAGGTCAGTCCAGCAGGAGTCAACGAAGTGCCACCAAGGGCGATATTGGTCGTTCCAAACGTAATCGAACTGTTGGTCAATGCGCTGTTTGGAATGTTGGTCAGCGTGTTTGTTGATCCACTGATCGACTTGTTGGTCAGTGTGTCAGTTGTTGCCCGACCAACCAAAGTGTCGGTGCTGGTCGGTAATGTCAGCGTGCCAGTGTTGACAATGGTGCCAATGACTGGGCTTGTCAGCGTTTTGTTGGTCAGAGTCTGAGTGCCTGTCAAAGTCACCACAGTTGAATCAATGGCAATCGTGACAGCCGATGCGCCGCTGTAACTGGTACCAGTCAATCCAGTGCCAATCGTCAACGCACTACTTGCAGTGGCCGTTACCGTTACAGATGAACCAAGAGAAACACTTGATCCATTAATAGTAATACTGCTATTTGTTAATTGAGCATTTGTAACAGTCCCAGACAAAACGGTCGTTGGAATAGTAGTAGAAGCAGTCATTGCCGATACCCCATTACCGTACACATAACCCGTTAAAGTTGATGCGCCTGTTCCACCATTAGGAACAGTTAAGATTCCCCCTAAAATAATACCCCCAGAAGTGGGCATAGAGGGCGATAGACCCGTTGTTCCACCACTAAATGTAGTCACCCCTGACCCAGACACAATTGCGCCCCATGCGTTGTTTGTGTAAGACTCTAAAGATGATGTATCTGTGTTGTATCTAATCGTTCCATTAGTTGCTGTTCGTTGAACCGTAGTACCCGATGGCAAAACTACGCCACCATTACCAGGTAAAACTGGATTAGAACTAATTCCTATTGTTGGGTTGCCACTATTCGCATTCCCGTTAGTAACACTAATTTGGTTTGTTGTGCCATTAATAGAAGTTTGACTAACCGTAGATCCATTGATAGTTACTAAACCAATTCCTGATAAAGAATTAAAGTTTTGTAATAAATTACTTAATGCAATACTTGGATTTCCTGAAATACCATCAGGATTTGTAATTGTTAAACCAGATCCTACCGCTAAACTTCTATTGGTAACCGTATTCCCATCAGTTTTAACTATTATTCCAGTGCCAACACTATTTAAAGAGTTAGCCGTACCTGTCATAACTACTTGCAAAGTGCTCCCTGCACCATTATCAGTAAGCGATAAACCTGTACCTGTGGTTAAATATCTAGATTGTGTCAACCCAGAAGTCGATCCTACCGTTAAAAAAGGATAGTTGAGCGCCCCTGCGCCCGATATAGCACCTGTAGTCGTTTGTACCGTCACCCCATTTTGAACAATAGGAACAGACTCCGAACCAGTCAGAGCTTGAGCGTTAGGTAATTGGGTAATTGATACTTGTGCCATATTATGGTTGCAATCCTATTATTGCTTGATTACCGTCCTGAGAAGGTGTTTCACCGCTTTGTTCTGTACTTAACACTTCACCACCATATGGCATAGTTACTATATCATTTGGATTGAGAGCAACACTTACATCTGGCCTTGGAAATTGTAAAGTTATCCTCTCTGTTTTTCTAGCAGGTAGCCTGTAAGGGTCTTTCTGATCTGCGCACCCTTGTTGACAAACCTTCAATCCTGGAAAATTTGGGTCAGGCATTGCTTCAACAATAGCCCTTTTCATCTTACATCTATCACAAATAAAAATTGCTATCGTTGCATTGCCTTCAGTATTGAGGAACATTGGCATACGTTACCTCGTATATACTGAAATATTTGGGCTGTAGTAAATTGGCGATCTGTCTCTGTTTTCATTCTCTGCCATTGTGAAGTACTTGTCAGCTTGACCTTCAAGATACTGTACTCTGGCCAAATCAACTCCAGGCAAAACCAAGCTCATTTGATGAGCTAGCATCATTTGTATAGCTTGGTTAAAGTACTGAGGTATCTCTAACTGACCATTCAATTGACCCACATCCATAACTTGGCGAGAATACCAAATTGTCATCTGTACAAATGGATCACTAGGAGTTGGCCACAAAGTTATTGTGGATTGAGGAATAGTACGGTTAAACCAATATTGAAAAGGTTGATTTGCTGTGAAATTCTTGTTTGGTAGGTTTGTGTAATCATCACGATTTAACCTTGACATTGTGATTTCTGTTGAATTATTTCCAACATAAAACTCAGCAACATTAAGCGTATTACCTGATGTCTCACGCATTCTGTAGTATTGGGCAGTAACACCTGGGTCAATGTCATACCATAACCATGTACCACTCACCCAAGTAGTCACGCCTGTGTCTTCTAATAGGTTCCAAGTAGTTCCATCGTTAGACCACTCTAACAATATGTGAAAAGAACCTGAAGTTGCAGGCAAAATACCTATAGATCCAGCATATATACCATTATTAGTACCGTAATTAACACCAATATAGCCATTTGGACTTGTCTGTGCGTCACTTGTTAAAACATTGTTATCAAAAGCTAATCCTGTATTTCCTGAAGATGAGAAATAACCACCAAAATTTGTAGGCGTAGGACGATTTAAACGCCTATATAACGCATTTAAAACATCAACACCACCTACGGGTAGTAAATACTCATATTGGTCAGGATTGAGGCCGTAGACTATCTTGTTAATAGCCCAGTAATTAATACCTTGATTAATTAAATTACTGAGTATAAAAAACAACGCTTGTTTTGAGGATTGGACTTGTTCAACGGTGAGCTCCTCCGCAAGCTTACCCGATAAACGGGCACCTTGGTCAATGAACTGCTGTACAGTTACTACAGTCTGTCCTACCGTTCCGCTGTAAGCCATGGGTTACCTCAAAACTTATGTTTGTGTTTCGGATTTTTTTGTTCCGCTGTATTAACCTTGCAATCTTTTAAACTAATCTTGCCACCATGAGCTTTTTTAAAGTGAGCAAATGCATCAAAATCACCTTCATCGTTTTCATTTTTATGATGCCAATCTTTTAAAGCTTGAGTTATTTCTTTACCATATTTTTTTTCTACTTCACCATAAGCTTTTTCATTTGCTTCGTTTTTGTAAGATTCTTTAGTTTTTAAATGTTTACCTAAACTTTTTCCGTACATGCTACGAGCACTTAAAGGTGGTTTTTTTTCTGATTCATAATCCATAATTTTCTCCTTTACCAAACGGGGCATTTCCAACGCTTGAGTGATGCTTTCGCCCGTTCAGCATCACCTTTTGAATGTTTCACTACCCCCGACATTCTCGCGCAAAAACTATCTTTACGCGAGCCGCCTTCAGGCTGTGGAGCTTTTAAATGTGAACCAGTTTTGGAGTTGTACGCTTTCCTACCAGCTTCAGTCATTCCAGCACCTTCTTTGGTGCTCAGATAGTGCCTGCCTTTGCCCTTAGTTGTTTTACTAATAGGGCTCACCATGAACAACCACCTGATTTTTTCATAGACCCACCGTCTTTTTTCTTAGCTGTCTTTGCTGATTCCACAAAAGATTCTTTAGTTGGAGCTCCCTTGCTACCAGGCTTGCGCATGTGTTCAACTGGCCTACCTTCAGCTTTTTCACGGGCTATCCTTTGTTGTTTTGCATGAATATTGGCATACAAACCAGGATGTCCACCATCAGCCATATGCTTAGGCTTAATGCCTTCTTCTTTCATATGGATAGCAGTAGCTGCCTGTTTAGCTAAACCACCCTTTGACTTTTTAGCAGCGTTCTTTTCTGCGTATGCAATTGCAACTGCTTGACGTTGTGGCTTACCTGCGTGGATTTCTGCCTCTACGTTGTGCTTAAATGCCTCAGGTGATTTGCTTTTGATTAATGGCATGATTAGGTTCCTACGCCAGTAGTGGTAGTGTTGTTTTGTATCAACTTACCAGTAATAATTACCCCTGCTGCTATTGTTGTAGCAGTGCTAGTAACTAATTGCCATTGAACATCAGTCTTTTCTGTATATACAAAAGGCTCATTAGATCTGTTGGCTGTATAAATAGATACAAAAGGTTGTTGTAATACATTAAGTTTTACGCCAGTATTGTTATTTATTGCTTGTACAGAGTAAGTAACAATATTTGCGGATGTATAACTATTAGATGTATTAACTTCAGCTAAATCTAGATAAAAAGAATAACCTGCTGGAACAGTATAGATAGTGCTCTGCGACTTGCTAATACCTATGTTAATTTGAGCAACAATGTTTGACGATTGTTTTAATGTAATAGTTCCTACGTTTGTAGTTTGACTAGTACCTGCTGACGTAAGCACTAAATTATTAACTCTGTAATAAGAGTTAACTGTAGTAACTCCTGTAACACCATTTAGTGCTAATGTTTCAGAAATTGGGTTAAAACTAGAATCCAATCCGCTAATCAATACTTTAGCAGAAGTATCGTCTGAAGCAGATGAACTTACTAAAGTTAAAGTGGAAGCAGTTGTTATGTATGTGTAAGTTGTGGCATTTTCCCACACTGGTATTTTGGTGTTGCCAACAGCAGATTGGTAACCAAAGATATTTACTTGTTGGTGGCCATAAATTTGACTACGAGCTACTTGAAGATCAAAAGGCTCGTATGCACCCATACGGGTTACTGATGAAACAATTCCATTACTCATAATTTATCCTTTTAAAAGTGGGGAGCCGAAGCCCCCCAACTTACTCAACACTTCTTGGTTTTGCCACCCTTGGCTTAGCCTTTGTTTACTTCGTGCATAGCTGTCATGTGAGCATCTTCAGCGTCATCCGTATGGGAATCCCCTTCAGTTAAATGCTTACCTTCAGGTGTGTAGAACTTGGTTCTGTACTCGCCCCAGTCTTTGTCTTTGTAAACCTTAGCTACATGTCCTTTAGGGCCAGTATGGGTCTTTATGAGTCGAAGATTTGGCTTCTCCTCACGCTCGACATTACCACCCTTCTTGAACGTACCAGATTGCAAACTATTAGCCACAGGCTTGCTAATGAAGTGATGAGGCATCTTTACAGCTTCCCCATCATTAACTACATTACCCCCTGTGGCGAAGTGCTTTTTTGAGGCGTGACCCCCATGCTTATACCCACCTGCATTAGCCTCTTTGACTTCACCAGTCTTTGTGTGAGACTTACCTGCTTTGGCTGAGTTAGCGGGACGATTTTCCCAGTTTCCACCCTCAATAGTATTGCGAGTTTCTTCTTTGTCAATCATTCCACCTGATGCCTTGTGGTGCATCTTGTGAGCCTTACCACCATGCCTGTATCCACCTGCATTACTCATAGGAATACCACCTGTTCCGTGGTTTCTATCAGCCTTTGCAGAGTGCATCTCAGTCTCTAGATAATCCCCCTCGTTGTCCTCAATAGTGCCACCAAACTTTGTTTTACCATTGTTTTTAGACTCATGAGTGTCGGCAGGAATATCTCCACCAGTTGCTTTGTGATGTTTCTTAGTATGGCCACCATGTTTATAACCTGCTGGCTTACCTTCTTTAATATCACCAGTGCCATGATGTTTGTCATGATGTTGACCATCAACAACCATTGTTTTTTCAAACTTCTTAGCACCTTTTTCAATGGTAGTGCGTGTTTCAGCTTTATCAATCTCGCCACCAGATGCTTTCTTCATTGGATGAGCGTGCTTCATATCCAATTTTTCGTGGTGATGTAACTCTTTTTCAAGTTTTTCAATGTCTTTCTTCTCGCACATTCCACCTTTTTTCATGCCTGTCAGTGCTTTGCGTACCATCATTGCACGTTGAGCACGTTGCTGAGGTGACATTTGGCCAAGAGCAGGTGCGCTCATTGGTGCCATTGGAGCTCCACCCATAGGTGCTTGTGCACCCATTGGCATTGCACCACCCATAACCTTATGAGCAACTTTACCGCCCTTTTTAAAGTTAGGGTTCATTGCTTTCATGCGCTCATGCATAGAAGGCTTCTTAGGTGACTTACCATGCTCAGCCTCAAATGCGTGGTGGGCACCATGCATCATCGAGCCAGTTGCTTGGTGCATACCTTTGTGACCATGTTCTTCTTTCATGCCTTTAACATGAACTTTGCCACCTTTTTTGAGCTTCAGACTGACTGATGGCTCATCGGTGTACATCTTCACCATTGGTTTAAATTCGGACATATTTATCTCCTATTAGGCTTGTGTTACACCAAGAGCACCTGTGCGAGTTGCATTAGGGCCTGAAGCAATACCTGGCAAAGCAATGACTGCAACTAGACGCTTGATACCATTTGATGCGCTTGATGGTACGTAAGTACCACGCACGTCACCAGTGGTAGATGTTGCAGGTGTAGTCATATCAGCCGCAACAAAAGTACCTGCATCATTTGCAAGAGTGTTGTTCCAACCTACGCGAACTACGTAACCCGCATCAAATGCACGTAATGGGAAACCCAAAACGTCTGTTGTGCCAACTGTAATTGCTACAGGTAGTGCACCACTGATTGCTATGCTTGATATTTGGTAAAACGCTTTCTTACCAGATACGTTAGCTACAGCAGATGATGTTGTACCAGTTGCAATTACTTCAGTCATTGATTGACCGTAGTAATCGTATCCTGATACTGTTAAGTTTCTGCTAGTTGTGATAGTTCCAGAGGCTGTTGTCAACTGAACCGCTCTAGCAGTATCCAATTGAATAACAGTTGTACCGTCTGTACGAACTACTGATTTAGCAGATGTACCCGCAGTCAATGTTAAATTTCCTGCCGCAGCGGGAGTTTGTGATGCTGCAATGTTTGCTGTTTGTAATGTCTGTGGAATTACGTCCCAAACATATTCACGACCTAATGGCCCAACACCAACTTCCATTGGAGAAGGATCACCTAGACCAGAGTTACCAGACGCATACATTGTTGTAGATGACGCGGTAGAAGATGTGTTTACAGTGTATGTACCTGTACCACCAGCTCCACTAACAAATGCAGTAATGTAAGACCCTGCTGTTACGTTTGATCCTGCTATGTACTGTCCTAGTACAAGAGAATCGCCCGACAACATCGCTGTAACGGTCAAAGTAGTTGAGGAAATAGAACCAGTAAATACTGATTCGCTATTTGAATTGTTAGTACCTATATAACCTTGTGCGGTACCTAAAAAGAGATCATCGCTAAATTGTGGCATTTTGTCTGCTCCTTGAAAAGTTTGACAAATCTGTAAAAAATAAGGGGAGAGATTTTGTCCCTCCCCACTAGCTTAGATACCAGGTGTACCGTAAGCGCAACGTGGATCGGTAAACCCAACGTCATAACGCTCAGTCGCTTTGTAACGCATAGAGTCAGTCTCGAAGTCACCTTCCATAGTCTTCTCTAAACGTCTGCGCATTAGGAGTTTGAATCCTTCTGGAGCATCTGTCTGCACCCACCATGCGGTAGATGATGTCAAACGTGATAGAACCGCTGCACCTTCGTCTAGCAAACCGATAGACTTGATGGGGTTGATATCATTGTTTGCATTACCAGCACGCAATACAGATTTCAACAATACTTCGGCTTGGAAAATGTTGCCTGGAGCCACAATCAATTGACGTGGTACCAAACGGATTCTCTTGCCGTTGTTGTCTACTGCTTGACGGATCTGAATCAACATTTGCTCTAATGATGTCTGGGACAATACAGCTGCAGTTGCTAACTGGTTGCTGAATGTACCGTTCACGATTGGGTGAGCTGTGTTAATCAAAGATACGCCATCACCACCTGGGTAGGCAGAGTTAAAGGCTGTGTTTAACACGTTAGCAGACAACAATTCTTTAGTCTCAACTAAAGATTGTGCCAAGTGACGTGCATAAACTTGACCGATACGGATGTGATCGCCATCTTCTACGAGTACTTTGGTCAATGCAAAAGCAAGACCGTATACTTTGTACAAGTAACGCTTGAGGAACAACACACCACCTTGTTGATAGGTGACGGGCGTACCATCGGGCAACTGGGGAGCTGCACCGAATCCATAAAGAACGGGTTCTTCATGGTAGTTACGTGGAATACCATCCTCTTCACGGAACACACGGCTCCATTCATCGGCACGTTGGTCATAGACTCCATCGAAACACTCGTTAAGAATTGGCTCAACGATTGATCTAAAGTCCGTACTGCGCATTGGGGCTGCCATAGCTTAGTCCTTTCTTAATTATGCAAATGCGGTGAAGGCACCGAACATTTGTGAGTTACTATTTACGACTCTAACTATTGTGTAAGAATCGCCCCAGGCGTTGTCAACATATGGCGCTAAGTCCACAACACGCATTTGACCTTGAGTTGCATTTCCAACTGCTGTACTAGCACCTAAAGTTGCTTGTGACAGACCAGTTGTAGATGAACCAGAGGTTACGTTTGTGAAGAGGTACTCATTACCAATTGTAGTTTGTGCCATTGAACCGTCAGCTTGGATTTCATAAACGATGTTGTTGTCGTTGTAGAAATAAGCTACACAAGTTCCTGCTGTGTAAGCAGTGCTTGCGGGCCAGTAGTTGGATACACGTGCACGACCAGTTGTGTCTGTCCACTGTACACCTGCAAAAGCTCCAGACCATGCGGCATTGGTGCTACTAGCAGTAACAGGAACAATAACACCTGCTGATGCAGAGTATGCTACAGGTTGTCCTTTGAGAATTTGGGTTGAATAACCCGATGTGATACCACCAGCTAACGCCTGAGCACGATCCAATCCTGAGGGGTGGAACGCAGGGCGCAAGCCAAATGGAGCATTAGTCGCTGACATAAGATCTCCTTAGTTAGCCCGAAAATACGGGTGTTTTACTTGGTTGCTGTTCAATAGAGCCAATACCATCGCCCTCAACATTTACAAGTGAACGTCCGTTACTATCTCGTGTGCCCTGAAGATTCTCAATCTGTACTCTTATCTTGTCAGCCTCTTCACGAGGTTTATCATGATGTTGATAAGTCATTACTTCTTGATAAATATCCATCGGCAATTTAAACAATAACATCTCATTACAAGAAATATACCCAACATGTTCACCCGACTTTACTCGATACTCCTCGTAGCCTGGTAACTCATCCGACTTAACGGGAACGTAACCCAGTCTCACCCTCTTATCAATTGAATCGTAACTATTGGTTGTCGAAAGCCAACATAAATGCCATCCATCCACATTTGGTATTTTTGGCAATGCTGATTGCGTCCACTCCTCGCTCCACATGCGTTTACGTTCCTGCGTAGAAATGAACTTTTCTTCTGGTGCCCTGCGGTTCGTGTCCTCGTTTGACCGATCATTACGACCACCGTCACCTAAAGATTTTTTGAGTCTAGATTCCATAATGTTTTCCCCTAATTAGTAGCGACCGTTTTGGCGATCAAATTTGATAAATTCTTGAACCATCTTTGCTTTACGTACAGGGTTGTCCCATGCACCCGCATCCTTCATTGCTTTTACCCTGTCAGGGGATATTACAAATTGAGAGCGGTTTGAACCACCGTATGCTGCTGATGCTTCTCTTCCAGAACTTGTCACACTATTCCTAGGTCTTCTGACATTACGGATTTCTTCGTCATTGTCCCTATTGTAACGATGTGGTAGTTCTTTTTGCAAACGGCTATCGAGTTCGTCCCAATAATCGGGATCTGAGGGGTTCCAACCTTGGGTAACCATCAGCTCATCCACCTTCTTCGCCACTCTAGAATCGGTGTCATTTGCGTCTGGTTTGTACCAATTATTCCTCCTCATCCACTCGGCAGCGTTCCTCTGTACCTCTGGGTCGGGGATCTGTACATTCTGTTGAGGTCTTTTAAGTTCTTGATCAACTTGGTGCTTCATCTGAGCCAATTGGCGCATCTCATCTTGTGAGTTCTGCCACAAAGTCTGAGCCTCCACCATAGCTTGGCCATCATTGTTAGATGTGGCCTCAGATAACTTCATTTTGGCGTACTCTAATCGCACCTGAGCGTCTTCGAAATTCTTATCTATTCTCGTAAGTTGTTCGGCTTTGGTGTTTCGCTCAAGTTGTCCAAGACGTTTTCTAAACTCTTCATTTTCCCTTTGCAAAGACTGTAACTTAACGTCTTTCTCTTGATTTGTCTTTCTGACAAGGTCTTTTTTAGCTCTACGTCTATTGCGTTTAGCCGCCCGTAGTTCGTCATCATCGTCTGGGTGGTCGGCATCGGCATCAGCTCCCCCTTGTTTTGGTTGATCTGCTTGCGCGGAATCTTCAGATACATCATCCATCACCATGTTGTCGGGTAAATCTGCTACCGCAGACCCATCTTGCCCCTCAATCACAGCAATTTCATCGTTTTTTGTTGTAGTTTCAGCCATTTTTCATATCCTTATACAAATGCTTTGAATGACAGAGGATTTGCAGTGACTTTTGCTATCAATTCATGGTCATTGATAGTCATAAAAAGCACTGGATCTTCACCTTGTTCGTCAGTTGGGTCTTTTATCTCCCATCTGTCTCCACCCCATCGCGGTACACGAACAAAATCACCCACATTTGCCCAAGAACCTTCAGGCCAAGAGGTCATAGTGTCTCTATTCTTAAACGCCAATGGCCCAATAGCAATGACCTTTCCAATCATGTTGTTCCATTTTTCATTTTCTTTGGTCTCTTCTACCAAATAAATCATTCCCTTGCGTTTTTTGACACGTCTCAACTGGATAATAATCCTACCTCCGTAGGGTTGCATACCAGGCTCTACCTCGGGAAATGCCCAATCTAACTCTTTTGCATCAGGCACGTCATTAGTAACGCTTATCGTTACTATCTTTTGCACTTCTTCCATCTTTTTTCCTTCACGCCATATCTCAGGCGCATTATTAAGTTCTTTGCAGAACGGGATCAGCCATTTCAGGCTTGGTTTTTACCCTCTTCATCAGAGAGTATTAGATCGATGAACTCCAAGGAGTTTGTTAAACCTTGGTGCTCACCGACTAATCTTTGATACGACTCCCAATTGATAACTCCTCGTGCTAAGGATTCCTTGAGCTCAGCTTGTCGTATCTTTATTAAATGAATTAACTGTTCGATCATTTCTTCTTGGCTTGGGCGAGTCCACCTTGTGGCTTATTACCGCCCTTGGGTTGCAAAGATGTGCCATCAAGTTTTTCACCTTGGGCTAGTCTTTTATGTTGTGGTACGTTTATGCTTTTTTGTTCATTGTCCGTTTGTGCCATTTGGAACTCCTTGTTGTGGCGGGGGGGCAGACTGAGCTTGCGCTACATTCTGGATGGTTTGATGTGTCAACTTTGCATTTTCAATTTGGATCTTTGTCTGAGCATCCAATTGAGCTTTACTAGCATCAGCTTGTAATTTAGCCTGTGCCATCTGAGCGTCAGCCTGATCTTTTGCAGTCTTACGCTGAGTCTCAGCCGTCTGAGTATCCTTAACCACTTGTGCGTCTGGTGGCAACTGTGGTGGTTGGTTACGTTTTTGTGCCATCTCTATGATCTTCTGGAACGAAGGAGCAAATTGTTGGAATACTTGGTTACTATCCAGTATGACGTGACCTCCAACAGTTGTGTACATCTTGTCAATCGTAGATGTGAGCTTAGGATCATCATAATTGTCCACTGGCTTGCCTGTAGCGTTCTCTACGTAGCCGTTTGACCTGTTTAGGTACCAGAGGGTCATATGCTGTTTAATGTGCTCTATGAGGTGATTTAGATAGCTTGGATCGGCAAATGGGCTCTGACCAAAGAATGGGCTCAAGGCAAACTGCAAATGGTCTTGAATATGGGCTATATGATCTTGTTGTAAATACGCATAAGACGGTTGTCCAATCAACATCGCTGCGTTCTCGTCTGCACTTGTTCTTTGCTCAGGTGCAGGGGTATCTTTAAGCAACTCATTGATGTTGGGCACCTTCATCTGTTTGAGTAATCTAGCCTCAACCGCAGGTAGGTTATACAAATCAGGGTGTGCGTCAGCCCTAGATATGACCGCTTGCATTTGCGCCATTCTCTGGGTCTCAGAGAAGATGTGTGGGTCACTAACAGGAACTACGTCTGTGTTCTTTTGGAAGTCATCACGACTTATCTCAAGATCCACAACCACGTCACCTCGTTGCATTTCGTCAAAGTACCATCTGTTTAGCCTACAGATAATCTTTAAAACTCTAGCCTGAGAGTTGTGTAGTCTTGCGTGGATTGCTGAGAAAACTACTGCGCCTTGCTCAATTAACGCCTGAGTAGTTCCAACAGGCATATTGGAGTTCATGTCTGCTATCTTCTCTTCAGCAGTTGTAACCACTCCCTTGGCTGCGTTGTCTAACCATCCAAGTAATTCAAACAATACTTGGCTAGGAGGATTGAAAGGCATAGGCATAGCAATCTGCCTAATGTCTTGAACTCCAGGCGCTCCTTCAATCTCTACGATTTGCGTAACATCAACCTGTTGAGACTGGCCAGACATCTTTGCGCCTTTGAGCTTAAGCATTGTCGCAGCGTTGTTGATGTGTGCCGAGTCAAGTAATGCACGCAATGAGCCAGTAAGAGCGGCACTAAGACCACCAATAAGATGAGGTAAACCAATTGCATAAGCCCCCCTCCAAGGGATAAATTTAAACTCTACAACCCAATCCAACTTAGTCAATGTTTTGTCCGCTTCTTCCCAGTTGCGATACAAACCAATGACTTCGTTGTCCAACTTGTCAATCATCAAGATATAAGGCGCTGACTTACCCTTTGTCTCTTTATCGTCTTCTAACTCTAAGAATGTATAGATATGGTATACAGTCCTCAGGCCGTCTTTGTTGCCTTCTTGTACTTTACCTTCAATCTTATTGTTGGCCTGAGCAACCTTACCAATGTCTAAGTCCTGAGAAGAACTAATCATTGTCTCGTTTCTGTACATTCCAGAACGTATACGTCTGTCGTACTCATACTGAGTTATTTCGTGTATTTCAGCTGCCCTCTGAGCCGTGTAAAAGTTTGTTGCAGCAAAGGGTAGTATCACCCTATCAATTGGTAAAAACTCGCAACAAGGGCGTTTCTTCTCTTCATCAAACCAAATCTTGAAGTACTGAGATCCACCAAGTGGAAGTTGAGTCAATAATTGTTCTTGCTCGTCTCTAAACTCTTCTATCTGTTCTGTGATCTGCCAGTTTAAGAATTCAGCCTTACGCTCTGCTGTAGCGCTCTTAGAGTCATCCATCTTGCCAAGTATCTTGGTCTTGACAGGCCCGTCTGGTGGGAATAATTCTTTAATTGCTCTAGCAGCAAAGTCTACGCATCCCTCTGCCATAGCAGGGTGTACAACCTTAGACGCACCCATAAAGGTAGCTCCACCTGGCGCATCATTACCCATACCAGTACGTTTAATACCCTCTTCGTATTGCTTGTCTCTGAGCTCTCTGGCTTCCTTGTCGTGCTCTAGTAAGTCCAGATAACGCATGCAAATATCGGACAAATCAGAGGGTGCAACAATGTCCACTAAGTTATCATAGAACTCTGGATTAAACTCTGGGCCATCATCTAAGGTAACAATAGCCGATCCATCTGCCTGCTCTTCCGTCTCCATGTCAGGCATATCCATGACGGCAGAACCGTCTTCTTGTTCTTCAATGTTTAAATCATCTGCCATTATTTAACCTTTTTACGTTGAGTTAGCTCAAGACGCATAGTGTCCATGTCTTTGTGGACTTTTACATTACCGCCTTTTTT
>Ga0214206_1000296_pt1 | contig 13912 bp, 10 predicted proteins | sample TroBogEpilimnion_26_FD_153044 | JGI IMG/M metagenome (GOLD analysis project Ga0214206, IMG submission 153044) | Freshwater microbial communities from Trout Bog Lake, WI - 07JUL2009 epilimnion | ecosystem: Environmental > Aquatic > Freshwater > Lake > Epilimnion/Euphotic zone | place: Trout Bog...
AAATTTCTAAATTTGTAGCATGATAAAAAATATTATCGGAAACAGTTCCTATCATTTTATTTTTATCAATAGCTTCATCCCATATTTCATGTACTGAAAAATTTTTATTATCTTTATTATTTATCATTTTTGGATTTAATATTTGACAACCTGTATAAATTAATTTGTTATCTTCTTTTCGCTCTCTAAATAAATAAGGATCTTCTTTCATACTAAAATCTCCAACTAATTCAGGATCATAGCTATTTTTTTTATTAACCATCAATAATCCAACTAATGCTTTATGATGATCAAATTTATTATTCAGGTCTTTTAATGCGCTTAAATATTCTTCCGTCCAAACAGTATCACTATTAATTACAATAAAATTCTTATTTTGAAAAAATAGTAAAGAATTACGTATCCCTCCGCCGGTTCCTAATATCTCTTTTTCTTTAAAAATAGTCAGATCATATTTATTTTTAAATTCTTCTGAAAATTTTACTATTTGATCTGATAAATAATGAGCGTTAATAGCAAAACTTTTAATACCAAATTTTTTTAAAAAAATTATCGTATTTTCCAATAAAGTTATATTATTAATTTTTAATAAAGGTTTTGGAGTAATATTTGTTAATGGTTGCAGTCTTTTACCAAAGCCAGCAGCAAGAATAAGAGCTCTTTCAATTGACATTAATTTTTTAAATTAGAGGTTTAACATTTTTGTTTAACAAATTTCTTATCTCATCAAAAATTGGATCTTCAAGTCTTTTATTTAGTAAAGACCAGGTATAAGGAATTAAACTTAGATACTTCGGTTTTTTATCTCTTTTTGAAAGTCTAGAAAATATCCCAATAATTTTCATAGCTCGTTGAACAGATAATATTGCAAACTCTTGCCTAAATTTTTCAATGCTTTCGTTACTAGCGAATGATCTTTTAGCTAAATAATAATTAAATAACTTTTTCTTTAAGGAAACAGTTGTTCTAATTCTTACATCATCAATTAAAGAGACTAAATCATATGCTTTTGATCCTATAAGAGCATCTTGAGAATCAATAATACCAACTTTATTATTAAATGACATTAAATTTGAGACATGAAAATCTCTGTGTACAAAAGTATCATTCGAAATATTTCGTTTTAAAATTTCATGAAGTAATTTTCTAATTTTAATAATGCTTTTATTAGATTTTAATTTTAAAATATAAGGTAAATACCAATTAAAAAATAAATCAATTTCTTTTTTCAAAATTGAATAATTATAATATTTTATTTTTAATTTATTATTAATTTTTAACTTTTGAAGTTGAATCAAACAATTAATTAATTTTTTGTAAATAGCAAATTTATTGGAAGAATTTTTAATTAATTGATAAAAAGAAATTTTTCCGAGATCCTCTAATAGAGCGAAACCTAAATTAAAATTATGACAAATTATTTTTGGCGCTTTGAAATTATTTAATTTTAAAAATCTACTTACTAAAACATAATTATAAATATTTGACTTTTTTTCTTCATTGGAATAAGCAAGAATATAAGTTTTATTTTTTAAAATTATTCTAAAATATTTTCTGAAAGAAGCGTCGCCCTTTATTGGCTTAATTTGGTAATTTTTAAATTTATTTTTCTTTAAAAAAAGATCTATTTTTTTCTGAAAATTACTCATTTATACTAAAGTTAAACCATTTACCTTTACCATTAATCTTCACAGAACGAATATCTTTATCAACATTATAAATAAAACTTATTTGCAAATATTCAGGTAATGAATCTATAATTAATTCTGGCCACTCAATAATATTAATAAAGTTTTTTGCTGTATCAAAAAATCCTAAATAATTAATATCTGATTTTTGCTTTAATCGATAAAAATCATAATGAGCTACTTTAGAATTTTTTCCTAAATCATAATATTGAACAATATTAAAAGTAGGACTCAAAACTTCCTCGGGTTTAATTTTATTTTTTTTTTGCAATGCCTTGACTAGGAATTTACTAAATGTAGTTTTTCCTGATCCTAAAGTGCCTTTAAGTAATAAAAAATCATTATTTTTAAGATTTTTTGAAATAATTTCAGCAAGTTTCCTTGTGGAATCTAATGAATTTAATTCCATTTACCAAAAATTAATAACGATAATTATCTGATTTAAAAGGACCGTTGTTCGAAACATTTATGTAGTCCGCTTGTTCTTTGCTTAGTTTTGTCAATTTTGCTCCTACTTTAGCAAGATGCAACATTGCAACTTTTTCGTCTAAATGTTTTGGAAGTACGTAAACTTCGTTTTTATACTTTCCGTTACTATTGAATAATTCAATCTGCGCTATAACCTGATTAGTGAATGAAGCACTCATAACAAAACTTGGATGACCCGTTCCACAACCTAAATTAACTAATCTACCCTCTGCCAGCAAAATAATTCTTTTTTTACTTGGAAATTCGATTTCATGAACCTGCGGTTTGATTTCATTCCATTTATAATTTTTTAAAGCACTAACCTGAATTTCATTATCAAAATGTCCAATATTGCAAAGAATTGATCGATCTTTCATTTTTCTCATATGTTCAATAGTAACAATATCTTTATTACCTGTGGCAGTTACGACAATATCGGCTAAGTGAATAGCTTCATCCATAAGAACAACTTCATATCCTTCCATTGCGGCCTGAAGCGCACATATTGGGTCAGACTCTGTTATCATAACTCTCGCTCCACTTTGTCTTAACGAAGCTGCGCTTCCTTTACCAACATCACCAAAGCCAGCTACAATTGCAATCTTTCCTGACATCATCAAATCAGTCGCACGTCTTATTGCATCTACCAAACTTTCTCGACATCCATATAAATTATCAAATTTAGATTTAGTAACAGAATCATTTACATTAATTGCAGGAATTAATAATTTTTTCTCACTTTGAAGTTTTTTTAAAGATTTAACTCCAGTTGTAGTTTCTTCTGAAACACCTTTTACATTTTTTAATAAATCTTTATATTTATCATGCATAAGCATGGTTAGATCGCCCCCGTCATCTAATAAAAGATTAGGAGTCCAACCTTTTTTTCCATTAATAGTTTGATCGATACACCACCAATATTCCTCTTCTGTTTCACCTTTCCATGCAAATACTGGTATATTCTTTTTTGCAATTGCAGCAGCTGCATGATCTTGTGTTGAAAAAATATTACAAGAAGACCATCTAACCTCTGCCCCAAGAGTTACTAATGTTTCAATAAGAACAGCTGTTTGAATTGTCATGTGCAGACAGCCAATAATTTTCGCACCCTTTAGTGGTTTTTTTGAATTATATTCTTCTCTAATAGCCATTAATCCAGGCATTTCAGTTTCTGCTAGGGATATTTCTTTATTGCCGAAATCAGCCAAAGTTAAATCTTTTACTTTAAAATCTTGGAACATTTAAAATCTTAATTAACAATAAAAGCTTATGATATCAAATTGATTTAATTTTATTCAGCGATGGGGAGATCAATCTCAATTACTGCGCCTTTTTTCTTAGAGTTTCTTAAATTATAAGCTTTGATTTTGCCTTTATGTGCATCAACAATATTTTTTACTATATTTAGTCCAAGTCCTGAGTGCTGACCAAACATTTCTTTAGGTCTATTACTGTAAAATCTATCGAAAATTTTATTAATGTCATTTTCATTAAATCCAGGACCTTCATCAATAAAAACAAATTTTACTATTTTTTTTAATTTTTCAACTTTAATTTCTATAGTTCCATTATCCGGAGTAAAAGAAATTGAATTTTCAATAATATTTGAAAATACCTGTTTGATTCTATTTTGAAACCCAAGAACAAAAGTTTTATTTTTGTTTGGATTATTAATGTTAATTTTAATATTTTTATTAGTGTTAGCGTACATTTTTAATAATTCATCTTTTACAATTGTTAAAAGTTCTACAATATCAAATTTTATTAATTGTAATTTCGTTTCAGAAGCTTCGTCTTTTAACATTTGCGAATAATCTGAAATTAATCTCTCAATTCTAAAAACATCGTGATTTAAGATATCCATCAATTTACTTTTCTTTTCTAAATCATTTGTAGTTGGTAACAGTTCTGACGCCGCTTTAAGTGATGTTAATGGATTTCTAATTTCATGTGTAAGATCGGAAGCAAATCTTTCTGCAAATTCTATTCTTTTGTAAAGATTATCTGTCATTGCAGATAATGATCTAGATAAATTTCCGATTTCATCTGCTCTTAAATTAATTTTATTTATCATCTTAGTATCGGGATTGTCTTCACTTGCGCTAGAAGTAAATCTACCTAATGCTCTTATTGGACGAAGAATATTGAAACTTAAATAAAGTGAAAAAATTAATATAATAATCGCAACACTTATAGCTGTTCTAATTACAAAGTACCTTCTCTCTTGAACAGCTATTTCTATGTCGTTGGCTTCTTCCGATATGACGATGTAACCCTTTTCTTTATTATTAAAAGACAGACCAGCTAACGTAAAAACTGTAAAGTTTCCGTTAATTTTTCTTGTATAGGTAGTTACGTGTTTAAAAGACGCTTCTTCTAAATACTTTCTAGTTAATCCTCCAATAACTTGCTCTTGCTTTGAATTTTTAAGTGAGCTTGATTCTAAAGTTTCGTTATCTGTTTCATCTATTTTTTTTTCTCTAACTGGTGGCACGGTAAAAAAAGGATTATTATTTAGATCTAGTGAATGAGTATCAATAATAATATCTTTATTTAAATTATAGATTCTTATTTGATTTATATTAGGCAATAGTGATTTGTAGCGAATAAGAAAACGCCTTAGATTATCTTTCTCATACGTAATATTTTGTAATTCCATATTCAACTCAATATTACTTATAAGTTTGGCGTGTTCATTTTTTTTATTATTTATAAGCTCAGGTTCAATTGATCTTAAAAAAAAATAAGTAGCAGTTACTAGAAACAAATAAAAACTTATAACTATAAATAAAAATCTTGTTAATAAAGATCTAGAAGTAAATATATTAGATTCCATCAACTAACGTTCCAACGATAACCGCTTCCATATCTTGTTTCAATGGCAGAAAATTTTGGATCAACTTTTATAAATTTTTTTCTAATTCTTTTAATATGACTATCAATTGTTCTGTCTTCAATATCGTTTTCTTGTTTATAAGCAATATTCATTAAATACGCTCTTTCTTTGATTACACCTGGTCTTTTAGCAAGTTCGTATATTATTTTAAATTCTGTTGTCGTTAATTTTTCTGGCAATGATTTTCCTCCCCACAAACATTCTAGTTGTTCAGAATCTAATGTTAGTTTTCCAACAGTTAAAATATTTTTTGGCTGAATAGCCTTTACTTCTAATTTTCTAAATTGAACTTTAACTCTTTCAATTAAAACTTTAATAGAAAATCCCCCTGATTTTTTAACATAATCATCAGCTCCAAGTTTAAGTCCTAATAGTTCGTCTACTTCTTCATCTTTAGAAGTTAATAAAATAACTGGAATGCTAGTTTTTTTTCTTAATTTTTCTAAAAGTTCTTCGCCATTCATTTTGGGCATTTTCAAATCAATTATAGCAAGGTCCGGCGGATTTCGAGTCATTCCAATGTATCCACTTTCTCCATCTAAATAAGTATGGACTTGAAAACCTTCATTTTCTAAAGCCATAGAAACACTTGTTAAAATATTTCTGTCATCATCTACTAAAGCAATAATTTTACTCATAAAATTATTTTATAATATTATTAGTATAATCAAAAGTTCTAATGTGCCGCAGTCCAGTTTATTCCTTCTTGCACATCTACAGTTAAAGGAACGGAAAATTTGTACTCTGGCTCAGAAGCCTTAGACATTATTTCAGCAATATTTTTTTTCAATTCTTGAATATTTTCTTTGCTCGACTCAAACACAAGTTCATCGTGAATTTGTAAAAGCATTTGACAGTTAAAATCTTTATCTAAAATTTTTTTGTCAATTTTTATCATAGCAAATCTCAAAAGATCTGCTGCTGTGCCTTGTATAGGTGCATTAATTGCCGCTCTTTCTTGAAAAGTTCTTAAAGTATGATTTTTGTCATTAATATTAGAAAAATTACATTTTCTGCCAAACACTGTTTTTACATATCCAAATTTTCTACAACTTTTTAACGTTTCATTCATATAATCTTTTATCTCTGGAAATTTTTTAAAATACGATTTTAAAAAAGATTCAGCTTCATTATTTGAAACTGAAATTTGCTTAGCGAGACCATAAGATGAAATACCATAAATAATTCCAAAATTAATTGTTTTAGCTTTTCTTCGCATATCTTCATCTACTTTATTTTGTTCTACCTCAAATATTTGCGCTGCAGTAATATTGTGAATATCTTCAGAATTTAAAAATGCTTTTTTCAATTCTTTAACATCGGCAATATGAGCAAGAATTCTCATTTCAACTTGACTATAATCTGCAGATATTAGGTAACTATTTTTTTCAGCAATAAAAGCCGCTCTAATTTCTTTGCCTTCTAATGATTTAATTGGAATATTTTGTATATTTGGATCGCTAGATGCAAGTCTTCCAGTAGTAGTTGCTGCTAATAAAAAAGAAGTATGGATTCTTTTTGTTTTGCTATCGATAAATTCTTGCAAACTATCCGTGTAGGTACTTTTTAATTTAGATTTTTGTCTCCAATCTAATACGAGTTTTGGAAATTCATATCCTTGGAGGGCTAAATCTTCTAAAATATTTACATTTGTTGCCAAATTACCTTTTTTAGTTTTTTTAGTTCCAGCTATTTTTAATTTTTTATATAAAATATCCCCTAATTGTTTAGGAGAACCAATATTAAATTCTTCTTCTGCAATGCTATAAATTTTTTTTTCTAAAATTTTTAATTCTTTTTCGAATTTTAAGGATAATTGTTTTAGAATTTTTTCATCAATTTTTATTCCGTTTTCTTCCATTTTTGACAGAACTTTAACCATTGGTTTTTCTAAATTTTCATAGACTGAGAGAACTTCTTCTTTAAAAAGTCTTTGATTAAAGAGGTTATAAAGTCTTAAAGTAACGTCTGCGTCTTCGGCTGCATATTCAGTAGCTTTATCAATAAAAACCTTATCAAAAGTAACTTGAGATTTTCCAATTCCAGCTACATCTTTATAAGTGATGGTTTTATGTTGTAAGTGTATTTCAGACAATAAGTCCATTCCATGCCTATTAACACCAGCATCCAGAGCATAGGACATGAGCATCGTATCCTCAATAGAATTTAATTCTACTCCATATTTCTTTAATATTCTGTAATCATATTTAATATTATGACCAATTTTCTTAATACTTTTATCTTCCAAATATATTTTTATTTTTTTAATAACCTGATCAATATTCAATTGAAGTTTCGTTTGTGTGTCTTCAGAATTTGAGTGTTTTAATGGAATATAAAAAGCATTTCCTTCAGAAACACATAAAGAAACTCCAACTAAATCAGCCTGTAAAATGTTTAAAGAATTTGTTTCAACATCTACTACCATTAAACCCTTTTTTTCAGCTTCTTTTAAAACCATATCTAATTCTGACATTTTAAATATTGTTTTATAATTATTTCTAGAAACTTCCGAAGTTTTAATAAAAGAATTTTCTTCAAACTTTTCTTCTTTTATCTGAGAATTAACATCATGTGTTTTTTCACTATGATTCTTTTCTATACGTTCAAGCAATCTTGAAAATTCCATTTTTTTTAAAAATGGAATAATTTTTTTTAAATCTATTTCTTTAAGTTTAAAATCATTAATACTTTCAACGATAGGAACATTATCTTTTAATGTTACAAGTTTTTTACTTATAATTGCATTTTCTTTATTATCAATTATTGTCTGCCTTCTTTTTGGCTGTTTAATCTTTTCTACATTTTTAATTAAATTTTCTACTGAACCAAATTCATTTATTAACTCTGCTGCCGTTTTAACTCCAATACTTGGAACTCCAGGAATATTATCCGAACTATCTCCTGCTAAAGATTGTACCTCTATAACTTTATCAGGAGTTACACCAAATTTTTCTTTTACTTCTTCTATGCCAATATCTTTATTTTTCATTGAATCGAACAATGTTGTTTCGTTATCTATGAGTTGCATTAAATCTTTGTCAGAGGATATAATTTTAACTTTGAGACCTTGTTTCAAAGCTTCTTTTTTATAAGTTGCTATTAAATCGTCTGCCTCATAATTTTCCAGTTCAATACTTGGTAAATTAAAAGCTCTAACCGCCTCTCTAATAAAACTAAACTGAGGTATTAAATCTTCAGGTGTCTCGGAACGATTTGCTTTGTACTCGGGATAAATGTCATTTCTAAAATTTTTTCTAGCACTATCAAAAATAACAGCCATATGAGTGGGTCTTTCCGTGTGACTTTTAGAGCGTGATTCTTCTAAAAATTTATAAAGCATATTACAAAATCCACTCACCGCCCCTACAGGCATACCGTCACTTTTTCTTATTAATGGAGGCAAAGCGTAGAAAGCCCTGAAGATGTAGCCAGAACCATCAATTAAATAAATTAATTCTTTTTTTTTAGGATTGGTCATTAAATAAATATTATCTTATAACTGAAAAAATTATATTAGATATTATTCATGCAAAAGTTTCTTGCTTTAAAAACAACTAATCTTTCAAAAGAATATAAAACTAAACAAAATACAATCCATGCTTTAAAAGATATTAATTTAGAAGTTAATAAAGGAGAAATATTTGGTCTTTTAGGACCAAATGGCGCTGGCAAATCTACATTTATAAATATTCTTGCGGGAACAGTTATAAAAACGCACGGAAAAGTAACGGTATGGAATTTTGATTTAGATATCAATCCGAGAGAGGTCAGAAGTTCAATTGGAATAGTTCCTCAGGAAACTAATCTTGATCCATTTTTTTCACCAAGAAAATTATTAGAAATACAAGCGGGCATGTATGGCATTAAAGCTGCTGAAAGAATTACTGATAAAATTTTAGAAATTACAATGCTTAAAGATAAAGCTGATGCTTATGCGAGAAGTCTTTCGGGTGGAATGAAGAGAAGATTGTTAGTTGCAAAAGCTTTAGTGCATCGTCCACCGATTCTTATTCTCGATGAACCAACCGCCGGTGTAGATGTAGAACTCAGACAAAACTTGCTGCAAAATATTAAAGAATTAAATGCACAAGGTGTAACAATTATTCTTACAACTCATTATTTACAAGAAGCTCAAGAACTTTGTGATCGAATAGCAATTATAAATCATGGAAAATTAATAGCGCTAGATAAAACGGAAAATTTATTAAATAATATATTTACTAAAAAAATATTATTTAGATTAAAGGCACCAAAAAATATTGGAGAAAAACTTAATTCTGGACTTACCATCAACTATCCTAAACCAGATTTGATTAGTATCACCTACAATAAAAATGAAGCAAAGATAGAAGATATTATTTCTGAAATTAAAACAAAAAATATTGAAATATTAGACATTTTAACTGAGGATGCAGACTTGGAAGATGTCTTCCTTAAACTAACCAAAAGTAAATAATTGGCTTAATCAAAAACTGCCTATCTTTAGGTTTTAAAATGATTGATTATTTACTAAAATCGAATCATTTTAATATTTTTTCTTTGTGTAACATCTAAGACACAAAATATGCTTTCAGACCCAGCTTAAATTAACTAAATCTAAGGCCAAACTCAAAACTTACTCTCAATGACCTGTCATCTCCCAAGTTCAATCCAAAATAATTAAAAATTAAAAAAAGATAAGCACAGAACTTAAAACGTAATTATTCTTTATTTTTCAATGCTTTTTAGCATAAAGTTCTTAAAGCTTTTCCTTACAATTGGCGTCTACAGGAAATCTTAGCTCTCAAAGCACAAAATTTTACACTCGAAGACCTAAATTTCAAAAAAAATTCCATTGAAGGTTTCAGAGTAAAAATTTTGCTTAAGGGGAAATAAATGCTTTACATAAATTAATTTTTATCTTAATTCACGAATTATTAGTTAATAAATAACAATAAATTTATTAAAACTTTTATAACAAAAGGACATAACAAGAATTGAAAAAATTTAATTCTGTTTCTGACTTAGTCAGAGAGTTTCAGCCAGTTAACCCTGTATATTGCATCCGACCTGAGAGCATAAGGTTGGCTTGTAATTTTTTTGTAAATAATTTTCCCGGGCGGCCCCTATACGCTGTAAAAACAAATCCTCATAAAGACGTTCTTAAACTTATTTATCAAAATGGGATAAAAAATTTTGATGTAGCCTCTCTCGAAGAAATAAAATTAGTAAAATCAGTTGCAAAAGATGCAAAACTTTTCTTCATGCATACAGTAAAAAGCAGACATAGTATTGAAGAAGCATACTTTAATTATAGCGTTAGAGATTTTTCTTTTGATACAAAAGATGAGTTAATTAAAATTTTTGAAGCAACTAAGGACGCGAAAGATTTAACACTATATTTACGAATATTTATTTCTAATGAACACGCTGAGATTGATCTTTCAAAAAAATTCGGAGCATCTGTTACTGAAGCAATTGGATTAATTAAAATTGCTAAACCACTAGTAAATAAAATTGGAATTAGTTTTCACGTAGGATCTCAATGTATGCATCCTGTATCTTATTCAAAAGGTATTAAAGAAGTTGGAAATATAATTACAAAGTCAGGAATAACTCCTGATATCATAAATGTTGGTGGAGGATTTCCTTCTAAGTATCCAGATTTATATCCGCAACCTTTAGAAAATTACATGGAAGAAATTAAAAAAGCAGTTGCAAAATTAAATCTGCAAAAAACTCCGGAGTTAATTTGTGAACCTGGAAGAGCAATAGTTGCTGAAAGCGGTTCAACAATTGTTAGAGTTGAACTTAGAAAAAAACAAAGTCTTTATATTAATGATGGTACTTATGGTTCTTTATTTGATGCTGGATTTCCAAATTTTATTTTTCCAACTCGCGTTGTAGATAATGGAAAAAACTATAGCAGACGGTTAACTCCTTTTAATTTTTATGGTCCTACATGCGATAGTATGGATTTTATGAAAGGTCCTTATATGTTGCCAAATAATTTAAAAGAAGGCGATTACATTGAAATTGGACAATTGGGCAGTTACGGAATTACTTTTAGAACTAAATTTAATGGCTTTTACTCTGATGATATTTTCGAAGTTGATGATAAACCTATTATGTCCGTTTATCAAAATGAGCAAGATCAAGACGAGGAATATAAGAGCAATTACCTTGTTGCTTAATGACAAAATCACAAAGTCCATCTATTGGGCACAACAAATCAAGTTTTCTAAATAAAGCAATCGAGCATATAGATATTACTTCTTTTGACGCAAGACCAATCATTGATGCAATGTCAAAAATGTCTTTTACATCAAGAGAGACTGGCAATGCAGCTCAAATTTATAATGAAATGTTAAAAGATAAAAACTGTACTATCTTTTTAACCTTAGCAGGATCAACTTCTGCAGCTGGCTGTATGAAAGTTTATGCAGATCTTGTTAAAAATAATATGGTGGATGCAATTGTAGCAACTGGAGCTTCAATAATAGATATGGATTTTTTTGAGGCACTTGGTTTTAAACATTATCAAGGTTCTCAGTTTCAAGATGATAACGTGTTGAGAGAAAATTATATAGATAGAATTTACGATACATACATTGATGAAGATCAATTACAAAAATGTGATAAAACAATTGGTGAAATAGCAGATTCGCTTGAGCCTAGACCTCACACATCAAGAGAATTTATAAAAGCAATGGGAAAATATTTAACTAAAAATTCTAAGAAAAAAGAATCTTTAATTCAATTAGCTTATGAAAATGATGTTCCTATTTTTTGTCCAGCATTTACAGATTCAAGCGCAGGATTTGGATTGGTATTACACCAAGAACGTAATCCAAATAAACATATGACGATAGACTCAATAAGAGAATTTAGAGAACTTACTGAAATTAAGATACAATCTAAAACTTCTGGATTGCTAATGGTAGGCGGGGGAGTTCCTAAAAATTTCATTCAAGACACTGTAATTTGTGCTGAACTTCTTGGAAAAGAAGTTGAAATGCATAAATACGCAATTCAAATAACTGTTGCCGATGTTAGAGACGGCGCATGTAGCTCTTCCACATTAAAAGAAGCTAGTTCTTGGGGAAAAGTTGACACAAGCAAAGAACAAATGGTATTTGCTGAAGCGACAACTGTTATTCCTTTAATTGCAAGCGATGCTTATCACAGAGGTTATTGGAAAAACCGACCAAAAAGAAGCTTTTCTAAGATATTTAAATAAATCATGTCATCAATAACTAAAGTAGCTTTAGTTCAGATGAAAATGGAATCTGAACCAAAAAAGAATCTCAACAAAGCAATTACTAACATAAAGTTAGCAAAAAAAAGAGGTGCAAACATTGTATGTCTTCCTGAATTATTTTTATCTCATTATTTTTGCCAAGAAGAAAAACATGATAATTTTGATTTAGCAGAAAAAATTCCTGGTCCAACAACTAAAATTTTGAGTGATCTTGCAAAAAAAATAAAAATAATAATTATAGTGCCGCTATTTGAAAAGAAAGTTTCTGGTCTTTATCACAATTCCTGCGTAGTAATTGACGAACAAGGAAAAATCTTGGGAAATTATAGAAAAATGCATATTCCTGATGATCCACAATATTACGAAAAATTTTATTTTACACCCGGAGATCTTGGTTTTAAAAGTTTTAATACAAAGCACGGTACTATAGGAACTTTAATTTGCTGGGATCAATGGTTCCCAGAAGCTGCTCGCCTAACAGCTTTAAAGGGTGCAGAAATTATATTTTACCCAACCGCAATAGGATGGCATCCTAGAGAAAAACAAGAGTTTGGTCAGTCACAATTAAACGCTTGGCTTACTATTCAAAGATCACATGCTATTGCGAATGGAGTTTTTGTAGTTTCGGTGAACAGAGTAGGTACCGAAGGCTCACATGGAAAATTAATAGAATTTTGGGGAAACTCAATTGTTTTTGACCCTAATGGAAATATTATTGCAGAGGCAAAAAAACAAAAAGAAGAAATCATCATGTGCAGTCTTGACTTAAAAAAAGTTGAAAAAACAAGACAACATTGGCCATTTTTGAGAGATAGAAGAATTGACCAATATCATGGTCTTCTAAAAAATCCCTCTAATGAGTGAAAATCTTGCATCCTTAGGTTACAGGATGCCTGCAGAGTGGGAAAAGCAGGTATCGACTTGGTTAGCATGGCCTCATAATAAAAATGACTGGCCAGGTAAATTTCAGAATATTCCAAATGTTTTTGCAAAAATAATATCTGCTTTATCTAAGGTACAAAAGGTTGATTTATTAATTCAATCTAATAAAAAAAAAAAAATTATTAAAAAAATTTTATTAAAAGAAAACTCAAAAATTGAAAATGTTTCTTTTCATTTAATAAAAACAAATCGAGTTTGGACTAGAGATTCCGCACCTATTTTCTTAATTAATGATAAAATTAAAAAAAAAATTATTCCCAATTTTTATTTTAATGCTTGGGCAAAATATAAAGACTATCAATATGATAATTGTATAAAAAAAAAAATTTCTGAAATTAAAAATTTTGAAATTCTAGATATTCAAGTAAAAATTAAGAATAAAATAAAGAATATTGTATTAGAAGGAGGGGCAATAGATGCCAATGGAAAAGGCACTCTAATTGTGACAGAAGAATGTTTATTAAGTAAAATACAACAGAGAAACCCTGGGGTTAGTAAAAAATCTCTAGAAAAGATATTAAGCAAAAGTTTAAATATTAAAAATTTTATTTGGCTGAATAAAGGAATTATAGGCGATGATACACATGGACATGTAGATGATATAACAAGATTTTATGAAGAAGATAAAATATTTACTGCAATTGAGCATAATAAATACGATGCAAATTTCAATTC
>Ga0214206_1000297_pt1 | contig 13894 bp, 13 predicted proteins | sample TroBogEpilimnion_26_FD_153044 | JGI IMG/M metagenome (GOLD analysis project Ga0214206, IMG submission 153044) | Freshwater microbial communities from Trout Bog Lake, WI - 07JUL2009 epilimnion | ecosystem: Environmental > Aquatic > Freshwater > Lake > Epilimnion/Euphotic zone | place: Trout Bog...
GAACTACAGAGGGAGGTAATGTAACCAAAACAAGAAGAATACTAGAAATACAATCAGGGTATCAGAAAGTTAGAGATAAAGAGGATTTGGTAAATAAATCTATTGAACCAGAATCAAGTCTTGCTTTTTTTGTAATGTTTCTAGGTGTTCGAATTCCAGCTACAACGTCTTCACCTTGTGCGTTAATTAAATATTCTCCATAAAAATTATTATCACCTGTTGATGGATCTCTAGTAAACGCAACTCCCGTGGCACAGTCATTGCCCATATTGCCAAATACCATTGATTGAATATTAACTGCTGTGCCCCACTCTTCAGGAATTCCGTTTAATTTTCTATATGTCTTAGCTCTTTGATTTTGCCAAGAATTAAATACTGCGCTGATTGCTCCCCATAACTGATCGTGCACATCTTGAGGAAATTCTTTTTTATTAAATTTCTTAACAATATCTTTATAGCTACTAACAATAGATTTCCAATCTTCAGCATCAAGATCTGTATCCGAAAGTACGCCTTTGGTTAATTTAAAATTTTCTAATAATTCTTCAAAATTATGATGATCAACTTCTAAAACAACATTGCTATACATTTGAATAAAACGTCTATAGCTATCAAATGCAAATGTTTCATTGTTGGTTTTTTTAATAAGTCCCTTAACCGTTTGATCGTTTAATCCAAGATTTAAAACTGTATCCATCATGCCCGGCATTGAAACTCTAGCACCTGATCGTACAGAGACTAGCAAGGGGTTATTTATATCGCCAAAATTTTTTCCTAAAATTTTCTCAATATTTTTAATTGCTACATTAACCTGATCTTTAAGATCATTAGGATATTTAAGATTATTTTTGTAAAATTCAGTGCAAACCTCTGTAGTTATTGTAAAACCTGGCGGAACAGGAAGACCTAATTTTCCCATTTCGGCTAGATTTGCGCCTTTTCCACCTAATAAATTTTTCTGCGAAACATTTCCTTCGCAATTTGTACTATTAAATTGATAAACCCACTTTGGCATTGTTATGTTTCAAATTTTGAAAAGTCAGTAAAAGTATCAAAGGTTTTACACAATAAAAAGAGTAACTCTAGTCTGTTTTTTTTTATCTGACTGTCTTCATCATTAACTTTTACATTATTAAAAAACTTATCCACAAGATTTCTAGAAGAAGCTAATAAATTAATAGTTTCATCAGTATTCCTCAAACGACTTGGAGTTGTATAGTGTTCTCGAATAACATTTATTTTTTCTAACAAATTATTCTCTTCGTTGTGTTTGAACAAAACTATTTCTGGTTCACCAAATAATTCTTTTTTTGTATCTTTTTTAAATTGGGAGACAATATTAGCTGCTCTTTTATATATAGAAATAATATCCTGCCCTTCTTTTGTTTTGATTGCTTTGTTTAAAATTTTAATTTTATTATAAAGAAGATAATAATCATCTGAACGATTATTTGTTAAAATAGACTCAATAACTTCTGATTTAATTTTTTGATCTTTTAATAAATTTTTAAATCTATCTCCTATAAAAGCTAATATCTCTTCAGTAAATTTTAAATTCTGCATATTGATACCTTGTGCAAGATATGAGTTTTTAGAATTATTTATTAATTCTTTTAGAGAAATAGATAATTTATTCTCAATTAAAATTCTTAAGATTCCCAACGCTGATCTTCTAAGTGCATAAGGATCTTTAGAACTTGTGGGTTTTTCATTTATTCCAAAAAATCCAACCAAGTTGTCAATTTTATCGCTTAAAGCAACTGCAATAGAAATTTTTTCTTTAGGGACTCTATCTTCTGGACCTAAAGGCAAATAATGATCAGCAATTGCATTTGCTATCTCAAGACTGAAGCCTTGTTGAATTGCAAAATATTTTCCGAGTACACCTTGGAGTTCAGGATATTCACTTACTAAATCAGAAACTAAATCCGCTTTACAAATTGATGCTGCAATTTCCGTATCATCTTTTTTGTACTTCGTAATATCCGCAATAAAAGAAGATAAAACTCTTATTCTTTGAGTCTTATCATAAACTGAACCTAAATTTTGATAAAAAACTATATTTTTTAATTTACTAACCTGTTTAACTAAATTTTGAAGTTTGTTTTTTTCCCAGAAGAATTTTGCATCTGTCAATCTTGCTGTAATAACTCGTTCATTTCCTATAATAATTTTTTTTGCAACATCTTGTTTATTTGCAATAACAATAAACGAATTGGTTAACTTATTATTTGTTAATGAACGCATTGAAAAATAACGTTGATGATGTTGCATCGTTAATATTAAAAGCTCCTCTGGTAACTTTAAAAATTCTTTGTCAAAATTACCTTTTAATACAACAGGATCTTCAACCAAGTTAACAACTTGACGCAAAAGTTTTTTATTAATTGTTAAATGACACTTATTTTTTTTCAATAAACTTTCTATATCTCTAGAGATCAGCGCTTCTCTATCAACGTTACTAAATATAATTTTCTTTGAAATTAATAATTTTTTATAATGGCTAAAATCTTTAATAACTACAGCTTTATCATCAAGTGGACCGTCCACATAAGTAAGAACTCCTGATTTGATATGAAAAAAATTAAAAGGAACTAATTGTTTATCAAATAAGCATAGAATAGACTTAAGTGGTCTTCCCCAAAAAAGATCGTAGTTAGCCCAACGCATTTTTTTTCTCCATGAAATATTAGTTAAAAATGATGGAATGTTTTTTTTTAATTCATCAACTACTAATTTTTCTTTTTTTTTGACTTTTGCAAAATAAAACTTTCCTTTGTCTGTTTCTTCCTCATATAAATCATTTTTTGCTAAACTATTAGATTTTAAAAAACCATTTAAAGCTTGTTCAGGCAAACCAACTTTTGGGCCTTTTAATACTTTAGCATCGGTTACAATTTTATCTATTAAATTAGAAAAATAAAAAATTAGTCTTTTAGGTGTTGAATATGACTGCACTTGAATTTTTTTTAAATTATTAATCTCAAAAAATTTATTAAAGTTTTCTACAATTGAATTTTTCGCCTCTTCTTGTAAAGCTGGCGGCATTTCTTCTGAATACAGTTCTAAAAATAACTCAGACATTAGTTAGAATTTCTAAGCCAAACTTCTGCAGTGTTTTTTACAAGCATTCTAATTTTATTAATAAAACCTGCTCGTTCAGTAACTGAAATAACTCCACGAGCATCAAGTGTATTAAAAAAATGACTTGCTTTTAAACATTGGTCAAATGCTGGCAACGCTAAATTTTTAGATAATAAATTATTGCATTCTTGCTCTGCCATAGTAAAAGATTTTAAAAGATTATCTGTATTTGCAACTTCAAAATTATATTGTGAAAATTCTTTTTCAGCTCTTTTGTATATGTCGCCATATTTGATACCTTCATTGTTCCACTGAATATCAAAAACACTATTAACGCCTTGTATAAACATAGTAATTCTCTCTAAACCGTAAGTAATTTCTGAAGAAACTGGCTTGCATTCAAAACCGGCCATTTGTTGAAAATAAGTAAATTGAGTAATCTCCATTCCATCACACCACACTTCCCAACCTAGTCCAGACGCTCCAAGCGTTGGGCTTTCCCAATCATCTTCGACGAAACGAATATCGTGTTCTTTGTGGTTAATGCCAAGCGTTGTTAAACTTTTTAAATACAAACTTTGCACATTTTCAGGTGAAGGTTTTATTAAAACCTGAAATTGATAATAATGTTGAAGACGATTTGGATTTTCTCCATAACGTCCATCTGTTGGACGACGAGTAGGTTGCACGTAAGCTGCTTTCCAGGGTTTTGGCCCTAGTGCTCTTAGCGTAGTTGCAGGATGAAAAGTTCCGGCTCCCATTTCAAGATCATAGGGCTGCATTATTACACAACCTTGGTCTGACCAAAATTTTTGCAATTTAAAAATAACTTCTTGAAATGTTAAAAAAGGAAGTTTTATTTTTTTTTTTATAGGTACAACAATTTTCTTAGTTTTCTTCGGTGTTACCATTTACAGGCCGTATCTATTCCAAATTGATCTAATCTCTAATTCATTACCAATTTCTGATAAAATGGTATTTGACAATTGAGACGATAATTTTCTTTTTAACCAACTTTGCGGTTGTTCAAATTTTTTAATCTTAATATCTTTACCAAATTGATTTTCAATTATATCTTGCAAAGTTCCAACTCCATCAATTAGTCCTAGTTCTGCAGATTTTTTGCCTGACCAAAATTCTCCTGAAAACAATATTTTAAAGTTTTCTTCTTTTAATTTGTTTTTTCTACTTTTTTTTACCAGATCTATAAATTCATCATGCAAATCTTTTTGTATATTTTTTAATTTTTCAATATCTTCTTTTTTTTCTTCTAAAAAAGGATCTAAAATGCTTTTGCTTTCACCGGCAGTATGAATTCTTCTTTCTACTCCAATCTTTTTAATTAAATCTGTAAATCCAAAAGCTGCATAAATAACTCCAATTGAACCAACAATTGAGTTCGCATTTGCGTAAACTTCATCACCCGCACACATTAACATATATCCACCTGAGGCAGCGACATCTTCAGCATAAGTAATTACTTTAATATTTTTCTTTTGCGCTTCTTTTCTAATTAAATTAAAAATCAAATTTGATTGAACTGGTGAGCCTCCTGGAGAATTTATAGAAATAACTACAGCCCTAGTACCTTTTAAATCAAAAGCCTTTTTTATAATTTCACCTTGATTAGAAAGACTCATTCCTTGATTAAATCGTCCTACAGAACCAATGACACCATTTAATCGAAGATAGGAAATAACTGGTTTTTTCTTAAAAAATAACATTTCGTCTGAGCTATTGTTAGACATTTATTGTCAGTATTTCAACAAATAAAGATTTATAAAAGTCTGGTAATAAATGATTTCATATTTCTATTTAAATAATGCTAGAAATGTAATGTGAAAAATAACATTCTAGAAATACAAAAATTCCAAGATAGAAATCCATTCGAATCTCTTAAAAAAAAATTTATTGAAGAACTCGATAAAGTTGAAAAGTTTAAAAAACTAAAACTTAATAGTAATGTACCATTAGTAAGCGAAATGTCAGATTATCAATTAAATACGGGCGGAAAAAAATTACGCTCTATTTTAACTTTAGCTAGCTCAGCTCTTAATAATTATAAAGGAGAAGACCATTTTAAATTGGCAGCTTGCGTAGAACTCATTCATAGCGCTACTCTATTGCATGATGATGTTATTGATAATGGCAAGATCAGAAGAGGAAAAAAAACGTCAAATATTATTTGGGGTAATCATACATCAATTTTAGTAGGTGATTATTTTTTAAGTAGATGTTTTGAAATTATGGTTGAAGTTGGCTCGCTTGAAATTTTAAAACTTTTATCTTCTGTTTCATCTGAAATTTCGCAAGGAGAAGTACTTCAATTACAACATCAATTTCAAGTTGATATCACTGAACAAGTTTACTTAAAAATTATAAATCAAAAAACTGCTTCATTATTTGGAGCAGCCCTAAGAGTTGGCGGATGTCTAGCCAATAAAAATGAAAATGAAAAAGAGGCTCTACAATCATACGGTCTTAACTTAGGAATTGTTTTTCAGATCAGTGATGATATTTTAGATTACCAATCTACTTCAAATTTTGGAAAAGATATCGGAAACGATTTTTATGAAGGCAAAATAACTTTGCCTGTAGTTATTTTATTTCAAAAATCTACGGAAATAGAAAAAAAAGAAATAAAAGAATTATTTAAAAAAACCGCAAGAACATCTTTTGATTTTGATAGAATTATTAAATTATTAAATAAATACGACGTTCTTAATATCTGCAAAAAAAGAGCTGAACATTTTGCAAATGTCTCTTCGGACTCAATTGGAGTTTACAAGGAATCTTCTATAAAGGAAAATTTACAATCCTTACCCTTTTATCTAATCAACCGATCACATTAGTTATATAAATTGAACTATTAAGATAAAGAGCAAATATAGTCCAAGCTAAATATGGCAGCATAAGCAATACTGCTACTTTGCTGTGTCTTGAATAAAGAAATATTAAATAAATAATAAATCCAATAATTGCAGAGATTACAAACGTTCCAAGAAAAATTTGTTTGTAATAAAAAAAAATAAAGCTCCAACTTGAATTAATTAATAGATGAATAAAATAAACTACTAAAATTGATTTTAAATCATTACTTCTTTTGTAAGCAAGCCAAGCCGCTACTGCCATCATAGTGTAAAGAATAGTCCAGACTGGTCCAAATACCCAACTAGGAGGATTAAAGGCTGGCTTAATTAAATTCTCATACCAAACATCAATACTCGCTTTAGTAATTAATCCACCTGGAAAAGTTACTGCATAAGTAAAAAATAAAATAGCTATTAAACTAATATAATGATGGTTATTTTTTTTTTTAATTTTTTTCATTTAAACAAACTTTATATAAAATAAAACTAACGCTGTTACTATATGTCCATAATAAGTTGTATTTACAAAAATTCTTAAAATAAAACGATGATCGTCCTTAATTTTCAAAAAATTACAAAGAACATTTCCTGGATTATATAATATTTCAAACTTCAAATATGAACTTTCTTTCTTTGAATTAATATTACTTTTTTTATCTGTTAATTATTAAACACTCGTTTTCTAAGCTTTATTTACGATTCTTGCAATTATCGTTAGATTTACAAAACTCAATGATTATTGAAAATTATTGATATTAATATGAAAAAAAAGTTTTACTATTGTTGTAATTACACTTAATAGAAAGAAATATGAAAATAGGTTTTGTTGGCGTTGGAACAATTGCAACAGCTGTGATTGAGGGAATTTTTAAAGCCAAAATTAAAATTGGGCAAATTATTGTTTCTCCAAAAAACTATAAAAACGCTAAACTTTTACAAAAAAAATTCAAAAAAATTAAAATAGCTAAGTCAAATCAAGAGGTACTAGATAAATCTGATTGGATATTTTTAGCCGTAACCCCAAAAATTGGCAAAAAAATATTAAATGATTTAAAATTTAATAAAAAACATACAATTATAAATTTTATCTCAACTATTCATAATCACGAATTAAGAAAAATTATTTCTCCAGCGTCTAAGATTTTTAAAATAGCCCCTCTACCTATGATTAAACACAATCTTGGACCTATTATCATTTATCCAAAAAACAATGATGTTGAAAAATTCTTTAAAAAATTAGGCAATGTAATTTCTACAAATAATGAAAACATGAGCAAAAAATTATGGGTTATGACTTCATTTATGGCAACTTATTTCAAAATTTTTAATACAGCGCATGAGTGGTTGATTAAAAAAGGGATAAATAAGAAAATATCAAAGGATTATCTAAATAATCTTTTTGCAGCTCTTATATTTGAGAATTATAAAAATAAAAATTCAGGAACTTCAAAAATGTTAGCTGAATTTCAAACAAAAGCTGGAATTAATGAAGAATTTATAAACAGAGCAAAAAAAGCTAGAATTTTTAAAAACCTAAATAAAGGTTTTGATAAAATTTATAATCGGATTAAATAGTCTCAAGGATATAAAATTTGTTTTTTCCAACTAGATCCAAATTTTTTATATTTTAATCTTTCATGAATTCTATTTTCTCCGTCTAACCAAAATTCAATTTCTTTAGGCTGCAACGCCCAACCTGACCAATACGGTGGCCTCGGTACTTTTCTATTTTCTGGAAATTTTTTTTTAAACTCTTGAATTTTTTTTAACAGATCAGCTCTTGATTGCATCGGTGCTGACTGTATTGAAGCCCATGCTCCAATTCTACTACCATAAGGTCTTGAGTTAAAATATTGATCAGCAATTTTTTTTGACACTTTTTTAACCATACCATCTACTCTCACTTGTCTTCTTAAACTCTTCCAATGAAAACACATTGAAGCTTTTGGGTTTTTAATTAATTCATGACTTTTTTTACTTTTTAAATTTGTATAAAAAATAAACTCCTTACCGGTTAGTCCTTTTAAAAGAACCATACGAACAGATGGTTGTTTTTTAGAGTCTGCCGTTGCAAGCGCTAATGCATTCGGATCGTTAATTTCAGTTTTTTTTGCTTTTGCCATCCAAACTTTAAATAGCTCAAATGGATTTTTCTTATTAAGAAAACAGGCATTCAGTTCAACTTTATCTAATTTATTTTTTTTTTGATTCATAATTAACTAAAAATACTCTATAAAATAAGTTTAATGTCATTTAATACTTTTGGAAAGCTTTTTAGATTTACGACTTGGGGTGAATCCCATGGACCGGCGATTGGATGTGTCGTTGATGGTTGTCCTCCTAATATAAATTTATCTGAAAAAGATATTCAGATAGAACTAAATAAAAGGAAGCCTGGCCAATCTAAATTCGTAACCCAAAGAAAAGAAAAAGATCAAGTTGAGATTTTATCTGGCGTTTTTGAGGGAAAAACTACAGGCGCTCCAATCTCAATGATTATTTTCAATGAAGACACGCGATCAAGAGATTACGAGACAATTAAGAATAAGTTCAGACCTGGTCACGCAGATTTTACTTACTTTAAAAAATATGGAATTCGCGATTATCGCGGCGGAGGGAGACAATCCGCTCGAGAAACAGCATCTCGAGTTGCAGCGGGTGCTATTGCTAAAACAGTACTTATTAAATTGTTAGGTAAAAAATTCAATATTACAGGTGGTATCACTCAGATTGGACCATTAATGATTAATCAAGCACATTGGAATGATCGTGAAATTAGAAAGAATCATTTCTTTTGTCCCGACAAAGAAACAGTTCCTGTTTGGGAACAATATCTTCTAGATATTAGAAAAGCCGGAAACTCATGTGGAGCAATTATCGAATTAAGGGCAAGAGGTGTGCCTGTTGGATTAGGAGCTCCTATTTACTCTAAGCTTGACCAAGATATTGCAAGCGGACTCATGAGTATTAATGCAGTTAAAGGTGTAAATATTGGGGCAGGAATGAATGCTGCAAGTTTAACGGGCGATACGAATTCTGATCAAATTCGAACTAAAAATGGTAAGATTCAATTTCAATCTAATCATGCTGGTGGAATTTTAGGTGGCATTTCTACAGGCCAAGAAATTGTAGTTTCTTTTGCAGTTAAGCCAACTTCTTCAATTTTAAAATCAAGAGATACAATTGATACTAAAGGAAAAAATACAAAAATTTCTGTTCATGGACGGCATGATCCTTGTGTAGGAATTAGAGCGGTTCCTATCGGTGAAGCTATGCTTGCTTGCATTCTTTTAGATCATTTGATGATGCACAAAGCACAATGCGAAAATTAAATTATGGTCTTACTCAAAGATAATGCTAACAATAATAACAAACCTATTATTACTTATTACATTATAACAATTAGTATTATTGTTTTTTTAATTCAACTAACTCTTCCAGGAAATACTTCCGGAGAATTATATTATACTTTTGGATTAATTCCTTCTAAGTTACTTGGAAAGGTTTTCCCTGAACAATTAAATAAAATAAATCCTTATCTAACTTTTTTTACTTCAATATTTTTACATGTAGGTTTTTTACATCTGTTATTTAATATGTCTTATCTTTGGATTTTTGGAAGAAAAGTTGAATATAAAATAGGAAAATTAAAATTTGCAATAAGTTATTTTGTATATGCAATTATAACAGGTATTGTTCAAATTTTATTTGGGTTTAGCTATAATCTTCCAATGATTGGCGCAGATGGTGCCATTAGTGGATTACTTGGCGCTTATATTATTGAATATCCTAAAAAAACTAAGAGTTATTATTTTATAACTTTCTGGTTTATATTTCAGTTTATTGTCGATCAAGCCAGATACAATTTAAATGGAGAAATTGATTACGGTGTAAAAATGTACACTTTCATACTTGCGGCTTTTATTACTTTTGCTTTTAAGAGATTAACTTATCCACAAAAATAAAACCTTAATAGCTTCGATGTTCACGCTTTGATTCCTATTTGATTCTATTTTGAATCAAACTTTCTACCCTAAAGAGTGTATATAAATAAATTAAGCCATGTTTCTTAGTACGTACTGAAGAATGCCGCCATGCTTGTAATATTCAGTCTCGTTATCAGTATCGATTCTAGAAAGAACATTAATTTTTTTAGAACTTCCATCTTCATATAAGAATTCAACTGTTACCTCTTCTCTAGGTTTTAAACCTTTCTCAACATCTAAAATATTTATAATTTCAGATCCTTTTAAATTTAAAGTTTTTCTAGAAAAACCTTCTTTAAACTGAAGTGGCAAAATTCCCATACCAACCAAATTAGATCTATGAATTCTCTCAAAACTTTCTGCAATAACAGCTTTGACTCCTAGAAGTTTTGTACCTTTTGCAGCCCAATCACGGGATGAGCCTGTTCCATATTCTTTTCCTGCAACTACAACAAGGTCGGTTCCTCTTTTTTGATATTCCATAGAAGCATCAAATACTGGCATTACTTTTTTATCAGGATGAAGCATTGTAACTCCGCCCTCTATACCTGGCACCATTTCATTTTTAATTCTAATATTTGCAAACGTTCCTCGCATCATTACTTCGTGATTTCCTCTTCTTGCTCCATAAGAGTTAAAATCTTTTTGCAATACTTGATGCTGCATAAAATAATCGCCTGTTGGTCCAGACTTTTGAATAGACCCTGCTGGAGAGATATGATCTGTTGTAATTGAATCCGCTAAAATAAGAAGAGGTCTTGCATTTTTAATTATTTTAAATCCCTCTGGCTTGTCAGGTAAATTTTCAAAAAATGGTGGTCGTTTAACATAGGTTGACTTTTGATCCCAATCATAAATACTGCTCGCAACCGTTTTAATTTTCTGCCAACTAGCTGGGCCTTCCGACACGTTGTGATAACGAGATCTAAACATTTGCGCTGTAATTGAAGTTAAAATTGTATCTGCAATCTCTTTATTAGATGGCCAAATATCTTTTAGGAATATATCTTTTCCATTTTTATCTTTACCAAGTGAGTCTTTATAAAGATCAACTGTCATAGCGCCTGCGATAGCGTATGCTACAACAAGTGGAGGTGACGCTAAATAATTTGCCTTAACTTGCGGATGCACTCGTCCCTCAAAATTTCTATTTCCTGAAAGAACTGACGCCACATATAGTTCGCCTTTTGTAATTGCATTATTAATATTATCATTTAATGGCCCTGAATTTCCAATACAAGTCGTGCAACCGTAACCAACAAGATTAAAACCTAATTGATTGAGATAAATATCAAGTCCCGCTTTTTCTAAATAATCCGTTACAACTTTTGAACCAGGTGCTAGTGAAGTTTTAACCCAAGGCTTAGAAGATAATCCCTTTTCAATTGCTTTTTTAGCAAGAAGTCCTGCGGCAATTAAAACATTAGGATTAGAAGTATTTGTACAAGATGTAATTGCAGCAATGACAATATTACCATCTTTTAATTTATAATTCGCATTTTCAACTGCATATTCTCTTAATGATGTTCTTTTAATTGTCTCTTTGAAATTTTTATTAAAATCTTTTGCAGCATCGGTTAATAAAACTTTATCTTGCGGTCGTTTAGGTCCTGCAATTGTTGGAACTACTGTGCTTACATCTAAACTCAAAGTATCCGTGAAAATCATTCCTGAGCTTGCCCATAATCCCTGCTCTTTCGCATAAACTTCTATAAGTTTAATTAAGTCTTTATCTCTTCCTGAAAATTCTAAATATTTTAGTGTTTCTGCATCAATTGGGAAAAATCCACATGTTGCTCCATATTCTGGAGCCATGTTTGCAATAGTTGCCCTATCTGCAAGAGATAGGTTTTTTAAACCTTCGCCATAAAATTCTACAAATTTTCCAACTACACCTTTATTCCTTAACATTTGGGTAACAGTTAAAACCAAGTCAGTTGCAGTTGTGCCTTCTGGCAATTTTCCTTTAACTTCAAATCCAACAACTTATGGAATTAACATAGAAATAGGCTGTCCTAACATTACAGCTTCAGCTTCAATTCCACCAACTCCCCATCCTAGAACTGCTAGACCGTTCACCATTGTTGTATGACTGTCTGTTCCAACTAAAGTATCAGGATAAGCGGTTAATTCTCCATTCGCTTCAGAAGACCAAACTACTTTTGATAAATATTCTAAATTAACTTGATGACAAATCCCTGTTCCTGGAGGAACAACTTTAAAATTATTAAAGGCTTGCTGACCCCATTTCAAAAATGAATATCTTTCACTATTTCTTGAGAATTCTTTTTCAACGTTTAAATCAAATGAATCTTTATTTGCATAATTATCAACCATTACCGAATGATCAATAACTAAGTCTACTTGTGATAATGGATTAATTTTTTTTGGATCTTTATTTTTTGATTTCACGGCATCGCGCATTGCGGCTAGGTCTGCAACAGCTGGTATTCCTGTATAATCCTGCATTAAAACCCGAGCTGGACGATATGCGATCTCAGTATCTGAAGTTTTAGTCTTCAGCCAATTTTGGATAGCGTTAATTTGTGTTTTATCAACTGTATTGTTATCTTCATAACGAAGTAAATTTTCTAATAAAACTTTAAGAGATTTTGGAAGCTTGTTTATATCTTTTAGACCGTTCTTTTCAGCTTCGATTAAACTGTAAATAACATAGTCTTTACCATTAATCTTGATTGTTTTTTTAGATTTAAAAGAGTTAATTTTGCTCATAAAATTTAGAAAAACTAGTATTTATTTACTATCGCAGGGATATAACTTCAATGGCTTATTTTCATTTTTTTCAAGTTCATGACACTTGCCATTAAAGCAGATATTCCAATTCTTAATATTAGCTTTGGAAGTCGCGAGATAAATTTCAGATTTTTCTTCGAGTTTAGGCTGGTAAATATACCATCCATCAATTAATCTAGCATCAGCCGGAGGTTCCATGCCAGCTCCCGATCCTTTAATTCTAGCCTCAACAATTTTAAGTTTTGAATTATTTATCTTCCAATCTTCTTGCCATTCAACTTTTTCAACTGAATGCGACCAACTTAAGGTAAAAAAAGAAATTGCAAAAACAGTTACTTTAGATCCTGTAAGAATACATAAGCTCATTATTTAGATGAAGAAAATTTTCGAACTTTCAACCAAATAATAGAAATCGTAATGACTGTTAAAATAAATCCAAAAATATCATATGTAGGATTTGCAAATATAAAAAGTCCGGCAATTATAATTCCTAAACTTCTTTCAACCAAATTTAACTTTACTTTAAAATGTCCAACAACTGTCATTCCCCAAAAAATAATTGCAATCATCACTTTTACACAAACGTAAATTACAGAAATAGCAAAAAGACCTGGACTTTCAGCATGCGTATTTTGCATCATTAATGCAGGACTATAAACTGCCATAAATGGAATTACGAAACCTGCCATTGCAATTTTAATTGCTTCTAGAGCAATCTTAAGACCGCTTTCCTTCGCAATTGGTGCTGCCGCAAAACATGCTATTGCAACAGGAGGTGTTAGATCTGCTAAAATACCAAAATAGAAAACAAACATATGACTAATAATTAAAGGAATACCTAATTTAAAAAGAGCAGGTCCTGCAACTGATGATGTAATAATATAAGTTGGAATAGTTGGAATTCCCATTCCAAGAATTAAAGCTACAATCATTGTCAAAACTAATGATGCAAATAAATTATTTTGACCGACTGAAATAATAAATTGTCCAATACTACTTGCAGCACCAGTTAAAGTAAGAGTGCCAATAATAATTCCAACTATTGCACAAGCAAGTCCAACTGGTAAAGCAGTTTTTGCACCTTCTGCTAGGGCATCTCTACAATCTAATAAAGTTTGTTTTCCTCCTTTAGAAAAAAAATTCCAAAGTATTAGTAAAAATAAAGTTAAACCTACAATAGTGAGTCCGAATTTAAAAAAA
>Ga0214206_1000299_pt1 | contig 13853 bp, 12 predicted proteins | sample TroBogEpilimnion_26_FD_153044 | JGI IMG/M metagenome (GOLD analysis project Ga0214206, IMG submission 153044) | Freshwater microbial communities from Trout Bog Lake, WI - 07JUL2009 epilimnion | ecosystem: Environmental > Aquatic > Freshwater > Lake > Epilimnion/Euphotic zone | place: Trout Bog...
CGTGGCAATAGTAGTCGCAGAGTTATTTTGAATAACAATTGTGCCGCTTGATTGATTGTTGTTGAACGTGAAAGTTGCGCCATTTGGCAACGTGGTCGCGTCCGGCAATTTAATAGTTTGACCGCCAGAACCCGCGATGGTCCAATTCTGAACAGATGCAGCGGTCAGCGTAATAAGTGAACCCGCCGCTTGGCTTGTGTACCCTTCAAACAAGCAATTGGTAGTGATGTTGGCGTTTGCGTCGCGCAAAACAACCGAATTCGCGCCGCTGGATGATGTGACGCCCGTTCCACCATTGGCGACTGCAAGCGTTCCAGCAAGGGTTATCGCGCCGTTTGTGGCCGTGTTCGGAGTTAACCCTGTTGTTCCACCCGAAAATGTCAAAACACCAGTATTAGCAATTGTTACTGCTGTGGAACCGTTAAATGTGCTGCCAGATAATCCAGTGCCAATAGTAAGGGCGTTGGGAGTTTGGGCAGTAATTGTTCCACTAGCACCCAAAGCAATGCCAACACCGTTGACCGTAACGCTAGAGTTCGCCAAACCCGTATTTGGGATTGTGGTCGCCGCCGTGACGTTCCCCGACCCATTGGCATACATATACCCCGTCAATCCCGTAACAGCCAAATTGGTGGTTGTCAGGTTTGTAAATGATTCGGAAGTTGAACCGGGTAACTTTTGCCAAACGCTATTTTCAAAAATAACCCAATCGCCCACATTCCAGCCAGAAACGCCGTTTAAAGTGGTGTTACCAGCAACACTAACAACATAGTAATACCCTGCTGTGCCAACGCTGGATGTTAAAGTTGGAGTGTTTGTGGCAGCGTTCCAAACGCCTTGATATGCTGGCGCATTAGTTGGTTGAGTGCTAATAGATGTAATTTGACCTTGTGCATTGACAGTCAAAACGGGAACCACTGCCGCCGAACCATAAGTACCAGCAAAAACGCCAGTGTTTGCAATATTGACCGTGACCGCGGCAGAGCCATTAAAAGAACCACCTGTTAAGCCAGTTCCTAAAGTTAATGAATTTGCTAGTGTCGACGGAATGGTTCCACTTCCGCCTAATGCAACTGTTACACCGTTAAACGTAACAGAATTATTGGCTAATTGTGAATTGGTAATTGTCCCGCTAAGTGCTGTGGTCGGTATGGTGATGGATGCGGTCATTGCGCCAGTGGCGTTTCCATAAACGTAACCTGTAAGCGTTCCAGCCACGCCGGTTCCACCTTGTTGTGGTTGAACCGTAGACAAAGAAATGGTATTGCCCGAAATAACAATCGGCGACGTGGCTGTATAGACCGTTGAAGTTAATGGTCCAACATCAACAACAGTTCCATTAGTGTAAGTAATTTGTAAATATTGGAATGTGCCAATAGTGACGGGAACGATTGATGAGATGCCATTACCAGTGACGCCTCGGTCAATGTTGATGGTTTGTGTGGGTGTGGGGACAACCTGGCAAACAATACTATTGCCGCTTTGTACGGTTAAATTTAAATTCATTTAGACCACCACAATTCCGTCGGAACGCACCAAGAACAGCAAAAAAATCACCGCATCATCAGCAGGATTTCCACCAGAAATCGCGGGAAAATTTACCATAATTCGACCAGAAAAACATACGGGATTCTGTGCATTGATTTCAAGTTCGGGGTCGGTGGATACCAACGACCAAGTGGAGTCATCAATGACCAATGTAAACGTTCCGGCAGAAGCGTTCAAATTGACAATGTTTAATGTAATAGCCGTTGGGGTGGGCGTGTAATCCGCAATGTTAAAAGATAGCCCGGTTCTGGTGTCTTGCAAATTGGACACTTCGCGTCGAATGATTTGGGCGTTGATAGTTGCACCTGTCAAATCCACCGCGCCGCCAGCTTGATTAGTGAATGCAAGATTCCAATAAGTTGCTTGATTCCAGACCAATTCGCCGGAGATGCAGGGATTTGAAAACCCCGACACCTGATAAATGGTGTTCTGATTAAACGCTGCCATGAAAATTTCCCTTTACTCAGGTAGTGACGCTCCCCGCTGTCTCGCAGGGCTACGGTCTTGTCATGTGGTGTTGGGTAATTTTAGCTTGAACTTGGCGGTGTTGGCCAAATAATTTCAATAGGATAGCTAGATTGTTTGGTGATGTCTCTTAACGCTTGACGATAATTTTTCCAAGAATCGGACATGACAACATTGGCTTCGGATTGCCTTGTCACCATCCAATCCGTTTGCATCAACAAAGTTTGACGTTTTTTGTCTATGTCTTGAATCAATAAATTATTATCAAGAACCCAATTTTGTTGTTCATAGTTCCAAAAATGATAATGACTTGGCCTTGTTGTTAATTTTTGGACATGACCATTTACTATTTGATATTCCATTGGCGCATAATCGCCTTGAATAAAATTAACTTTATTATTGCCAATCCAATTTTCAACAATAACATCAATTTGATTTTCATCGCATTTAATTTGTTGCAAAATTTTTCCAGTTGCAATTTCGTAAATAACGTAATTCATCGTTTTAACTCAGTAACATTGATAGACGGAAAAGCAGCATAAACAGCGGAAGAACTGTTATTGCCTAACACTAAGAAATATGTTGTAGGAATACCAGAAGAAACGATTGTATCAACAATAGTGGCCGCTTCCGCATTGCCAGCAAGAATTTGTCCATAATAAGGTTGAGCTGAAGTATTAAAAACATCGCTTGAACCACCAATATAATATAAACGAGTATAAATGCCAGAACTTAATTTCCATATTTCAAGAACGTTAGTTTCATGCGAATTAGTATAAAAAAATGAAGTCGCATTTATTAAAATTGATGAATTAACGCTTGCTGGCGTAATTGTTGCGGAGACCGGAATGCTTCGTGTATTATTAGGCCAAACACCAGATAAATTTGTAAAACTAATTATTTGACTCGGACTATTTAAAGTTGATGAAACAACTGAACTAACAGCGTTTAAATTTATATTGTTTGTTGACACAACATTACCATTCAACGTCATTTGTGAACCGTTGAAAGAAATGTTGGTGGACGAGTTGCCCAATGCAAAATTTCCCGTTTGGTCCAGATACATACCCGAACCAGTCATGGACGTTCCGCTAATTGTTGCGGTGTTCGCTTCGAATGTGCCCGTGACAGTCAGATTGCCCGTGTTAACAGTAATAGCCGATAATGAACCAACTTTTAGATTAGACAAATATGGAACGTTCCAAACAGTTTGTAAAGTGCTTGGGTTATAAATTCCATTTGTCTGAAATAATGCTTGTCCAGCACCATATATGGGTGGTGTCGCTTGCCATGTTTCAGCGCCGCCCCATGTGTTGTAGGGCGGAAAAGCGCCAGCGCCAACAGTAGTGTAAGTAGCAGGGGTGGCGCTTAACGATGATAAATTTGAAACAGCGTAAGCAATTCTAGATGACAGACCATCTACGCCATTTGAGCCAGGCGTTCCCGATGCGCCGTTTGTTCCAGAAGCACCTAAAGCATACGCCGTGGAAGTTGTCCATGTAACCGTTGATGTAGTGCTGCTGCCATTGTCAACATATTGAACAGAACAAGCATAAAGGATTTGTCCAGTAACTGGCGCAGTTGGTAATATTGTCCAACCATTTGCCGTGGATGGCGCGGTATATGTGCCATTTGCCCATGTATATGTTGATGTTCCGATTGGAAACAATGTTGGCGTACTCGCAGCCCATTTATAAACCTGTAAAAAAGCAGTTCGCGTGCCATTTTGACCAGCAGCACCAGCGGGATATACCGTGGTAGATGTCCAATTGATAACAGTAACTGTGGTAGTTAAATTATCTGAATAAACTTGGTCAATCGCATATAACAATTGTCCCGCCACTGGTGTGCCGGGCGTAATAGTCCAGCCATTTGTGGTGCTTGGCGCGGTAAAAGTGCCGGAAGCCCATGTGTAGACTGAAGTTCCAGATGGATAAGTTACCGGCACAGTTGATGACCATTTATACATCGTCATCACTGCGGTTCTAGAACCATTTAAACCGTTTACGCCATCTGTACCCGCGTATCCAGATGCAATAATGCTTGCAGTTGTCCAATCAATTGATGTAGTAGTAACTGTGGCCGAATCCGCAATATTAACTTTGGCAGCCCATAAGGTAAATCCGGGACTAGGCGAAACTCCAATTGTTTGACTCCAGCCGGTTGGAGTAGGCGTGAATGATGAACTTGACCATGTATATGTGGATGTTCCAGTTGGGCCGCTGGGAATTGTTATTGCCCATTGATAAACAGTAGGACTAGCAGTTTGTAAACCATTTGCACCCGGACTACCATTTGCGCCATTTAAACTTGGCGATGTGATTGAAAAGCCAGATGCCCAACTAACCGTTGTGGCAGTTGTTCCACCAACGGCGACAATTTGAATAGCAGCTTGCCATAATTGCGCCAATGGAACATTTGGATTTGGTGGAATAGTAGTCAACCAACCATTTCCACCAGTGTATGACGAATTGACGCCCGTGGCCCATGTAAATGTAGATGTTCCAGACGGATTTGGCGGAGTGGAATTTGCCCATTTATATAAATAAGCAGTTGCATATTGATTGCCATTTGAGCCGGGTGTTCCACTAGAACCGGGGTCTAAATAAATAAATTGAGTAATGGCCGATGCCGCTTGCGTAATAACGCCAAGTGATGATTTGTAACGAATTGGAACGGTCAACAACGCTGGTGATGAAGTCATGGCCGTAACCGATGCCCATTGTGCGTATGTGCCGCCATCAGTAATTGAACCAAGGGTCAAGCCGCCCGTTGTGGTGATGTCACCGTAACCTGTGGTGGCCGAGCCGCCAATCCGCCAAGTATTATTTACAAAAGCCGAATCAGTGTCGGTTTGAGATGTAACAAAATCAATTGCACCGCCAGCAGCAGAACCGTAAAGTTTTGGAACAATTCCTGTGAAAACGGGCGTGACGCCACCAGTGCGTGGAACTTGTGTAATAACTGGCGCAAACGTACCAATAAAAGTGCCCGCCACGGCAGAAGTTGTCGGGTTGGGATTCCAAACCAACGATGTAGAAAGTGGCGACAAAACGGATGAACTGTTATTGTTCATCACGATAAATGCAAAATAATAAGTCTGACTTGGCAAACTTATATCAATAAATGAAACCGTGGACGATGGCGTAAAAGCCAACGAATTTGATGATGTTTGCGAACCCCAAGCCACCCATTGCGATGCCGTTGGGCTTGAATAAGTGGTATAAAACAACGTTACTTCAGTAACTTGGCCGCTAGTGGGTATGATGCAACCAACATTAAACGATGGGATGGTGGCCGTTGGACTGCTACTGGTAACAGTGGGCGCGGTTAGTGGCGAAAAGTATTGCGGATTTGCCAAGCCGCTATTTGGTGTTGGCGTAAATTGTGTGATATTGCCCGTTGCGTAAACCGCCGGATTGTACGCATTCATTTGAAATGAAGCCGACAAAGTGCCATCGGGTTGGGCTATTTCTTTAACTTGAGTTACGCGAAATTGTTGATTTGTCCAACCATAATTTGCATTGGTAACCGTGACAACATCGCCAGCTTGAACTTGAATACCGGCATAGGTAGATTCAAAACCAACAATAAGGTCTTGGCGGTTTTGTTCCAAAACACGGTTGGCAAGGTATTGGGCGGTGACGCTGGAATTTATCAGGTCATAAGAAACCGTGTATTTGTTCACGGGTTCATTGGGATAAAGCAAACCGCTAGGTGTTTGTAAATTCACATATCCTGGTTGGTCGCGGTTTGTAGCGTCGTTGAACTTGGCCTCAACTTGGTTGGCCTGTTGGGTGATGTCCAAAGCGCCAAGGGTGATTGCGCCAATGATGTTGGTGTCATCAAAGCTGAAAGATGGCGATATAACTTGGTTAATAACCACCGACCACAAACCTGTTGTCGAATTGTAGGCTTGCCAGCAATCGCAGCAAGTCATCATGATGTCCACGTTGTTCAGAACCGTTTGCCCGGTATCCAATACGCCGTTGAACCGATAGCGCGGAATGGTTTGGGAATAACCGTTGTAATCGGTGTATGGAATCAAGACGTCCGAATAAGTATTCAGCGCGGTGGCCGATGTCGAATCCACAAAAGACGGGTCAATCGCGCCGCCGTATACGGTATTTGTAAGGTAGTCATACCAGGCGTCGCCGGGCTTCGCGCAACCTGTGCCGTTCAAATAATGACTGACGTGAAAGGTGATGGGTTGAAGACTTGTCGTTCCAGCGGAATTGGCGTTATAGACCAAGGTGACGACCGCAAACGCTGTGCCGTTCATTTGGCGATTGCTAGAAACCCATTGTTGGCCCGATGGAACGCCGTTGGCCGTGGACATGATGGCCGATGGCAGATTGGATGTGTTAACGGGTGTAATCGTTCCCGTGGCGCTGGATGTGTAAAGCGCAATATACAAATGGCCGCTGATTGTGGTGTCCACGTTTCCAGCTTGGTCGGTCAAGCTGACAACTTTGGTTAAGTCGGTGGTATCAAAAGTTATTAGGCGGTCTTGATAATAAAATTTTGTGGTGTCGTATAAAAATTGACCATTTGGCGAAATGCACGAAATTGCCATAACGTAATACATTTTTGTTTGGTCGGTAGTCAGCACCGCATCAACAAAACGCGCACCAGTGTAAGCGTCGCCGTAAACCAATGGAATGCCAGCGGTTGGGTCTGGTGGTACTTGCTGGCGAATGTTATTTTGTTGCGATTGTGGAACGTTAGGCGCAAAAATACGCGACACCACAATAGAAGCAGCAAAAGTTGCCGCCATTTGTGCGCCCCATGCTGGAATGCCTAATTCCGGCGCATAAACGGCAACAAGAACAAGTGCTGCAACTTCAAGCAAAGACGCAAAAAATCCACCAATACCTTTTGACATTTTTAATTCCCAAATTTAACGATTTGCGCCGGAACGGTGCTAGTGGAACCAATCACTTTGGAAGTGCTGCCTGTGCTGGCGGTGTTACCAAAATTAAAATATGTGGAAGCAATGGTTGGAACACGGTCCATTGACGTATCGTTTGGATACAAAAAACGCCAATTTGATGGGTTGGTTTTTATGCCAGCAATGCGACTATCCAGAACCAAGCGCATGGATGCCGATGACATGATGCAACTGGCGGTCCGGGTTCGCAATTGTTCGTCGAAACCTTCGGTGATATTGATGTTGTTGATGATGCCTTGGTAGCGTTGGAAAAACTGCAGAACGCCGCCAATTGTCAAAAGCTGATTGTTGGAATCAGTAAATCCGCGCCAAATAGTTAAAGTTGACCCTTTTATATTTGCGCCAAGAATTAACGCAATGTTTGCCGGGTTTAAGCCGGTAATGGTCAGTTTTACATCGGTGCTGGTGGATTTCATGTCCGATTGAATTTCAGAAACACCCATATACGAACCCATGCCAGCATAAGTCACGCTGCCCACAGTTATATTTGCAGGCGCATTGCAAAAAGTGTCGGTAAAACTGGAATTAGACAGCTTGACAAACTCAATGTAACGTATGGCATTAGAACTAACCGCAGCGATTGTCGTACTCATTTTTTATCCTGTTACATATTCACGGAACACAAACGGGCCGGACCATTCCACAAACGCGCCGTTAGTCATGGGCGTTAGCGAATAAGTTGGGCATTGTTCGGCAACCACGTTAAAAGTGCAAGCATTGCCAACGTAAACCGTTGTGCCGGATGTGGGCAAGCCAATCAATGGACGATGAATATTTACCGATGAACCGGATGAATCAGCCGTGATTTTGTAGCTGTATCCGTTAATCATGATGAAATCACCAGCTTTGAAAGTGCCATTGGAATTTAAAAGCAAAGTTTGCGTATTGGCCGCTGGTGTGCCGTTCAAAGTGGCGACGGTTGCCGTTCCACGCATGACGGTGAACCAAGACAGCAAAGAAGAATTGAAGATGATGGTTTCCGGCAATTGGCGGTCCAAGTTATCAATTCCTTGGATGATGTCGCGCACTTGTGGGTAATACAAGAAATTGTGCGGAATCACTGTAAACACCCACGGAACTGCTGTCAGGTATTGCGCGGTTGTCATGTAACCAGCGCGTGTGACTTGTTGCCCAACCATACGACGGTTGTTCACCGTCATCTTTTGTTGAATTTCAAAAATGTTTTGAAAAGCCATTTTTATACCCTTGCGCGGTTAGTTGCCAAACTCTTTGTAGCGTATTGGTTAGCCGCCCAAATCGCCTGTGAACTGCCATAGAGCCGTTGTTCAAACGATTGGGTATCAATGGCTTGGATATAGTTGTTGGTTACATTAGTAGTGCTACCTAATCCACCCAATGCGCCATTAGGAATAATTGTCCCTGCGGTTTTAGGAATAAACAATTCCGGGCCTTGTTCACCAACTAATGAAACTTTGCCAACTGGGGGTTCGCCTCCATCTGCATACGCACCGCCATTGCCAAATGATGAACTAGGGACGCCGGGACTACCGCCCAACAATAAACTTAATGCACTCATTAAAGGCCCACCAATAGCGCGATTAACTTGTGCTTGCAATTGGATTTGAATTAAACCTTTAAGAATGGTTCCAACCAAATCTTTAAAATTTATTTTCCCAGTTTGCACAAATTTTGTTAGTGCAGAATCCATATTGGAGATGACGGAATTAAAGGAATTTCCGGCCAATGTTGCCATGTTCGTGGCTTTTTCCATGACATTGTTGTAGGCTTCTGTTAAACCGTATTGAACTGTTTGCTTGTAATCTGTGGTTTGTTTATTTAGTTCAATTGTTGCTTGTCCAACTTTTTTCAATTGTTCTACTTGTCGATTAATAACTTCCGGGTCTTCACCAAGTTTATTTTGTTGATATTTAAATTCTGTAATTTTTGCTTCCAAATCATATTTTTCTAATAAATATTGTTGTTCTAATGGCATTAAATTTATGATAGATTGCTCATACTTCAATCTTTCATTTGCCAATTCACCAAGGCGAGTTTGTTCGTTGGTTTGCTGGTTAACGGCAAAACGTTGAGCTTGCAATGCTTCGGCTTGTCCGGTGGCCGTTGCGGAACTGGTGGCGTATCCCGCTTTTTCCGAACGCATAAAATCACCAGAATTTTCACGTTCGGCAAGAATGCGTTTATATTCTTCTTGATATTGAATCTCTTTGACTTGAGCCGCTGCCCTATTACGCGCAGCCTGTGCTTCAGCCTTTGCCAAGGCATTAACTTCGCCAAGCATGCCTTGTGTGCCTTCTTTATTGCGCTGCAAATCTGCCACGCGCTTGGCCTCAATCTTCGCTAAATCTTCTTTTAATTGAATTTCAATTGTGCCAATTTTGACCAATGAAGCGCCCAAGGTGTTTTCTTGCAGCGCCAAGGTTGCTTTGTCTTTTTCTAATTTTAAAAGTTGACGTTGTAATTCAACTTGTGCAGACAAAGCCGTTGCCTCTTTGCTCATGGCGTCGGCTTTTTTGTTTTCGCTGTTGGCGTTGGCTTCGGGACTACCGCCGCCAGCCGCTTTTAATTCCCCAATTTTGGCTTGAATTTGGATGGCTTCGGCTTTCAAAGCATCAACGGCGCGGAAGTTGGCATTTGGATTTTTTGCCAACATATCATTGATGTCGTTTAGCCTGTTTTGTAATTTCTCAATTTCCGGGACTGCATCATTGGCCGCTTTGCCCATCATGTAGAAATAGGCAGTCGCGCCAGCCAACAATGACGCGCCTTTAATAATCATTCCTGTGGGCGTACCAACTGCCGCCGCAATGTTAATGGCCGTAATTGCTACTTCAGCTTCTCGCAGCACTTGAACAATTTTTACCAATTCCACAACCGTGGATGCAATACCAGCGGCAATCGTGGCACTACCAATAGAAACTAAAATAGCTTCAAATTTTTCAATGCTGATAATTTTGTCACGGGCAAATGGCGCGGTCAAATCAGCAAAAGCTACTTTTAAATTTTCAAAATTAGCTTTTATGTTGTCAGCAATCTTGCCAACCTTTTCAATTGAAGCCCCATATTTATCAAATTTTCCCGTCCCAGCTTCTAATGCTTTTGCGATTTCTTCAATGTCCACGCCAACACCAGCGCGGCCAAAGAATTCTTTTATTAGTTTAACTTTTTCAAATTGATTGCTAACATTGCTAAAACCTTGGGCCACGCGCTGGATGGCTTCGTAAGGTGACATTTTTTGTAGGTCTTGAAAAGTAATTCCCAATTTTTCAAATTGACCTAATACGGCATCAGTTCCTTGGCGTCCTTCTTGAATCTTGCTAAACAAAGTGGACATGATGCGGGATGCGCCATCGGCGTTTACGCCAGCACCCATTAAAGCCGAACGAAAAGCCAAAGTTTGACTGGTTGTCAAATCAAAACCTTCCGACAAATGGCGAATTTTGTCAGTAAATTCGATGGTTTGTTCAATCAGCGCGGCCATGCCAAGTGAACCCACGCTAATAGCGCCGCCCAAGGCTTTCCAATAACCATTTAATTTGTCAACGCTACTTCCCAGACTATCAAATGATGCTTGTAAGTCTTTTGCCTGTTGTTTGGCTTTGGCGGTGGCTTGGTCCCATTCAACCGTGACAAGCCCTAATTTGACGGAAAGCGAACCAATTTGTGCCATGTTTATCCTTTAGCGTACTTTCCCCAAGTCAACTCATACCAAAGTTGTTGGCCCAATCTTTCTACAACCGTAGAAGCATTGGCTTCTAGCGCGGGACGTAAAAATGGGTGTGCCGCCATCTTAGCAGTTCCAAACTCTAAGGCCAAGCCGACAGGCGGGTTCACATAACTATTTTGAAATTTGCCACGTTTATTTAGCGTGACGTTTTGGATTGATTCTTCGCGTTTGGGGTTTAACGTAACCCGCGCCATCCAAACTTCGCCTTCGTAGTATTTGGAATTTTTGTCCCGCGACTGTGGCCGTTGAACTTTCAAATACAAATGTTCTTCAAGTTGGCCCGTCCGAACTGGTGCGCTGGTTCTGGCGGTATCAAGAACGGGTTGAAATGCCGCTTTCATGGCATTGCGATAAATTCTGTCAGTTTTGCCTTTGCCGATTTCTTCGCCCAATTCGTTTAGGGCTTTGAATAAATCCTCAAATCCTTCGGTTTTAACTTGCGCTTCGAGTGGCATTTTTAAACCTATCCAGAGAAAAACCGGGGGCAGTTGTCATTGCTAACAACAGGGCGTCATTTATCTTTTCTTTTGTTGGCTTTTCTTGGTCGGGATTTATGTTGTAGTCATTAACCCACGGAAAGATTTTATCCGAATTGTAAGGTGGAGACTTCGGTTCTCTCATGTAATTAAACACGGCAGTTGTCAACGGCGCGATGGCATCAAAGACGCCACGGCCACCTAACATTCCTTCGGCGTACATCACCGAAATTTCGGCAAATGTTTCTTCGTCGATGTTGTCTACTTGCTCAGACGTGGACCCGTAAAACATCATTGCGGCCCGAACTTGTCGCCGCAACGAACGCCTTAGTTTTTTTTTGTGTCGCCGTAATTGGGCCGGATGGCTTCGTCAATCTTTTTGACGATTTCTCGAATGATATGTTCGGGGAATTCGTCGGCAATATCATCGTATGATTCGTTGACAGGTTCGCCCGTTGGCGACTGAATCAAACTAAAGTAAATTTCGACTTGGTTTTGATACGCCGCCATTAAAGTGGCAATTTGGCGAACGGATGTCCCGTTGACCATCAAATCATTGTCAATTTTTTCAATGCGTTGGTCGCCCGTTTTAAGGACTTCTAAAAATTCGGCGTCAGCATCGGCCATTGTTTTCAACAACGGTTCGGCCAACTTGGAATAAATTTTCTCAATGGTGGCTTGGTCGCCCGTAGAAATCCGTTCGGTGATTTCTTCCATTTCGCGTTTTACGGGAATGCGAATTTTAAGATTGCATTCAACATCGTTTAAAGCAACAGTAATTGTTTTAATCTTAGCCGCAACGCGTAACGATTCGTATTCTGGACCTAATTTTTTAGCAAAACTCATACACCCTTGATTATCTTGTTGTAAATTTCTTGATTAAGTTTTAAGGCATAAGCCACCACCGCTTCCGGCGTCATCTTGTCTGCGTGTGCTGTTGCGATTGAATGCGCCAAATTGATGGACGTCAAACGCTGTTGAGTAAACCCAAACCAATCCTTGCGTTGGTCGGCTTGGGTTACTAAAAAGTTCAGAAGGTCGTTATTGTTTTGTATTGTCGTCATGTGTATTAGGTATTGTTTGACCAGCCGTATTGGTTGCCACGGGGGTGGATAGTGAAAACCGCTTTGGCTTCAGCGCCGGGAGCCATATCAACGCGGAATTCGCCAACGCGACCATTGAAGGCATAAGCCACAACGTTCGTGCCATCATAAGCAGCAACCACAAAAGTGCGGTCAATAACGCCAGAATAAGCGTCAGCGCGCATCAACAGAATGCCAGCATCGGAAGGATTCCAAGCCGCTGTAATGGTCATGGAAGTGGGCTTAGATTGCGTGGGGATGATGTCGGATTGACGTGAACCAGCAACCATGAAGTTGGCGCTTGCATCATCTTGGCCGAATGCGGGGATGGATTCAACCAGCAATTGTTGGCCGTTAGAGCCAGCGCCGCCAGCAGAAGTGCCAACGATATTTTGAACTTCACCCGTCCAAGTTGCCAAAAATGTATTTGTCAAAGGTGTGGGGGTTGCACCAGTTTGACACCACAATGATGCCTCAAACCCTGCTAGAACTTTATTTGGTAACGCCATGATAATTTCCTTAAAAAAAGAGTTAAATGAAATCTTGTTTTAACATGGAATGTCCATTTTACAATCCAGCACAATTTGGTTCAATTTTACCGAATCATCGTAGGTATTGTATAGCATCGTCACGTCAATCTTGGCAACATAAATTCCAGCAAAACCAGTTTTGACGCCAAACTGTCCCGAATAACCATGTAGGGCTTGCAAGATTTGATTGGTCATATTAAAACAGTTATTCATGTCTGAAGCAAAAACATTCACTTGAAACACGGGTGTGTCGATGCCTTTGTTCGTTTGGTCTTGGCCCGTGTAAACAGGTTGGTGAACGTTTCGCAATTGCCAAACACAAAATTGGCTTTGTTCGGCAAAGTTGCGGTTGAAGTTGGCATAAACCGGAACGGGCGACACCACGGCCACCAATTGGTTTTGGATGGCTTGCGCGTATGTAAGGACGTTTTGTTGGGTGGTCATACGCTGGTAATCGGGTCGTTACGATAACAAACAAACGTCATCGTCATGCGGTCGTTGGCTTCCAAAACATCCAGCAATTTGTAATCTTTATTACGCCAATTGATAGAGTATTGATACTGGTTGATAGAAACGTTTTGCGTGTTGGGCGTGTAGTTCACCACGAACCGAACTTGTTTTGTATAGGCGCGGTCGTCCTTTGATGCAATCATAGAATCGCGGACATCTTGCACCAAGGCGCGGGTTTGAAAAGCCAACGTGATGGTCGTGGTTTGCTGGCCGATGGAATCAATGCCAGCGGTGACCGTATTCACTTTGATGTTTTCGTACCGGGTAAGTGCCATTACATCACCAGCGGTTTATAGGGTCGCAACAATGCGGCCACGCCATACGGAATTTCATTCAGTTTGGTCATGGTCGTGTTTGAACGGTTGTTGTATAGGTGCGTCAGCAATAACAAACCAGCTTGTTGAATTACAGGGTAAGCCGCCAGCGGGTTGGCCGCTTGCGTGTAATCCACCACGATGGGGTTTGAAATGTTTTGATTGACTTCGTTCGGGATGCTGTTGACAACAACTTTGTTGCCCGTGGCATCGTAAAAATAAGTCGATGAATCCACCAGCGTGAAAACGGGCGGGGTGCTTGACGACCAAT
>Ga0214206_1000300_pt1 | contig 13848 bp, 11 predicted proteins | sample TroBogEpilimnion_26_FD_153044 | JGI IMG/M metagenome (GOLD analysis project Ga0214206, IMG submission 153044) | Freshwater microbial communities from Trout Bog Lake, WI - 07JUL2009 epilimnion | ecosystem: Environmental > Aquatic > Freshwater > Lake > Epilimnion/Euphotic zone | place: Trout Bog...
CGGCGCCGCCGAGAAGATCCGCGTCCTGATCATCGACGGACGCAACAATCATGACTGGGTCCGCACGACCGAGTCCTGCAAGGCGACCCTCGAAGCCACCGGCCTCTTCAAGGTCGACGTCTCGACCGCCCCTGCCGCCTTCGCCAAGGCGAAGCCGGGCAAGCCCAAGGCCGGCGATGCCGCCGCCAAGAAGGCCTTCGACGCCGCCATGAAGGAATGGAACGCCGAAGAATCCGCGTTCAACAAGGCCCACGCCGCCGAATGGGAACAGTGGGTCCCGAAGTTCGGCGACTATCAGGTCATCGTGAACAACTACAACGGCCAGGAATGGGGCGGCGCCATGAAGGACGCCTTCACCGAGTTCGTGCTTAACGGCGGCGGACTCGTCAACGTCCACGCGGCCAACAACGCCTTCACCGGCTGGGACAACTTCAACGAGATGATCTGCGCCGGCTGGCGCGGCGCCACCTTCGGCAACCGCATCGCCGTCGACGACAAGACCGGCCATGCCGTCGCCCTCGTCGACGCCGACGAGAAGATCACCACGAAGGGCTTCGGCTCCGGCCACGGCTCCAAGCACGCCTTCACGCTCAAGACCCGCGACGCCACGCACCCGATCATGCAGGGCCTCCCGGCCGAATGGCTCCATGCCACGGATGAACTCTACGGCCGCATGCGCGGCAGCGCCGACCACATGCACGTGCTCTCAAGCTCCTACTCCAAGCCCGAAGCCGGCGGCACCGACATGCACGAACCGATGGTCTGGTACGCTCCCTTCAACAAAGGCCGCGTCGTCACGACTTCCATGGGCCACCTCTGGGTCGGCGACACTTCGTTCGACGCCCTGCATTGCGTCGGCTTCCAGACCATCCTCGCCCGCTCCACCGAATGGGCCGCGACCGGCAAGGTCACCCTGCCCGTCCCGGAAGGTTTCCCGACCCTCGACAAGACGAGCGTCATCGAGCCGTCCAAGGTCGTCTGGAAGAAGTAAGCCTCTTCCGTCCGAACCGACGAAGGCCCGCCATCGTGCGGGCCTTCTGCTTTTCAGGCGAAGCGACGCATCGCCACGCCGACCGTCGCGCAGATCTGCTCGGGCGAAAGGCTGATGCTGACGTGCAGGCACTTCTCGCTGGCAAGGTTCGGACGCTCCAAGGTGGCAAGCTGGCTGCCGAGCAGGCCTGGCGGCATGAAGTGCCCCTTACGCGCATCGAGGCGTGCCTGCAGGAGTTCCTGACTTCCATCGAGGAAGATGAAGAAGAGCTCAGGGTCCCCTTCACGCAGGCGATCGCGATAGGCTTTCTTCAAGGCCGAACACGTCACGACCATCGCTTCGCCGCGGGCCTTGCCTTCGGCGAGACGGGCAGCCATCGCCGCCAGCCAGCCGGCGCGATCGTCGTCCGTCAACGGCGTGCCGGCGCTCATCTTGGCGATGTTAGCCGGTGGATGGAAGCCATCGGCCTCGATCAACGTGGCGCCGGTGCGCTGGGCATACATCTCCGCCACGGTGCTCTTGCCGCAGCCGGAGACGCCCATGAAGACGAGGTTCGGGTGCGCCATCGCCGCTCAGAGATTGATGGTCCGGCCTTCGCGGAACGACTGGTCGGCCGCGGCGACGATGCGCATCGAGTTCACGGCGTCATCCATGTGCGCGGTGAGGTCGAGGTCTTCGCGGATGGCCTTTTCGAAATACACCTGCTCGCGCTCGCAGAGCCCGTCATGCCCGGGATCGGCATCCGTCGGCACAATCTCATCGGGCTTGGTGAACTTACCGTCGGCGCCAAGCTGAGATGAATGGACCTTGAGAGCCTGGGCGGCGGAGTGTGAATCGACGTCGGCGGAATTACCCGCCTGCGAAGCCTTGCCAGCGACGATGGAGACGCAGCCCTTGGGCCCGATCACGTCCTTCACGAAGAAGGCTTCCTCCGACATCATCGGACCCCAGCCGGCCTCATACCAGCCCACGGAGCCGTCGGCGAAGGTGACCTGCAGTTGGCCGTAGTTGACCATGCCCGCGGGGAGTTCGTCGGACAGACGCGCGCCGATGCCGGAGACGCGCACGGGGCGGCTACCGGTCATCAGGCACATCACATCGACGTAATGGACGCCGCAATCGACGATCGGACTGCAGGTCTGCATCAGGGACTTATGGGTCTTCCACATGTCGCCGTAACTCTGCTGATTAAGGTTCATGCGCATGACGAGCGGCTTGCCAAGCGTCTGCACGGTCTTGATGAACTGAGTCCAAGCCGGGTGATGGCGGAGGATGTAGCCGATCACGACCTTGCGCTTCACTTCCTTGGCCTTGGCGACGATCTGTTCGGCCTCGGCGACGGACACGGCCAAGGGCTTCTCGACGAAGACATGGCAGCCGGCCTCGAGGGCGGCGACGGCGTATTCGGCATGCGTGTCGGGGTAGCTCGAGATCGAGACCGCATCAGGCTTGGTCGCCTTCAGGGCGGCATGGAAGTCTCCGAACTCCTCATATCCGCCGCCGAGCTCGGCGTTGAGCTTGGCACGCGAATCCGCGGAACGGGTGACAAGGCCGACGATCCGGAAGCCAGGTAGCTTATGGTAAGCGAGGGAGTGCGAACGGCCCATATGGCCGGCGCCGACGCAAAGGACTCGGATGGGGGTCTGGCTCATGCGTCGAGCATCACCCTTCCTCCCTCCGCTTCAAGTCGGGACAAGGCGATGCTCCGAAATTATTCGACCGATTACTTCGGTAACGCCTGATTGAAGCCCTTCGCCTTCTGGGCGTCGAGCAAGGCCTTGAGTCGGGCCGCCACATCAGGGTGTTCGGCGATGACGTTCTTGCGCTCGCCCGGATCGTCCTGCAGGTCGAACAGCCGGTCGTTGGCCGCGTTGAGGTTCTCGACCTCATCGTTCTGCTCGGTACGGTCGACGACTGCCGGCGACTTGCCGCGGCGATGGCCGATGCCAGGGACGAACTTCCAGCGGGCATCGCGATAGGACAGCTGCAAAGCCTGCGTGCTCGAGATGACATGGTCGCGGCCGGCGCCGCCGAGGAAGGCGGCGGAGACATCGACGCCGTCGATCTTCAGGAGTTCCGTCGGATCACCACCGGCGAGCTGGGTGAACGTCGCCGCGAAATCGACCTGCGAGACCATCGCATCGGAGACCTTGCCGGCGGGCGTCCGGCCCGGCCAGCGGGCGATGAGGCTCACGCGCGTGCCTCCTTCGAGGATGCTGTATTTGCCGCCATGGAAGGGGCCGGCCGGAAGATGGCCGGCCTTGGCGTTCAGCTCCACGGCTTGGTCCTTGTAGCCGTCATCGAGCACCGGCCCGTTGTCGGAGGACATGACCACGAGCGTCTCGCCGGTCAGCCCATGCTTCTCGAGTTCGGCCAGGATGCGGCCGCACTGTTCGTCGAACGCGACGACGGCGTCGCCACGCGGGCCCAACGGGGTCTTGCCGAGGAAGCGGGGGTTCGGCAGGCGCGGGACGTGGCATTCATGCGCGGCGTAATAGAGGAAGAACGGCTTGTCCTTGTTGGCCGCGATGAAACCGCAGGCCTTGTCGCAGAACGTGTCGCCCAGCGTCTCGTCATTCCAGATCGCCGACTTCCCGCCCTTCATCCAGCCGAGTCGGCCGACGCCGTTGACCAGCGCCATGTTATGTCCGTGCGACCAATCCATCTTCAGCTTCGCGCGTTCGGCGGGCGACGTGAGGTCGGGGTCGCCCGGATAGGGCTTCTTGTAATTCACTTCGATCGGATCCTGCGGATCGAGTCCGACCACGCGGCCGTTCTCGACGAAGACCGTCGGGACGCGGTCGCCCGTGGCGGCCATGATGAATGAGTAGCCGAAGCCGATCTCGTTGGGCGAAGGCGCGATCGGCTTGTTCCAATCCACCACGCCGGCGCCGAGGCCCAGATGCCACTTGCCGACCACGCCGGTCGCGTACCCCAGCTTGGCGAGGCTCGCCGGGAGCGTCGGCCGGCCCGGCTTGATGATCATGGTCGCGTCGCCGGGCAGCACGCCGGTGCCCTTGCGGCGCCAAGCATATTCGCCGGTCAGCAAGGAGTAACGTGAAGGCGTGCAGGTCGCCGCGACGCAGTAACCATCGGTGAAGCGGGTGCCTTGGGCGGCGAGGCGATCGAGGTTCGGCGTCGGGATGACCTTGGCTCCGTAGCAGCCGAGATCCCCCCAGCCGATGTCGTCCGCATAGAGCAGCACGATGTTGGGGGGCCGCTTATCGGCCGCGACGAGCGTGATTCCGCAGAACAGGGCAACCAGGGGCAGGAGGCGCATGGGCAAGTTGTAAGCCTGCGACCGAGGGAAATAAAGCCGACAGATGGAACGGCGGCACCCCTTGCTTGCCAAAAGCTCCTTTAACGCCCAATCAGAAGCGAACATGCGTTTCGCCAAATACCACGCCCTCGGCAACGACTACCTCGTCCTCGAGCCGAAGGACTGCCCCGCCCTCTTTTCGCCCGAAGCCATCCGTAAGGTCTGCCACCGCCACTTCGGCCTGGGTTCCGACGGCATCCTCTACGGACCGATCGAACGCACCGACGGCACCTTCGGGCTCCGCATCCTGAATCCCGACGGCTCCGAGGCCGAGAAGTCGGGCAACGGCATCCGCATCTTCTGCCGCCACCTCCTCGAGACCAAGCGCATCAAGGAAGGCCAGGAGTTCCGCCTGCACACCCTCGGCGGCATCGTCCGCTGCGAAGTCTTCGACGGCGGCAACCGCATCCGGGTCGAGATGGGCAAGGTCTCCTTCCGCGCGCCCGTCATCCCGCACGTCGGCGCCGACCGCGAAGTCCTCGGCGAAGAGATCACCGTCCTCGGCAAGACCTTCAAGTATTGGGCCGCCACCGTCGGCAATCCGCACTGCGTGATCCCCGTCGACGACCTCACGCCCGACCTCGCCAAAACCTACGGCCCACACCTCGAGGTACACCCCAATTTCCCGAACCGCACCAACGTGCAATTCATGAAGATCATCGACCGCAAGAACGTGCGGATCGAGATCTGGGAGCGCGGCGCCGGCTACACGATGGCTTCGGGCTCCTCCTCTTCGGCTTCGGCCGCCGTGGCCCGCAAAATGGGCCTGGTTGAAGCGGATTTGACGGTAAATATGCCCGGAGGGCAGATTATCATTGGCATCGGCGATGATTATTCCATCGTGATGACAGGCCCGACGACCCCCGTAGGCATCTTCGAGATGCACCCAGGAGTCCCGGTCCAAGACGTCGCCGTCTAAGGCGATACGTCTTCCCACTAGGTTTTCCCTCCTTTGGCGCGTCCTTTCGGACGACGCTTTTCACCGCACACCCTCACCATGGCGCCGCGTCAGCCGTTGCCCAACATCTCCGAAGACGATCTCGTCGATCTCGCGGGCGGAGCGACCGTGCTCCTCGCCAAGGAGCTGGTGGCCAAGGGCAAGGTCAAGAAGGCCTTCTGGACACCCCCGGTCGCGGAAGCCCTGGTCGACGACGGCACCGAATCCCGCGAAGCCCGCTGGAACCTCCGCTCGGTCACCTTCCAGCGCAACGAATGCGGCTGCGAAGTCTCGGTCGGCCGGAGGAAGCTCTGCGTGCATTCCGTGGCGGCTTACCTCGTGCTCGCCACCAAGGAAGGCTATCTGAAGGCCGAGACGTCGCCGCCGCCGAAGCCCGCCGGCCCGCCGGGAAAAACGGCGACGACGGCCACGACCAAGGAAAAGACGGCGGACACTAAGAAGGAAAAGTCAAAGGAAGCGGAGACGACCCCGGCAGGACCCCGGCTCAAATCCCTCACTCTCTCGGAGAAACGTGGCACGCCCATCGAGGTGCGCTTCATCATCCCGCCCAACATCGTCACCGCCGCCGCGCGCGACGAGATCATCTGCCGCCTCGAGCTCCGCGTCGACGGCGCCCAGGTCGCGCCCGAGAACCTCGACCGCAGCAAGGCCTGGACCATCGAAGCCGACACGGTCTTCTTCCTGGCGATCCTCGAGAACCTCTGCCACGGCAAGCTGCAGGGCATCCTTCCCCTCACCCGCCGCCACCTGCGCCAGCTCCTCGCCATCGGCAAGGGCCTGAAGATCTTCCGCATGGCCAACGCGCCGGAAACCGCCCTCGCCTGGGACGGCGACCAGCTCGACAAGGTCCACGAACACCTCGACGAACCCGTCGCCACGCCGCAGACCAACGCCGCGGGCGAAGCCCCCGACGACGGCCCCGAGGAACAGGAAGTCCGTTCGCAGGAACGCGGCCGCGACGACCGCCCTTGGGTCGACGGCTCGATGAAGTGGCTCCGGATCCGCCTTCCTCAGCAGTCTTCCGGCCCGGTCGCCGAACTCCGCGACGTGCTCCAGCGCAGCGGCTTCACGCTCGAGACCACGACCCGCGAATGGTACCTCGCCGGCACGATCCAGGTGCTCAACTTCCTCGCCCGCCATCACAAGCTGCTGATGACGGACAACGGCGCGTTCTTCACCCACAACCTCTCGCATTCGCTCCGCAACGTCGACCTCGCCAAGGCGAAGTGCGACGCCGCCGAGGAGAACGACGGCTTCCGCTTCGCCATCGGCATCGACCCCGAGGGCAAATCCCCGAAGGTCATCCAGGAGGCCCTCTCCAGCGGCCGCATGTTCTTCTACACCGACCAGGGCCCGCGCCTCATCACGCCGGAGCTCATGGAGTCGATCCGCAACGCCCAGCGCCGTATCACCGGCGAGGCGAAGCGCGACGTGGACCTGGACCTCAACCTGAAGATCGGGTACGCCGACCTCGCGAGCGCCGACGCCATCGCCGAGGAACTGCAGGCCGCCTTCGCGCCGCCCGAGACCTGGAGCAAGCGCTCCTCCGCGATCCGCAACCTTTCCAAGCTGCAGCCCGCGCCCATCCGCGAGGAGCTCGGCAAGATGCTCCGCATCTACCAGCAGGTCGGCGTGGCCTGGCTCTGGCATATCCATAACAATTCCCTCGGCGGCCTCCTGGCCGACGAGATGGGCCTCGGCAAGACCGTGCAGGCGCTGGCGTTCATGGAAGCCCTGCGCCAGCATCGGCCCGAAGACGGCCCCTGCCTCGTCGTCTGCCCCGCCTCGCTCGTCGAGAACTGGCGCCGCGAAGCCCGCCGCTTCACGCCCTCGCTCAAGGTCCTCGCCCACCACGGCCAGAACCGCTTCACCGCGCAGGAATACCTGCAGCGCTTCGACCTGGTCATCACGTCCTACGGCACGCTGACCCGCGACATCGCGGCCTTCTCCCTCATCACGTGGGGCGCCGCGATCTGCGATGAAGGCCAGAACATCAAGAACGCCCGCGCCCAGGCCGCCAAGGCGGTCAAGCAGCTCATCGCCAAAGGCCGCTACATCCTAACTGGCACGCCGGTCGAGAACTCCCTGGAAGACCTGCGCTCGCTCTTCGGCTTCCTCATGCCGGGCTACCTGCCCAAGCCCGAGGAACGCGTCCAGGCCGAGGAACGCAAATGGCACGACGACCGCCTGCTGCAGATGGCCGCGCCGTACATCCTCCGCCGTTCCAAGGTCGCGGTCGCGCCCGAACTGCCCGCCAAGATCGAGCAGATCGTCTACTGCGACTTCGAGGACAACCAGAAGAAGATCTACGACGAGATCCTCGAATCCACGCGCCAGGAGATCTTCGAGATGGAGATGGGCGGCGCCACGCAGGCCCGCATCCAGATGGCGGCGTTCAACCAGCTCCTCCGTCTCCGCCAGATCTGCGCCGACCCGCGCATCCTCGACCCGAAGATGGAGGAAGCCGATTCCGCCAAGCTCCAGGCCTTCCTCGAACTCGTCGAGGAATCCAAGGACGCCGGCCACCGCATGCTGGTCTTCTCGACCTTCGTCACGGCGCTCCAGCTCCTCAAGGAAGCCCTCGAGGACCGCGACATCCCCTACTGCTACCTCGACGGCTCCACCAAGGACCGCCAAGGCGTGTGCGATACGTTCAATTCGACGCCGTCCATCCCGGTCATGCTCATGTCGCTCAAGGCGGGCGGCACGGGCCTCAACCTCACGGGCGCCGACACCGTCATCCACTTCGACCCCTGGTGGAATCCGGCCGCCGAAGCCCAGGCCACGGACCGCGCCCACCGCATCGGCCAGACCCGCACCGTCACGAGCATCAAGCTGATCGCGGCGGGCACCATCGAAGAACGCGTCATGGAGCTCCAAAAGTCCAAGTCTGAGATGTTGCGTAAGCTCCTGACCGAATCAGACTCCGTGTCGTCCGGCCTCAGCCTTGACGTGATCAAGGACCTCCTTCGCAAGGACTAACCCCATGCTTTCCAACCTCCTTCGCCGCAATCGCCCCCGCAGCGAGATGTCCTTCCTCGAGCACATCGAGGACCTGCGCACCTCCCTGATGCGGGTCCTGGGCGTCTTCGCCATCGGCGTGGCCATCGCGTTGGTGTTCTACAAGGAGATCCCCCAGCTGCTGCAGCTGCCGCTGGAGTGGGCCAAGCAGATCGACCCCGAAGGCATGTCCCAGCCTTCCGTCCAGGGCGACCTCCTCTTCCTCGGCGTCCTGTCCATCCCCTCGTGGCTCGTGAGCGTGCCCGCCGTGTCGACGCAGCTCCAGGAAACCCAGTTCATGGGTGTCTGGTCCGTGCTGATGTACGCGGCGATCGCCGCCGGTATCGCCATCGCCTCGCCGGTCTTCCTCTACGAGGTCGTCCGTTTCGTCGGCCCTGCCCTCAACAAGAAGGAGCGGCGCGGCCTGATCCCGTTCTGCGCCGCCGGACTGGTGCTTTTCCTGATCGGGGCCGCCTTGGCCTTCTTCTGGCTCACGCCGATGTCCATCGTGGTCGTGCACCACGTCGCCCACGGCATGGACATCCGGATCAACTGGCAGGCGTCGGACTATTACTCGCTCGTAGTGATGATGTCGCTGCTCACGGGACTCTGCTTCCAGTTCCCGCTCGCGCTGATCATCATCATGTGGCTCGAGATCGTCCGCCCGATGACGCTGCTGAAAGCCTGGAGGGGCATGTTCGCCGGCATCACGATCGGGGCCATCCTCATCACCCCGATCGGCGACTTCATCTCGCTGGCCATCCTGGTCGCCGCCCTCTTCGGCCTCTATCTGATCGCGATCTTCGTGGGCTCGGCGATCGTCCGTCGCAAACGCATCGCCCGCGGCGACAAGCCTAACCCCGAGGATGACGACCTCCCCGAGGACGATGACGACGAGGACGATGAGACGGACGAGGACGATACCCGCCCTAAGCGCCAGAAGCCGGTGACCCCTTCCGACAGCAGCCCGGCCCCGGCCAAGCCTAAGTCCACGCCGCCTCCGGCCGAAGGCGACCTTTCCTCCCTCGACTAATTCCCATGAACACGCGCCTGCTCCTCGCCCTCCTGGCCTCCACGCTCTCCGTTTCGGCACAGACGACCGCGTTCGGCACCAAGACCGCCGAAGCCGCGCCGGCCGCAGCACCCGCGACCGCTCCAGCCGCCACCGCTCCAGCCGCCACCGCGACGGCTCCCACGACGAAGCCCAAGGCTGCCGACGACGAGGTCGACAACTCCGTCGTGATCACGCCGTTCCGCGCGCTGACCCCTCCTGACGCGAAGACGACCCGCACCTTCCAGCTCTCGAAGATGAATAAGCTGGGCTTCACGGAAACGTCGAAGGAACTGCAGCGCCTCTTCTCGGCCTTCGCCACGCAGCGTATCGTCGACGGCTCCCCCAACGGGTCCAGCAAGGCCACGGGCTATCTCGCCTCGATCAACTACTCCCTCATCCAGGACCTGGGTGACAACCGCTTCCTCGCCAAGGCCGCCTGGCCCGCCGCCGGCCCCAACGAAGTCCTCGCCGCCGGCGTCGACACGATGGCCATCCTCCTCCTCGACAAACCCGCCAAGGTCGGCGACACGGGCAAGATCTCGGGCATGCATGTCGGCACGGTCGCCCTCCTCTTCACCGCCAACTATCCGCCCCTCGTCGGCAAGCGCTTCACGCTCCGTCGCGAGGCCTTCGTCGAATGCGCCACGCTCGAGGACACCCCGGCCGCGCTCCAGAAATTCGTCGAAGAGGTCAACGCCGGCGCAGACCTCAGCGTCACGACCAACGAACAGGTCCCCTGCAAGAAGTGCGGCGGCCTGGGCTTCACCCGCGAAGCCCAGAAGGGCCAGCTGCTGGACAAGCGCATCCCTTGCGCCGATTGCGCCAGCAGCGGCAAGGTGATCATCTCGGTCGAGACGAAGTTCGCCCCGTAACCCGCCTGGGCGGCTTTACCGCATCCTGCGCTTGCGCAGGGCCTTTTTCACCCGCACATTGCGGCGTGTCCACCCCGCTGCACGCCGGCCTTGAAGCCCACTTCGCTGCGCTCGAGAAATTCCTCGCGGCGCAGGAACTCGCGTTCGAACCGGAAGTGCGTCCGATGGTCAGGGACGTGCTCGCGCACCCGGGCAAGCGACTGCGACCCCTGCTCGCCTTCGGCGCGGGCGCCGGCGGCCCTCCGCCCGAAGCCCTCGTGCGCGGCGCGGGCATCATCGAGCTGGTCCACCTCGCCACGCTCGTCCATGACGACGTCCTGGACGGCGCCGACACCCGCCATGGCAGCGACACCCCGAACCACACCCACGGCGCCCACGCTGCGGTCCTCTTCGGCGACGCCCTGTTCGCCCATGCGCTCGTGCTCGCCGCCGACCACCCCACCCCCGACCTCTGCCGCATCGTGGCCCGCGCCTCCCGCGAAGTCTGCTCGGGCGAAGTCTGCCAGACGTTCTCGCGCGGCCAGGACGACCTTTCGCTGGAAGACTACTACCGCCACATCCGCCTGAAGACGGCCGAACTCTTCGAAGGCTCCTGCCATGCCGGCGCGCTGCTCGCCGGCCGCCCCCCGGAACACGTGACGGCCTGCTCCGTCTTCGGCCGTCATCTCGGCATCGCCTACCAGATCTACGATGACCTGGTCGACCTGCTCCAGGACGACACGAAGGCGGGTAAGACGCTCGGTACTGACGCCGCCAGCGGCAAGCTGACGCTGCCGATGCTGCTCGAACGCGACCTCTCCGGCAAAGGCTTCCTGACCGCGCTCCGCGCCGGCGGCGACGCCCGCAAACTCATCTCAGCCCCCGCTTGGCGCGAATCCTTCCGCCGCCTCGACGCCGAGATCGCCGCCGCCGAACAGGCCCTCGAACCGATCGCCGGCTCGCCCTCGCCTTACTTCCTGCTCCGCCTCACGGCCTTCCTGCGCGAAGCCGCCGCCCGGCTGACGCCGAAAGCATGAGGATCTTCCGGACGACGCCTTCGGAACGCCTGGCGCTGGCCTTCGTGCTCGGCTGCCTCGGCGTGGCCGCGGGCCTGCTGCTGGTCTGGCGCTCCCTCTGATCAGGGTAGGAACCGCGCCGGGTCGAAACCGCGGGCCTTCAGGGCCACGCGAATGTCCTCGACGCTGATCTTGTCGCCCGGCTTGACGCCGAAGTGACCGAACCAACCGGCGCGCATCTCGACGGTGAAGCGGACTTGGTCGCTCGTCGAGGCGGTGGTCTCGGTATCGCCCGCGGTCATGGTCTTGACCTCCAGCACGGTGCCGTCACGCGCCACGAAAGCGATGTCGAGGTCGAGCGGAGTGTCCTTCATCCAGAAACGCATCTGGGTCTCGGCATCATACATGAAGGCCATGCCCTCCTCGTCATTGAGCTTGGTGACCCCCATGAGTCCGCGGGCCTTCTCGAGGTCGGTGGCGGCGATGCGCAGCTGGGACAGCACCATGCCCATGCGGACGGGGAAGCGGGCCTCGACGCCGAGCTCGGCGGCAGGCGCAGAAACCTTGGTCTGATTGTCGCAGGCGACGAGCGCCAAGGCGACCGAGAAGAAGAACGACCGAATCATGCCATGCAGTGTTCCTGCGATTGCCTCGGAGGCAAGATTCGCTTGCTTCGAGCACATGGAACGAGACCCGCAGGCCCACTGGCTCGAGACCGAGACGGCCCTGCACTACGCCCGGGCGGCCGTGCGGGTCGGACTCTGGGCCTCGGAACGCGTCCTGATCGAGAAATACTTCCTGAAATCCCATCGCATCCTCGAACTGGGCTGCGGCGGCGGCCGCGTGGCCTTGGGCTTGCTCCGATCGGGCTACGCAGACGTCACCGCGACGGACTTCTCGCCGATCATGGTAAGCCTCGCCCGGGCGGTCTTGGCCGATCACGACGAATCCTGGGAGAAGATCGTCGAACAACAGGATGCCACCGCCCTCACCTATCCCGAGGCGTCCTTCGACCGCGCGATCTTCGCCTTCAACGGTCTGATGTGCCTGCCCAGCCGGGACCATCGTCTCGCGGCCCTCCGTTCGATCCATCGCGTGCTGAAACCCGGCGGCATCCTTCTCTTCACGGCCTCCGACCGCGAGAAAGGCGCCAACGCCGCCTACTGGGCCAAGGAAGAGCGCCCCGCCGACGTCATCCCAGGCAACCGTTGGCACGAGAGCGACACGTCACCGGTCTTCATCCATAGCAGCACCGAGGCCGAGACCCGTGGCGAGCTGGCGGAAACGGGGTACACGATCCTCGAATGCCCGCTGAGCACGGAAGTCGCGTCCGACGGCCCGCTGGTAAGGGAGTTCGCCGGCGAGACCCGTTTCTACGTCGCCAGAAAGGCTTGAGGGAACTGCCTCTCGGAGGTCTTGTCAGACTTCCCATGTCCGTCTTCCGTCCGCTCCTCGTCCTCCTGCTCGTCACCCGACTTACCTCGGCGCTCGAGCTGCGCGTCTCCCCGCAGGGCAACGATGACTGGTCCGGACGTCTCACCGAGCCCAACGCCACCCATACCGACGGCCCGCTCGCCACGCTGAACGGCGCCCGCCTGGCCGTACGCAAGCTTCCCCGTCCGCTCACCGAGCCTGTCCGCGTGATCTTCGCGGCCGGCACCTACCGTATCACCGAGGCCGTCGCCTTCGACCAGAAGGACTCCGGCGAAGCCGACAAACCCATCACCTACGAGGCCGCCCCAGGCGCCGATGTGCGCATCTCCGGCGCGGCGCCCCTTCCGGGCTTCATCCCCGACAAGTACGGCAAGTGGACGCTCCAGACCCCCGAAGGAACCGAGCGTTTCGAACAGCTCTGGGTCGAAGACCATCGCGCCACGCGCGCCCGCTCTAAGAATCCGGGCACGCATTTCGTCCGTTCGGTCGAAGAAGAAAAGAATCTCTCCGGCGGCACCGGCGGAGGCGGAAGCGGCTACTTCGAACAGACCATCAAGGTTGATCCGAAGGAAATCACGCCCTTCACCGAGGTCCGCGAAAGCGAAGCCCAGGACGCCGTCGTCACCTTCTACCACAAGTGGGACAGCACCCGCAGTCGCGTCGAGTCGGCCAACGCCGCCGATGGCACGTTGAAGGTCCGCGGCCCCGCCCAGAAGGCCAACACGGCGTTCGACCACCTCACGGGCATGGTCGTGGAGAACATGCTGTCGCTGCTCGACGAGCCCGGCGAATGGTTCCTCAGCCGCCAAGGCCTCCTCACCTACATGCCGATGAAGGGCGAGACGCCGCTCCGCACCCACGCCTGCTATCCTGTCGCGGAAAAGCTGCTGACCCTGACAGGTAAGCCTGACGCCAAGCTCTCCAACGTCACCTTCCGCGGCCTGAAATTCAGCCATGCCAAAGGAGTGCCTTCGCTGGCAATCTCCGTGCCCAACCAAGCCGCGGTCCGCACGGTCGACGGCGTGATCACGCTCGAACATGCCCGACAGGTGGCCTTCGTCGGCTGCGAACTCTCGCACATCGGCAGCTACGGCTTCTCCCTGCGCCAAGGCTGCCGCGAAGTGACCATCGAGAAATGCCTGATCACCGACCTCGGCGCCGGCGGGATCAAGGTCGGCACGCTGGACAACGAGGCGAAGCCGGAAAACCACGTCAGCCACAACCG
>Ga0214206_1000301_pt1 | contig 13846 bp, 19 predicted proteins | sample TroBogEpilimnion_26_FD_153044 | JGI IMG/M metagenome (GOLD analysis project Ga0214206, IMG submission 153044) | Freshwater microbial communities from Trout Bog Lake, WI - 07JUL2009 epilimnion | ecosystem: Environmental > Aquatic > Freshwater > Lake > Epilimnion/Euphotic zone | place: Trout Bog...
TGGTGGCGATAAGCGTGGCGGATTTATCCGCCCCAAACATCGCGCATCTGGTGGCATAGTGGAGAAAGCTATGAAAGCTGTTGATGATCATCGCTACAAGCTTCGCAAGCATGCCGATTGGGGAAAACATCAGGAATACAAAAACAGCGGGGGGAAAATGACACAAATGTCCCCCAATGAGTTTTTAAGTAAAACTCAAAAAATGCGGATGAGTGATGTTGATAAAGACTCCATTCATCATTTTAAGAAGAAGATGAAAAAAGGAAAAAGTCTAAATCCATTGGCTATTTTCCCTAAAGGCGGTCAAGATGGCCGTCATAGAGCTATGGCTGCAAAAGAACTTGGAATTAAAAAGGTTCCAGTCATTACGTGGCCCGAAAAGTCTTCTGGTGGATCTATTGTAGATCGTGCGCTTGTGGTAACATCTAAATCGGCAAATCGCCAACGGGGACGCCCGTAATCCTAGTGCTAGGAGTTATCATGTCTGACATGGCAAAAGAGGCCCGCAAGGCCATGAAAGCCAAGGCCCAGCGCCTTGGCGGAGACCGCCCAACTGAGAAAGTTGATTCGTCCACTTGGACGCCGCCTTCTATGTTGAACGCTGATGTGAAGACGGGTCTTCGCCCAATTTCCCGTCGCGCATATAAGTCTGGTGGCAAAGTCTCTGGCGAGGACGCCAAGGCTTGCATGACTAGGAAGCCCCGCCAGTCTGGCGGCAAGGCTATCACCGCTGACAGCCTTATTAACAAGAACGTCAAAGAAGCCAATGAGCAGCGCGAAGGCGTGAAGCATGTTGGTGCTTTGAAGACTGGCGGTCGCGCCAAGAAGATGATTGGCGGCCCGTCCATGGGTCCCGTCGCTGGCGCTAATCAGATGATGCAGAATGCCCAGATGACTGGTGGCGTTCCGTCTTCAATGCTGAACTTTGCCCCCGGCATCAAAAAGGGCACGTTGTCTCCCTTGAGAGCTGCTGGCATGAAGAAGGGCGGCAAGACTGAGGGGCATCCCGATGAGGCTGCCGACAAGGCGCTCATCAAGAAGATGGTGAAGCCTGAAGCTCGCACCGGCAAAAAGCATGGTGGCGAGCGTATGGCGCGCAAGGAAGGCGGGAAGGTCTTCTCTGGCCCCGGATATCCCGGCAAGGTTCCCGGCGCTGTGCCCGGTGGCCGTACCGCCCATGCTGCTGGCGGCAAGGCTGGCAAGGGCAAGACTGACATCAACATTATGATTGGCGCTCACCATCCGGGCGCTGGCGCTTCTCCCATGGGGGTGCCGCCTGTTGACCCAATGGGTGGCACGACCAAACCCCCGGGCATGGGCGGTCCTGCTGGCGGGGCTCCGCTGCCTCCTCCGGGTATGCCAATGGGTATGCCGCCTGGTATGCCTATGGGAATGCCCCCCGGGATGCCTCCTGTTGGTGGGGCTCCCGGTATGCCGCCCATCCCTCCCGGCATGATGCCCAAGCCCCGTAAGGCTGGTGGCCGCACCTACAAATCTTACAAGGACATGGATGCCGGTGCTGGTTCTGGGGAGGGCCGCATTGAAAAGTCTGAGATCGCCTCAAAGACTGCCCGCATTGAAAAGGGCAATTACTGAGTTTGCGGCCTGTGCGCGTTTAGGCTGCAAATTGGGTGGAGATGCGACCCCCCTTCGTGTCTCCACCCTCCTAGCCACATGGGGGAACTGTCAGGGGGCAGTTTATGGCGACAACGTATCAAGCATACTATCAGTATGAGCTAAAAAAGCTCATCAACAGCGATATAGATCGCCTTAAAGAAGAGCTTCTAAGTTCTTACAAAATCACAGGTTTTGACTTTTCATCCTACCGTCACCATGTAGGTAGGATCGAAGGACTTCGCATGGCTTTAGAGCTTTGCGAGGAAGCAGATGCCATTGTGAATGGCAAGGAAAAGTAGGGGGATTAAGCATGCCATATATGACTATGCAGCATGAAGTGGATCCGGCTGAAGCCATCCATAAAGAGTTAGGGGATACTTCGGCAGTTGAAGTATTTAACAATCAGATTTTGGTGGCGGTTTATATCCGCCCCCAAAAGACCAAAAGCGGGATTATCCTGACCAATCAGACCACCGACGAAGATCGGTATCAGTCCAAGGTTGGCCTTGTGATCAAGAAAGGCCCGCAGGCTTTCAAGGATAGTTCTGGCCAGTGGTTTGATGGCCTTGAGATCAACGAAGGCGACTGGATTGTGTTCCGGCCCTCTGATGGCTGGAGCATCACTGTCAACAATGTTCTGTGTCGGATGATCGATGATGTGAACGTAAAAGCTCGCGTCGATCAGCCTGATCGCGTCTGGTAAAGGAGGAATTTATGTCAAACATTGAGGATAAACTAGAGTTCAAAATTGACGACGCGCCCAAGGTGGAAGCGCCAGCAGATGGCGAAGCTATCATTGAGATCGTTGACGAGCCTGTTGAACCCGGCAAGGAAAAACCCGGCAAAGATTTTGATAAGTCTTTGAAAAAGCTTAATAAACGCCTTGAAAAAGAGCGTTCTAAGCGGGCTGAAGCTGAAGCAATTGCGAGACAGGCGACTGAGCAAGCTCGCATGCTTCACAATGAAGCCAGCGATAGCAATTTGCATCTGGTAAATGGTGCGATTGAATCGGTTAGGCGGGATCAGGAGATCCTGAAGTCCCAGCTTCGCGACTCCATGGCAATGGGCGACTATGACAAGGCCGCCGCTTTGCAGGAGCAGATGTCTGCCAATATCCAAAATCTGCGTCAGCTTGAGCGTGGTTTTGAGGAGATGAAGCAGCAGCCTCGTTTGCAGCCAGCCCCGGCGCAAAATGAGGTGACTGTGGAAACCCTGATCAATCAGGTGACTCCAAAGTCTGCTGAGTGGCTTCGCGAGAACAAGAAGCACCTTCCCGACGCTAGATCCATTCGTGTGATGGCTAGGGCACATGAAGACGCAGTTGATTATGGGATCGTCCCAGAATCAGATGCTTATTTCAAGTTTGTTGAAAAGCGGCTTGGAATTGAGAAGAACAGGCGGTCCATCCCAGAAGTGGAGGAGGCGATGTCAAGCGCTTCAACAGCAAAGCAGAAGCGTTCTGGCCCGCCTTCGGCCCCAGTATCCCGCCAGCCAATTGATTCCCCAAACCGCAATGGCGTGATCCATTTGACAGCCGCCGAGGTTGAGGCCGCTAGGATCAGCGGGATTACGCCTCAGGAATACTATCGCAACAAAATGCGCGAGCAGAACCGCTAAGGAGAGTTAAATGTCTGATTCTATTGCTAAACGTCGCGGTCGCCCGCCTCGGACAAATCCCGCCCCTGTTATTGAAGAGCAGGATGCTGTGCTTGATGCGGTAGCCGTAAAAGAAACTGCTGTCGAGCGCCCTCCCATGCGCGCAGCTATGCGTGAGGAAGATCCTCGTGCGGCTGCTGCTCGTCGCGCTGCGGAAATTCGTGGCCATTTGGGCGAGGTTGAAGAGGGCCTTGATAAATTCAGGGCTCCCGAAGCGCCTGCCGGGTGGGAGTATGAATGGAAGCGCCGCACTGTGTTGGGTCAGGAAGATCCTGCTTATCAAGTTCAGCTTGCGCGCACTGGCTGGGAGCCTGTTCCTACTGCCCGGCACCCTGAAACGATGCCTATCCAAGGAAATCACCCTCAAATTGAGCGTGATGGCATGGTTCTCATGCAGCGCCCTGCAATTATTTCCGATGAGGCTCGCAGCACGGAATTAAGAAGGGCGCGAAACCAAGTTCGCGTGAAAGAACAACAACTTAACGCGACACCGGATGGCACATTAACCCGTGATCATCCCAGTGCGCGGCCCCAAATTAGCAAGGGGTATGAGCCCATACCTGTGCCTAAGGACTAGTTTTTGCAAACTGCCCATGCAGTTCTTTTGCTGCTTTGCAATAGGCTGCATGGGCCTCTTCTAAGGTGTTAAAATATCCAATCCATTTTTGAGTGCCATTAGCACCTATTCTTGCTCTCCATTTTTGATGTCTTTTATCAAAACCGACTCCTTTAAATCCGCTCCTGTTGTCTTTTCTTTTTGAAGCATTTTGGCAATTTTCAGCATGAGTTGCCAACCTTAAGTTTTCTAAACGATTATCTGATCGATTTCCATTAATATGGTCTATTTGATCTTTTTGGTTAACATTATAACCAGACATAATCATAGCAATTCTATGGGCTAAATATGTTTTTCCATTTAGGCCTATTTGTACGTATCCTTTGATGTGTTTTGACCCAGCAATTTGCCCTACTTTTGCCGGTCCTTTAAGGTTAATTGCCCAAATTATGTTCCCGGTTTCCTTTTCATAAACAAAATATTTTGAAAGTTCTTGGATATCCATAGTGCCCTCCTATTGAATGAATCAAATGGAGCAATTTTTAGCTATTGTCAATTCGATTCTTATGTGCAATATTTTGGACTATACCAGAATTGGTTGGCTTTCCCCGGCGCGAAAGCCTCGCACTGCTTTGATTTACGGCTTCCCCGGCGCGAAGTTTGTAAATTGCTCCTTAAAGGAGCCTTCTCTCATGGCCAATACAAACGCACCGTTTGGCTTTCGTCAAATTAGCGGCACCGGTTCTGCCCCTACCTATGAGCAGATTGCTGTCCGTATCGTCTACAATGCTACGAATATCTTCTACGGCGATCCCGTAACCCCTGACACCAACGGCTACGTTGTTCAGGCGTCCTCGAACTCTGCGGCGCAGGGTATCGCTGGTATCTTCGTTGGTTGCCAGTATCTCTCGGTCGCTCAGAAGCGCACCGTTTGGTCGAACTTCTGGCCGGGTTCTGATGTCGCCTCTGGCAACACTGTCACCGGCTACATCGTGAACGACCCGAACGCCAAGTTCATCGTTCAGTCTGACGCTACTGGCGTGGCTACCACCGACATCAATGCCAACATTGGCTTTGCTATCGGCACCGGCAACACCTCGAGCGGCATCTCTGGTGCGTATCTCGATACCACCACCATCAACACGACCAACACCCTGCCTTTCCGCATCGTCAGCCTCTATGATTTCCCCCCGGGTTCTCAGGGCACGATCACCAACGGCCAGGCCTATGATTGGGTCGTGGTTGCCTTCAACAATGTTGCTACCAAGCAGCTTACCGGCATCTAAGGAGTAGAGGACCATGGCTGTTAATCTTTCTGCCATTAAAGACCTTCTGCTCCCCGGCCTCCGTGGGGTTGAAGGCAAGTACGAGATGATCCCGTCTCAGTACGACAAGATCTTCACGAAGCATGATTCCAAGATGGCGCTCGAGCGCACTGCGGAAATGCGCTTCTTGGGTCTTGCCCAGTTGAAGACTGAAGGCGGACAGACCGCTTTCGACAACAACGCTGGCGAGCGTTACGTGTACAACCAAGAGCATACGGAAATTGCTCTCGGCTACGCGATCACCCGCAAGGCGATTGACGACAACCTCTACAAGACCCAGTTCATGCCTTCGAACCTCGGCCTGATTGAATCTTTCCATCAGACCAAGGAAATCTACGGCGCGAACGTGCTGAACACCGCCCAGACCTATAACTCGGCGGTTGGCGGCGACGGTCAGGCTCTTTGCTCTGCCTCGCATCCTATCGATGGCGGCACTGTTGCGAACCAGCCCTCCACTCAGGTTGACCTGAATGAGGCTACGCTTCTCAACAGCATGATTGCGATCCGCACGAACTTCAAGGACCAGGCCGGTCTGAAGATCTTCGCTCGTGGCCGCAAGCTTGTTGTGCCCGCTCAGCTTGAGCCGGTTGCTATCCGCCTGACGAAGACGGAACTGCGCCCGGGCACTGCGGACAATGATGTCAATGCGATCATGATGACTGCTGGCGGTCTGCCGGAAGGCTACATGGTCAACGACTTCTTGACCTCGGCGTATGCTTGGTTCTTGCTGACCAACATCGACGGCCTGTCGTACATGGAGCGAGTGAAGTTCGAAAGCGATATGCAGGTCGATTTTGTCACTGACAATCTTCTTGTTAAGGGCTACGAAAGGTACTCCTTCGGATATTACAATTGGCGGTCCATTTATGGCAGCTTCCCAACCTCTTGATTTGGTTGGGTTTCTCCAAAGATTTCCTTAACTCCGAAAGGATAGCCAATGGCTACGGTCATTAATGACATCCAACCGGGGTTCTATCCGAACCCCAACGGTAGTCCGGTCCAACCGGCTACCACTTTCACCGGCCCTGTCCTCGCTGGCAATGTTATTTCCAGCGATGGCACCGGCAACCTTGCTGCGCTTGGCGGCACGACTGGCACCCAGAACCTCGGTTATGCGGTTGTGGCCCAGTCTGCCATCGTCACGCAGGCGAGCGGTGGAACCGACATCACGCTTCCGGCCCAGAGTCAGATCCTGTCAATTGTTTTGATGGTGACGACTGCTTGGACGGGAGTTGCGAAAACGCTCAGTGTCGGCGCGACTGCCGGGACGACTGCGGCTACTGCCTTCACGGCTAACACTGTTGATGGCTCTACTGCTGGTCGTTTCTCGCTGTCGCCGTCAACGACTGCCCAGATTGCGAACTGGGACAACATCAGCAATTCGACCTTCCAGACGGGCGGTCCCACTGATGTTCAGTTGTTCGTCACTTCTGCAAACACCGGCTCTGGCGTGGGCACACTGCATGTGACCTATGTTCAGGGTATCAATCTCGCGTCCTAATGGAGGGATGTCATGAAGGGTAAGTTCAAGCTCGAACCCAAAAACAGCCCCGATAAGGCTCTTGGCGGGGATTTCTATGCCGGTGGCCAGTCTGAGGTTGCCAAGGAAGCCAAGAACAAAGCTGAAGGCTTCAAGCGTGGCGGCAAGGCTAAGAAGCACATGGGCAAGGTCCATGGCGAAATGGCTGAGCATCACGCTGGCCGCAAGCCTCGTATGAGCGGTGGCAAGGTGCTGTCTTCGGCCAGCGCTGGCTCGCCTCGCGCCAAATCTTCTCACTACTGAGATCTCCTCCCGGATCTATGGTGAGACTAGCGGGGGCCTTGTGCCCCCGTTTTTCTAGGAGATGGCTATGTCAGGTGCGTGGACTCGCAAAGAAGGCAAGAACACTGAAGGCGGCTTGAACGCTAAGGGTCGGGCCTCTCTTAAAGCTGAAGGACATGATATTAAGCGTCCCCAGCCAGAAGGAGGTTCCAGAAAGGACAGCTTCTGTGCTAGGATGACCGGGTTAAAGCGCAAGCTTACCGGCTCTGCAAAGGCTGCTGATCCCGATAGTCGGGTCAACAAGTCACTTCGCAAGTGGAACTGCACATGACGGACAAGCCTTTCTGGGAAAAAGATGCGCCGAAAGATGCTAAAACCAAGCATCTAAACCGCAAACAAATTCAGTCAGCTAAAGCTTCGGCAAGAGCCGCTGGTCGGCCTTATCCGAACGCTGTTGACAACATCGCCGCCGCTAGGGCTGGCAAAAGGAGCTAACTATGGCTGGCGTCGTAAACCAATCTATCACTCGCGTTGGCCGATATGAGCCGTTTGAGCTTCAGGTTTCGCGTGGTCAAATCTCGTTCCATTCGCCCCAGAACATCATTGCGTATGGGGCTACCCCCGCGACCGCCAACCTTTATCGCACTGTTTGGGAAAACATGGCGACCACGGAGTACGTGTTTCCCGGATCCGCCCTGACCATGCAGCTTGTTAGTACGGCTGCTGGGGATACCGCAACTATCACGATTGTTGGACTTGATGCCAACTACAATCAGATTAGCGAAAATCTGGTCTTGAATGGCACCACAAATGTTCCAACCGTCAACCAATATTTTCGCATCAATTCCATGTTTGTTGCGATAGGAAGTGCTACCAATCCGATTGGCGTAGTATCACTTTCGAACAGTGGAACAGTTTACGCTCAGATCACCACAGGGGTCTTCAACGGTGTTACCTCAAGCGTTGGCCGCACCCAAATGGGCGTATACACGGTCCCCGCCGGATACACTTTCTATGGAATGCGCTATGGAGCGTATTCGTCTTTCAATGGGAATACTGCAAACTATACAACGTATCGAGCAATCACGAACTCTGCGGCTGGTGTTCAGCAGATGATTGTACAGACTCCTTTCAACACCTCCTACGAGGTTCAGCGTCACTATCCTTTCCCATATGGGGAAAAGACGGACCTCCGCTTCCAGATTGCTCCAAGCACAGCAACTGCGGCGGTCGTCAGCCTGAATATTGGCGGCGTCCTTATCAGGAACGATGGCTCGCTGGATCAATGATATGACAACAAGCGGCACATACTCATATTCGCCCGGCCTCGGTGAATTGACGCTATATGCGTATAATCTCATCGGGGTCAGGAATACGGCTGTCCTTCAGGAGCATATGGAAGCTTCTCGCATGGCAGCCAATATGATGCTGTCGCGCTGGGCCAACCAAGGTGTCAACCTCTGGGCTGTTGATCTGATTACTGTCCCGCTAATTAAGGGGCAGTCTACCTATAGCGTCCCCGCCAACACGGTGGTCATGCTTGATGCCTACATCGAAATAGTTAACGGATCTGCCCAGCCAATTGATAGGCTTATCCTCCCTATCAGCCGCACTGAATATGCGTCCTATCCCAACAAGGACCAGCAGGGCTTCACCACGACCTATTGGTTTGACAGGCTTCTGTCTCCTACGGTCACCTTGTGGCCTGTTCCTGACGGGACCACCACATCGCTCAAATACTATCGCGTTCGGCAAATTCAGGATGCGAACCTGACCAGTAACCAAAATGTTGAAATTCCATACCTTTGGCTAGAAGCTTTTGCCTATGGTTTGGCGCAGCGTTTGGCCATTATCTGGGCTCCTGACAAGGTTGCAATCTTGAAGCCAATGGCTGATGAGGCGTATCAGATTGCTGCTGATCAGAACGTAGAAACTGCCCAGCAGTACATTTCCCCCATGATATCCGGCTACTTCCGGTAAGGAGAAGCCATGGGTTATGCTTCGCAAGCCGGTAGGGCTAGAACAAGCGCCACAAATCCGCAGGCGCATGCAATATGTGACCGCTGCGGTTTTCGCCACAATCGTATTAGCCTTCGCTGGCAATATGATTGGCGTGGCGCATCTATGCAAAACATTAGGCTTTTGGTTTGCGACATTTGCTATGATGCTCCCCAAGAGCAGCTTCGGGCTATCGTTGTTCCTGCTGATCCTGTGCCGATTGTGGACCCTCGCATCCAAGATTTTGTGGCTGCGGAACAGAACACGCGAACTACCTCTGGCCAAAACACTGTAGACCCAACAACAGGCATACCTATTCCTGGCGGGGATACTCGCATTACGCAGGATGATAATACTCGCGTAACTCAGCAGACTGGTGAGCCGACAGGTGGTCTTAACACTCAACCGGGCACAGACCCCAATGCTCCGGGTGACACAGACCCTGGTTTGCCCTATGATAACGTGACCGTTCCAAAGACAGGGCCGCTGACATGAGCGTTGCACAGATCCCCAACTTACCTGCGGCTACGGCCCTTAATGGATCTGAGCAGCTTGAGGCGGTTCAGGCTGGAACTAGCGTTCGCTTAACGACTTCTCAAATTGGCCAGTATGTAAATGGGACTTACCCGCCCCCGGGTATTTCATCCGTTTCTGCTACGTCCCCACTTACATCGAACACGGTTGGCTCAGCAGTCACCATTACTCTTCCGTCGCAAAGCATCACCAACTCCTATCTTGCCACCATGGCTGGGGGAACCGTAAAAGCCAATCTTACGGGCAGCACTGCGGCACCGTCTGATGTCACGCCCAGCGCCATTCTTGATACCTTTAGCTCTGCACTCGGATCGACTCTTTATCGGGACAGCGGATCTTGGCAGGCTCTTGTTGCAGGGACTGGCGGTCAGGTCTTGACCATGAGCGGGTCAATTCCTTCATGGCGCGCTATCTTTGTTAATCCCAGCCAAATAGCCCCGTCCGGCGTCACTGCTGGAACTTACGGTCTTGCTGCATCTGTCCCGCAGTTTACGGTTCTTGCGAGTGGACAAATTTCTGCTGCCGCAAATGTTCTGATTGCGATTAACGTCTCTCAGGTATCTGGGCTCGCTCCATCGGCTACTACTGATACGACGAATGCCAGCAACATCACTAGCGGAAGCCTTGCAGCCGCTCGCTATAGCACAACTCTGTCGGCTGCTTTGGATTCTTCGGCTGGCGCAACGCAAGGCAGCATCCTTTACCGCAATGCTACTGGCTGGACGCAACTTGGCCCTGGAACCTCTGGGCAGGTTCTCCAAACGCAAGGCGCTGGAGCTAATCCTGCTTGGGTCGCTAGCTCCGGTTCGGGAACTGTCACTTCTATAGCTACAGGAACCGGCCTTACAGGCGGCCCAATAACGTCCTCTGGCACTATCAGCATTGCAAATACGGGCGTCTCAGCAGCAACTTATGGAACATCTGCTTCGGTGCCTGTGATTGCAGTGAACGCACAGGGACAGATCACATCTGCCACCAATACGACGATCAATGCAGTTACCCTGACTACCGGCTCAATCACTACGGCCCCGGTCAATGCTTCTGACCTCGTTAATAAATCCTACGTTGATGCTGCCATCAGCAACGTAAACTATCATGCCGCTTGTAATTGGGCGACGACTGCTGATCTTGGCACCGTCACTTACAACAATGGCTCATCTGGTGTTGGCGCGACGATCACCAAAACATCGCCTTTCGCCACGCTCGCAGTTGATGGTGGCAGCCCTACGGTAGGCCAGCGCATCCTCGTCAAGAATGAGACGAGTGGGCAGTACAACGGCATCTACACCGTCACTAACGTAGGCTCCGGCGCTACTGGCTGGGTTCTGACGCGAGCCACTGACTACGATCAATCTGGCGTTGGGCAAAACGAAGTCGCCCCCGGCGACACAATGTTTATCTTATCTGGCACTGCGAATGCTAACACTCAGTGGACGCAGTCAACCGATCTCCCCATCACCATTGGAACTACGCCCCTTGTTTTTGTGCAGACAGGCGGCACAACGTCATACCTTGCTGGCACGGGCCTCACGCTTACCGGCACGACTTTCAGCATTACAAACACTGCTGTCACTGCTGGCTCTTACGGATCGGCATCTTCGGTTGGTACGTTCACTGTCAATGCACAGGGGCAACTGACGCTTGCTGGCAGCACCTCCATCGCGATTGCAGCTTCTCAGATTACCTCCGGGACGCTCACGGTGCCTCAAGGCGGCACTGGTGCTGTATCTCTCACCGGATACTTGAAGGGCAACGGCACAAGCGCTTTTACGGCATCTGCCACAATCCCAAACACGGACATCAGCGGCCTCGGCACAATGTCCACGCAGAATGCCAACGCTGTTGCCATTACTGGCGGCACGGTCAACGGCACATCTGTTGGAGCTACGACGCCTTCTACTGGCGCGTTTACGACCCTGGGTGCGACCGGGAATGCTTCACTTGCCACCATTACATCTGGGACATGGAACGGCACTGCCATCGGCGCAGTATACGGAGGAACGGGGCAGACGGCTGTTGTGACAGGCGATTTGCTTTACGGGTCGGCCACTAATACATGGTCGCGTTTGGCTGCTGGCGCGACTGGGACACTCCTGATTGGCGGGGCAACTCCAGGCTATAGCTCTTCTCCGACGATCACCGGGACAATGACTGCCGGGGCGTTTGTAGCTACCGAAACGATCACCGGATCTCTTTCGCAGGGCGCAATCGCCTACGGGACGTTGGGATACTCTGATACGAACATCTATGCGTCCTTCACATCCTCGGTGAACTCATACAACCAGTTAGTTGTGCAGAACACCAGCAATGGATCGTCGGCTTCCGCCAACTTGATTGTGTCTAATAACCTAGGAACATCAACAACTTATTTTGGCGAGTTCGGCATGAACTCGTCCACGTTCTCAGGATCTGGCGCATTTAATGCGGCAAATACCGTCTATCTTGACGCAACTACTGCGGACCTTGCTATTGGGACGACAACCGCAAACTCAGTGCATTTTGTTGTCAACAGCAGCGCAACCGACTCAATGACGATTAGCGGCTCGACTGGGCTGGTGTCGTTCCCGGGCACGGGTGCGATCACGGTCCCCGTTGGGACCACTGCCCAAGAGCCTACAGGCGTCACGGGCATGCTGCGCTTTAACTCAACGACATCATCTTTCGAAGGGTACAATGGAACTGCATGGGGTAGCCTTGGCAGCGGCGGCGGTTCTTCGGTCCCAACGGGTGGCGGAACGGATGCTGTTTTCTACAACAATAACAATGTTGTAACCACGAACTACACCATCCCCGCATCTACTGTTACTGGAACAGGATCGATATCTACGACGACGCTGACCCTGACTTCTGGCGGGCCTTACATAGTCGGCATGTTGATTACCGGGACTGGCGTGACTGCTGGAACCTACATCTCTGCGGTCATAAGCTCGACAGTTTACACTGTAACTCAATCCCAGACGGTTGCATCGACAACATTGACGGGGACATCGAACAAAAATTCTGGTACATTCGGTCCTGTGGTAATCGCCAATGGCGTGACCGTGACAGTGCCGACTGGCTCGACATGGAGTGTGGTCTAATGCCCGTAACAATCAAAGGTTCTGGTGGCGGCTCTGTCACTCTCGATGCGGGTACTGCCGCTTCTGACACTACGCTGACGCTGCCTAATACAAATGGCACGGCATTGGCATCCACTGCCGTCTCGTCATCCTCAACAAATACGGTAACTAACAAAATTGCCGTAAACATTGGCGGGACAACTTACTACATCCTCGCTTCCACATCTGGCACGTAATAGGAGGCTACCATTAGCACTCTCAAAGCCATCAACGTCCAGCATCCTTCCAGCTCGACAACCAACATCGTCAACGATTCCAGCGGCAACGTGACTGTTGGTAATAACTTGACGGTGACGGGTAACGTAACTGGTGCATGGAATGGAACTGCTATATCGGTGGCTAAAGGGGGCACGGGAGTAACCTCAACGGGCTCTGCGGGCAATGTCCTGTTCACCACCGATGGTAGCACATGGTCGGCAACGCAAAAGATCGTGCAAGGAACTGCGGTCGCGTCCACGAGCGGAACAAGCATCACGTTTACGGGTATCCCATCTTGGGCGAAGCGCATTACAGTGATGTTTAATGATGTTTCTACTAGCGGAACTTCATATATTTTAATTCAAATTGGCTCTGGGTCCACTACAAACACTGGTTATCTTTCTCAATGCTGGTCTTATACAACAACAAGTAATGTTGTTACATCAGGATTTACTGTTTCATCTGGCTTAGGGGCCAATCAAGTATCAGGATATGCTCAACTTGTTTTATTTGGATCAAATACATGGGTTTCAAACGGAACACTTAGTTACGACACTACTCAAAGCACCGGATGGTCATCTGCTGGCAAAAGCCCCGCACTTTCTGGCGCGTTAGATCGCGTTATCATAACGATGTTCAATGGCACCGATACCTTCGACGCTGGCTCAATCAACCTTCTCTGGGAGTAACGACATGGAACGCATTGAAGTTAACGTCGAGACCGGCGAAGTCACTGTAATCCAGTTCACTGCCGAGGAGGAATCTGCTGCGTTGGCATATGCGGCTTCCTTGCCCGCGCCTTCTGAGCCGCCCAAGCCTACGCTTGAAGATTTGCAGGCCCAGCTTGCAGCCTTATCCGCGCAGATAACTGCTCTTGCAGGGGCTAAATAATGACCGTCACCATCAATGGCAGCACTGGAATAGCTCAACCGGCAGAAAGTCTGGTGGGATCTTCCTCTGGCACGGTCACCGTGCAGCCTGCTGCTTCTGCTGGTACATGGTCTTTGACGTTGCCAACGACGCCGGGCACTAACAATCAAGTTTTGGCAACAGATGGAACAGGCATTACATCTTGGGTCAC
>Ga0214206_1000302_pt1 | contig 13804 bp, 33 predicted proteins | sample TroBogEpilimnion_26_FD_153044 | JGI IMG/M metagenome (GOLD analysis project Ga0214206, IMG submission 153044) | Freshwater microbial communities from Trout Bog Lake, WI - 07JUL2009 epilimnion | ecosystem: Environmental > Aquatic > Freshwater > Lake > Epilimnion/Euphotic zone | place: Trout Bog...
ATTTAGGTCATTTACTGTAGGCACAACACCTACAACAGGCATGAGCAATATGTGGAGTTTTCCCTGTGATATTCAAGCGCAAAAGGTCAATGGTACAAAATTGGCTTCTTGCTATGGCCCAATTATGGAAAGCCCTTGGAATGGTGATTATGTAAAGCCAGGTGAAACAGCGTTTACTCAAGCTCCAGCAGGGGCAATTTATCCTGTAGGTGGAAATATTAGTAAATGACAAATGAGCAATTACAAGCCCTTGGAATTGATACTAAGTGGTTACAACCTTTAAATGATACTTTTGCCAAATATGGCATAGACACTCCAAAACGACAGGCTGCATTTATAGGACAAGCACAACATGAGTCCAACAACTTTAAAACCCTTGAAGAAGGACTTTCATACTCAGCTAATCGACTTATGGCTGTTTGGCCCAGTAGATTTCCTAATCTCGATGTGGCTAATCAATATGCGAATAATTCTGAAAAACTAGCCAATAAGGTTTATGGTGGTAGAGCAGACCTTGGCAATACTGAAGATGGTGATGGGTTTAAATTTCATGGCAGAGGCATTTTTCAGCTAACAGGGCGGTCTAATTACCAAGTGTGTGGGGTTGCCCTAGGACAACCCTTAACGGAGCAACCAAGCCTTCTTTTAGAGCCTATGTGGGCTTGTATGTCGGCTGGCTGGTTCTACAACAAGAAAAACCTTAACTCTTTGGCTGACAATGAAGATTGGACAACCATGACTAAGCGAATTAATGGCGGTACAGTAGGATTAGATGACCGGATAAACCGCATTCATAAAGCAATGGATATTTTAGGGGCTTAAAAAAGTAGGGCATCAATTTGGCAACTGCTATCTGTAAGGTGGAAAGCCTAAAAAACCCTTACTTGTTGCATCCTTGAATGTAGGCTTAACTGCCCTTAAGAGGACTTTCTTTAAAATCCATGTGCTTAACCATAATTTCATGGGCCTCTCTAATTAGCTTTTGTAATTCAATAATACGAATAGTTTGTTTACCCATTCTATCTAAAGCATTTTGATACTCTACAAGCAATTCTTTATACCTAGTTTCATAGGTAACTCGAATTTGCCTTTTTTTCATATAAGCTGAATTACTGGCTTTTTATTTTCTACATGGTCAAGTGCTGCTTGCCAGGCTTGAGTCCAAAGAGCTAGTGCGGTGGATTCTTCATAAAAGAAGTCAGGATAAACTGCAAAAAATGCTTCTTCGCAAGCATCTGATGGGGTCTTAAGATAACCCCCAAATGGGACTGGTTCACTTGTCATTATTTTTTCCGATTAAATACAAAATAATAAAAGCGAAACCAATCATTACAATTGCACCAAAAATCATGGCTTCGTCATTGCTCATTTCTTTTTCTTAATACCTTCTGCTCTGCGTAAATCATGGCTATGAAGCTTTTTACCAACAGATTTAGGAACTTCGCCAGCTTTTTCAGCAACTTTGGCAGCTACTTTTCTAGTGACAATACGACCATTAGAAAGCTCAAACTCGTGTTTAGCGTGTTTGGCAGCTTTTCCTTCACCTTTTTTAAGTTCTTGATGACTCCAAGCTTTACTAGGAGCCACAATTACTTTGCCTGATTTTTCTTTAATTGCTGGTACAAGTACCTTTAATTTGGTTGCCATTACTTTATCCTCATAACCTTGGCCTTACGCAAGACCTGTTCATATTGCTCTTTGGCTGCATCATCTAATTGGCGCATAGGCAAGTTTTGGTAATACCGCCACTTGTCTCTGTAGCCTTGAATCTCTGATGGTGGAATCCAGCCTAATTGCTTCCAACGAATTGTAATATCTGTTCCGCTTGCAGTCCAAATGTAATTTGAATCCATGTTAGCTCCTTAAAAAGGTACGTCTGATTCCATGTCAGCTAAATTCGTAGGCTTGTCAGATTTATCTTCCGGAACATTCAAGTAACACCAAAATGCGCCTTCTTTCATACCTAGCAAAGGTATCATTTCTATCTTAGCCATTAAGTCACCTTTTTTGGTTTTGGTAACTATGCCAATGGTTTGATAACGTTTTTTTGGTTGCCCATCTTTATCGGTATATTCAGACACCGGAGCTTTTAAATAATATTCAATTCCCATAATTTACATCCCTTTCTTGTTTTCAAAAGACTTCTTAATACAACACGCTTCAAAAAAATCACTTACTGTTACATCTAAAACTAATTTTTTATGCCTTTTAATTCGTACTCTATAAGCTCCGTAATTTCTAATTTCTATACCCTTAACTCCAAGTTTGTTGCTTTTAAACAATCTTCTATTAATTGCTTGGTCATGCCTATTAGCCCAACGACAATTATCTTTTGAATATCCCAAATCATTGTTTATTCTTTCCACAGTCATTCCAGCATTAGGAATACCCATGTCTTTTATAAATTGATTAAAAGATGACCGCCATTCTTTGCTAACTTGAATGCCTCTAGCTCCATAGTTATAAAATTGCTTATTGTTTGGGTTTTCGCATCTTTGTATCATTGCTGCCCAAACCCAATAAAGTTGTTTTTTCATCTGTTTCTCATAAGATTGACTTCTGTTTCAACTTCTAAAAGAAAGTTTTTAATTTCCGATTCCATTTCAGAAATAAATTCTTCATCCCTAAAAACACGTTTTATATATAGTTGGCTACGTTCTGGCATGCGAGGGTCGAAAGAAACATAGTCATTCCATTCTCTGCCTGTGCAAGCTAATTGCGCTTGCATTTGAATCCAATATTTTTTAGGTATTTCATCCAATTTGATAGTTTCCCAATGACTAGCAGAATGCCTACACTTAATTTCCACAAGCCCCCTATCAGACACAAGCCCATCAGGACTGCAACCAAACCAAGCAATACTAGGATGGTCAATGAAAGCGACTGTATCGACAAAATTATTGGTTCTAACCTCATAAGCTACCCTTGCTTGTGGTTCAGTTTGAGTACCCCATTCCATTGCAGAGTTGGAGTAAGATTCGACAATGATGCCTGTTGTGCGTTGCAAAGCAAGCTCTATAAGGTAATTCTGCCGACTTGCAGAAGGCCCACTCTTTGTCTTTGCAAGTATGTCGGCAACTCTAGAAGCGGTTACTTTGCCACTTCTAAGTTCAAACCATTCCGGTGTACCTTGTTGAATCATGATTGCAATGCCATCAAAGTGCCTTTTTGCAAGTCTTTAGCACTAGCTAACTTGTCTACGGCTGATTTATCTTTGCTAAGGGCTTTATAAGCTGCGCCATAGATTTCTTTAAGCTCATCCATAGACTTAGTGCCACTAATTGCCAAAAGCCACTTATCAGCTTCTTGAGAATAATCAGGGGCTTCTTCATCAATAGCATCAGAGGGCAAATCAGAACCAGAATAGACATATAGGCCAATACCAAAGCAAGCTATGCATTTAGCCAGGCAGCGCATCTGTGAATCGCTGATTTTTCGAGCATCAGGGTTTTTTATAGCTTGATTGCGGTTGTCCATTACTGGCAACTGCATTTTCATGGTTTTGCCAAAGGCTGTTACTGAACAAGAAACCATTGCAGTTTCATTGAAGTAAACAATGTCACCCCATTCCCATGTAGCCATCGGATCATTTTGAAGAAGAATGTCCACTCCATAAGTCCAAGAAAGATAAGTCAGCGACCCCTTTCTTTCTGTAAATTCATTTACATTGATTTGTCTTAGTTCTTTGTAGTTCATCACTTTCTCCTTAATATGGGATTTTTGCTTCAGAAATCATGTCGATTTGGTCGCAAATCAACTTATCGACTAGGCCATCAAGCATTGATATTGCATGGCCTTTTATGGAATCTTCACCTTCAAGATACTTTTTAAGAATAATTAGCTGAGAAATCAGGGCCTCATCTTTATTAAACCGATTCCAAATTGCATCTTCTTTGTAATCTATTGCTGCTGGTTTTGTAGGTTTTGTAGTCATCACTTTCTCCTCAATCAATAATTTCAAATTCTGCTACAGATTTGGCAAGGCCTTCCATGTATTCACAAGCCATACAGATTAGTTTGCGACCTAAAGCCTCGTAATCACCTGAATCAATAACAGCTTGTAGGTCATCGGAGTCTTTAACTCCCATGTCACCAAGAGCTTCTGATATAGCTCCTGAAGTCCGGTAATCAAATTTGCCACCAACTTTCATCAACTCCCAAGCACGTGCTTCAATTTCATCTGTGCGGTCATCGTAATCATTAGGTTCGTAGTAAGCATCAGCTCTGTTTATTCCCATGATTAAATACCTCCTACAAAAATGGCAGCTAATACGACACCAAGAATCACAACACCAAGCCAATCTAATAATGTAGTTTTCATCACTTACTCCTTAAACTCGAAAATCATCGGTTGCAAAAGATTTAAATAAATCAACCATTCTTAAAACATCTTTAAATGGCATATCTGTACCAGTAGCATCTTTAACAATACTTCTAATATCTTCTACTTGAGATTGGGTAATTTCGTAACCATCTTGAGTAGTCCAAACATAGTCTGCATAACCTTCTTTGCTGATTCCTAGTTTCATTTTTATTTCCCTTCATCACTTGTTGAACTAGACTTCACTATACACTAAAAAACCACTTAGCAACACTTTTTTACAATTATTTTATAGGGGATTTCCCTAGTTTATATCTGTTTACTATCATTTATTTATGGTATAGTGCCACAAAAGGAGAATTTATATGCATGAATTAGAAATTTTAAGAGCTGAATTTGGTACTTTAATGCGCTTGTCAAAGCTTTTAGGCATAAGGCCTACAGCCATTTATAACTGGGCTGATAGGGGTCAAATTCCAATTAAACATTTGGCTAAATTGCGAGAGTTATCGCAAGGTCGATTGACAAAAGAAATTTTACGACCAGACCTATTTAAGGACTGAAAATGAACTTTTACCCATTTCATATTGGGGATTATGCAGCTCATACAAGGCATCTAAGTTTTATGGAAGATTTGGCTTACCGAAGGCTTATTGACCAATATTATTTAGACGAAAGCCCTTTAAAAGGTGAGCCATCCCTTATTGCTAGACGTATAGGAATGTCTGATTTCAGCTCTGATGTTCAATACATTTTGGAAACTTTTTTTGATAAAGAAGGTGATTTATGGATTTCTAAGCGTTGCGATGATGAAATTATTAAATATAGGGCCAAAGCAGACTCAGCTCGGAACGCAAACAGAATTAAATCAGAGAAGATATCAGCTATGAAATCAGAACTGATATCAGAACCGATTCACAACGTAACCAAGAACCATGAACCAATAACCATTAACCAAGATATAAAAACTATCTCTGCGGAATCTAAGATTCCACCATGCCCCCATCAAGCCATTATTGATTTGTATCATCAAACACTTCCTGAGCTCCCAAAGGTCATTTCATGGAACAAGACCAGAGAAGCTCATTTAAAACAAAGATGGAGAGAGTTGTTTACTGAATTTGAATGTAAGAGTTCAGAAGAAGCCCTGGATTGGTTTAAGAATGATTTTTTTCAATTTATTAAAAATTCAAAGTTTTTAACTGGAAAAACTCAATCTAAGGATAGAAGGCCATTTTTAGCTGATTTGGAATGGGTTATTAAGCCTACAAACTTTACAAAGATTATTGAAAGGAAATACCTATGAAATCCAAGCTGGTTAAATATGGAAGTCAAGAAGAACAACAGGAACAATTAGGTCAGCCATTAATTTGTTCTGCTTATGGTTGTGGTCTTATTGGAACTTTATCTGCTGGAACAAACGGAGAAAGCAAGTTTTATTGTCGTTTTCATTTTGGTTTAAAACCTCATAAAAACGACCAAGTAACTGCCAGAATCCATCAAAACGACAAATTGCGTAACCTTTTTGATATGTGTACCGCACCAGATAAGTTTTTTAAAGGTAATAATAAAACGACATTTTTTGAGTTAGCTGACACAAAGGTATCTGAAGGCTTGTTTGAAATGGGTTTGCAGGAGCTGCATATTCCCAAAAATTTGCTTAAAACTCGAAGAAATATTATGGCAGAGTTAGATAAACGTACTTTTGTAAATGATGAAAATGGTATTCCTATGCCTAAAACTATGGATGTAGGTAATCATTATTTAGAAAAGATTAGTCATAAAGGAAGAGAAGAATGAACCTTGAACAACTTAATGAAAACAGGGTAGAACAAGCTCTAACTAAACTTGCTAGTACGGATGATGACCATGCAGCATGGGCTGCTCAAGTTAAATACCTTGAGGAAGGCTTAAAACAGGCTAAGAGCCATTCTTTTTTACTAGCTGAGGGGACAGTAGCTGAGAGGGAAGCAAAAGCCTTGGCAAGCCCAAAATACGCTGATGCAGTTTTAGCTTGGACTGAAGCTTTAAAAGAATTTAAAAAGATTGATAACGAAAGAAACCATGAAATACGAATTATTGATATTTGGCGCACTTTATCTTCAAACCGCAGACAAGGAAATATGTAAATGAAAGACTTTAGCCTTCCATATTTGGTATCCAAAAAGCTTTTAGAGGGTTATTACGATGCCATGCTCAAACAAAATGGGCAAAGAGCTTATGAAATAGCTACTGATTTAATTGAAATGGCCCTTAAATTACAGGATATAGCTGGTGAAGATAAAGAAATTTGACCAAGACTTACATGACAAATATGACCCACCAGCTAGAGCTGCGGTGTCTGCCTGGTTAAAAATGAAATGGGGTTATGACAGTAAAGATAACCCTGATAAATACGGCACAGATTTGATTATGGGTAAAAACGGCTTTAGAGTAGGTTTTGCAGAGGTTGAAGTTCGTCAATGGAGTCCAACTTGCCCTTTTGATACTATTCATGTTCCAATGCGTAAAAAGCATATGCTTGAAGTGCCTAAAACATTGTTTTTTGCATTAACGCAAGATATGACTCATGCTTATTGGATTGCTGGAGAGGAAGTTTTTAAGCATCCTTTGTGGGAAATGAAAGATGACACAAAACATGAGGCTTATTATGACGTTCCAAAGCATTTATTTAACTTTGTGGATTTAACCGAGCCTTTTTAATGACAAAAGCCGAGAAACAACTACATGATAAATTGGCACGATTGGGCTGCATATTGTGCAGGCAAAGGGATGTTGAAACAACCGATACACCGACAGAACTTCATCATTGTAGAAGGTTTGGGATGCCTAGAAAGCTCAGTCCAATCATTCCCTTGTGTGCATTTCATCACCGACTTGGAGATACCAGTATTCACCTTGCTGGAGCTAAAAAGTTCACCTCTTACTGGGGTTACTCACAAGAACAACTTATAGAAAAAACCAATGACTTATTACAAAAAGAGGGTTGATGAAAACCAAAGCCAAATAATTCATACCTTTATAGCGTTGGGGGCTTCTGTTTTAAATCTTTCTAGAGTTGGCGAAGGCTGCCCAGATATTTTAATTGGTTACAAAAAACACAGCGTTCTTTGTGAAATTAAAAGAAATGACAAAGCATCTTATACCGAGAGCCAAGTTAAATTTATGCAAAATTGGCGAGGCGGTGCGGTTAGCAGAATAGACTCAGTTGATGCTGCTATACGCTTAATTAAAATGCTTGACATGGGTAATGGATAAGGCAAAATAACTAAACTGCGCTTTTGCAGTCTTTTTAGCTAAAAAAGGAATTAAAAATGATGAAAATGGGAAAAACAACTGACCCAAATAGTACTGCTGGTATTCCAGCAAAGGGTGTAGTAGTACCTAAAGGCGCAAGCAAGGCAGATATGTCTGGTGAACGCATGGAAAAATCTCATCGTGGTGGTGTTGCGATGGGTAAAGAAGATGCTATCGGTTCTGACCACCAGTTCAATACTGGTCGCACAAGCGGTGTTTGCTACGAACATAAGCGCACAGCTTATGGCGCAGAAGATAAGTACGAAAAAGACCCAATGTAAAACGAAAACCCCTAGCACGTGAAGGTAAACTAGGGGTTCTCTAACCACAATTAATCGGAGAAACTGTGGCTATAAAAGAGCATAAAGACACTTGTAATTTATGTCGATTTTTTTCTTTTGGGGAAAGAATGGGCATTTGCAAGCGTTTTCCTGCTGTTCACAACAAATCAAATGATGATTGGTGTGGGGAATGGCAACCCTTGAAAAACCATGTAATTGAAGCCATAACTACTGGGTTAACTGTTACTTTTACGGAAGAACAGCCAAAAAAGAAACCAGGAAGGCCTAAAAAATCATGAAACTTAAGCCATTAGCAGACAAAATCGTAGTCAAACCTGACGTGCGTGAGCTATCTTCCATCATTATTGTTGATAATAAAGAAGTAGAAAACATGGGTACAGTTGTGGCTGTTGGCCCTGGCAAGAAATTATCCGGTAATCGTAGAGAAGATATGCCCATCGAAGTAGGCGCAAGAATTCGTTTTGGCACTATGAACGATGATAAGGGCGAGGAATACCTTAAATACTTTCCATATTTTGAAGATGGGGTGAAATACCTTGTTATGTCATGGCAAGATGTATGTTTCATGGAGGAAGCATGATTAAATGGCTCAAATCTTTATTTAAAAGCAAGTCAATGACCCCTGATGAAATATTAAAATCATGGGCAGCCTTTCAAAATGAACCAAAAGCATCAATATGGGACAAAGACTTCAAAGCACAAGATGTTAAGAAAGCGTTAGATAAGCAAGCCCCAACCAAAAGGAGCAAGACTATGGCTAAACCTGGACTTTATGCAAATATTCATGCAAAACAAGAACGCATTAAGAAAGAAAAGGCTGAAGGCAAGCCTGTAGAGAAGATGCGTAAGCCTGGCACTAAAGGCGCACCAACTGCCGAGGCTTTTAAACAATCAGCCAAAACTGCAAAGAAAAAGTAATCATGCCAAAACACGACAAACCTATACCCCATAAGACTACAGGCAAGGGCAAGACCTATAATCCTACCGATAAGGGTGCTGGTATGACCGCCAAAGGTAGGGCTGAATATAACGCTAAAAATGGCAGCAATCTAAAAGCCCCTGCTCCAAATCCAAAGACAAAAGCTGATGAAGGTCGTAAAAAGTCATTCTGTGCAAGGATGGAAGGTGTAGTAAAGAAAGCTAAAGGCCCTGCAGAACGAGCCAAAGCATCCCTCAAAAACTGGAATTGTTAAGGAAAAATCATGCCACTTAAGAAATCAACAAGTGCTAAAGCATTTAAAGAAAACATCAAAACTGAAGTAAAAGCAGGTAAACCTGTAAAACAAGCAGTTGCGATTGCTTATGCAGAAAAGAACGCAGCTAAAAAATCAACCAAAAAAGGAAAATAACCATGATTCAATTTACTATTGCCCAAATTAACGAACTATTAGCCGAACTAGGTAAAATCCCTTATGCTTATTCAGCACCTTTGATTGATGGCATCAAAAAAATTGCCAATGAGCAATTAGCAGAACAGGCTAAACAAACAGAAGAACCAGTAGCAGTAGGTGTAACTCCGGTAGAAGTAGAATGACCGCACCTAACGTCTATATTCCCTATCCTTATCCGCAATCTATTGAAGAATTAGAAGCGGATATGAACGCTATTATTTATCAGCCTGAAGTACCCCAAGAGCTGCAAGACCAATATACAAACCTTAAAAACAGCCCTGAAGTCCAAGCTGATGTAGACCAAGCAGAAGCTAATAGTGACAGTATGGACAATGAGTAATATACTTTCGTTATGGAAAAACTAATTTTCATAATAAAAGGCTAAGTAAATCATGACCTTAGAAGCTCACACAGAAGAATCAAAGGCTAAAATATCTGAAAGCATGAAGGGAAACCAAAATGCGAAGAAGAAGCCTTTTACTGAACAGATGAAAAGATTCATTCTGGCTAATCCTCAGAAGATGGAAAGAATCATTGAAGGAGTATTTAAAGAGGCTGAAGAAGGAAGTCTTGCTGCTTTAAATATGATTATTGATAGGGTTGAAGGCAAACCAATGCAATCTACTGAAGTTAGCGTAGCAGAAGGAACTGATGTTAAAGGCATCATGTTGGGCTTTGTAGAAGGCAATGGAAACAAAGATTGATGAAAACGGCATTATTTGGCCTCAGTTTCCTGCCAAATTAAAATGCTTATTTGAGCCTGCAAATAGCCGTTATAGAGTGCTTTATGGTGGTCGTGGAGCTGGTAAGTCGCATTCCGTAGCCAGGGCATTACTATGCAAAGGTGCAGAAAAGCCAATTAGAGTGCTCTGTGCTCGTGAATTTCAGACTTCAATCAAAGATTCGGTGCATAAGCTACTGGTAGACCAAATCTACAATCTAAAGCTAGAAGCTCATTATGAGGTAACTCAAACCACTATTCGTGGCTCTAATGGCACAGAATTCATCTTTGCTGGTATTAAGAACAATATCAATGGTCTAAAAAGTATAGAAGGAATAGATTATTGTTGGTGTGAGGAGGCAAACAATATCACCAAGTTATCTTGGGATATATTGATTCCTACTATCCGAAAAGAAAACTCTGAGATATGGATTACTTTTAATCCTGAATTGCCTACAGATGAAACTTATAAACGTTTTGTAATTAGCCCACCTGAAAATGCTGTGGTGCAAAAGGTTAACTGGAACGATAACCCTTGGTTTCCGGAAGTATTAGATTTAGAACGACAATCCCTTATGAATAGGGACTTTGAGGCTTATCAGAACGTCTGGGAAGGCTTTACTCGGTCTACCATTGATGGAGCTGTATTTGCCAAGGAAATGCAAAGGGCGGAGCAAGATGGTCGAATTTGTAATGTTCCTTACGATGCAACTAAGGGAGTGTTTGCTTGCTTTGATATTGGGTGGGCCGATGCAACTGCTGTGTGGATTGGGCAGTTTGTTGGAATGGAAACTAGACTGCTTAGGTACTATGAAACCACTCAAACGACTATTAGCGAGATTCTAGCTAAGTTGCAAACTTTTGGCTATACCTATGAAACCTTGTATTTGCCTCATGATGCTCAGAATAGAACCCTGGCATCTAATGGCAGAAGCATAGAAGAAATAGTAAGAGCTGCTGGTTACAATGTCAGAATCATTGACAGAGTGCCTGTTGCAGATTCTATTAACGCAGCTCGGACAATCTTTAATGCGTGTTATTTTGACAAAACAAATACCGCAGCAGGATTAGACTGTTTGCGCCATTATCGGTATGATGTAGACCCAGATACTAAGCAATTTAGTCAAAAGCCAGTTCATGACAATTACAGTCATGGGGCAGATGCTTTTAGGTACATAGGGCTGATGATTCAAGAAAAGAAAATAGTCAAAAGAAAGCCAATGAATTATGATGTTACAAGCTGGATGAGCTAATAGGAAAACATTATGGTAATGAATGTTGCAAGCAATGGTGGTGTCTATTCCACCGAAAATGATTATGAGTCCGGAGTAATTGAGGAAGCTAAACAATTCCTGCATTTCTGCTCTGAAAACGACTCAAACAATCGAGTTGAAGCCTTAGATGACCTTAAATTTGCAGGCGGTGACCAATGGCCTGTAGAGATTCAAAATAGCCGACTATTAGAATCTAGACCTTATTTGACCATCAATAAAATTGATGCGTATTGCCGACAAATATCTAATCAGCAAAGACAACAAAGACCTCGGATGGTTGCTCATGGCATGAATACCGAGTCTGATGAAAAGGTTGCAGAAATCATTACTGGCATCCTTAGACATATTGAGAACCAATCAGATGCAGATGCAGCATACGACAATGCTTTTGAGTTTGCAGTTCGCATGGGTTGGGGCTATTGGCGCATCCTTTATGACTATCCAAGACCAGACTCTATGGAGCAAGAGCTTTATGTCAAGCGCATAGAAAACCCTTTTATGGTCTATTTTGACCCTAATTCCAATGAACCTGATGGCTCAGATGCAGAAAAATGCCTAATTACTGAGGTTATTTCTAAAGAATCATTCAGAAAAATGTACCCTGGTGCTGATGATGGTGGTGGTTTTAATCCAAGAGGCACAGGAGATAGTCAGTCTGAATGGATTACTAAAGAAGATATTCGCATAGCAGAATACTTTTATACCGAGCACAAGCGCACAAAGCTTTATCTTTTATCCGATGGAACTACTTGCTATGAAGATGAAAAACCTTCTGAAAGCATGATGTTAGATGCTGGAGTTTATGTCGTTTCTAAGCGTGAAACCATCAAAAAGCAGATTAAATGGTGCAAGTTAACAGGTATGCAAGTTCTTGAACAAAGAGATTGGCCTGGCAGATACATTCCAGTTGTGCCTGTTTATGGTCAACAACTCATCGTTGATAGTAAGAAGAAGAAGTTTGGTCTTACTCGTATGGCTAAAGACCCTCAGCGTATGTATAACTTTTGGTCAACTGCGCTTACCGAATCCGTTGCCCTTGCTCCAAAGGCTAAATTCCTCCTTGCAGAAGGTCAGGATGAAGGTCATGAAATGGAGTGGAATACAGCCAACATCAAGTCAATGCCTGTATTGCGCTATAAGCAGACTGATAGTGAAGGCAGAATTGCTCCTGTTCCAACAAGGATTCAACCAGAGCCACCTCCTACAGGAATGGTTACAGCTCTACAAGGTTTAAATTCAGACTTAATGGCAGTTGTGGGTATTTATGACCCTGCTCAGTTGCCACAAGGTATGCAGTCAGGAAAGGCATTGAATGGTCAGCAGCAGCAGACCGACATGACCAATTTCCACTACTATGACAACCTTACTCGGTCAATTCGCCAATCTGGTCGCATTTGCTTAGACCTCATTCCTCATATTTACTCTGAAGAAAGAGTCATGAGAATTATTGGCGCAGATGGCAAAGGTGAGCTAGTAACTGTCAATCAAAAAGCCCAAGATGAGCAAGGTGTAGACCAAGTTCTTAATGATGTAACTACAGGCGAATATGACATTGTCATGGAAACTGGCCCTGGTTATGCTTCCAAACGACAAGAAGCTGTAGATTCTATGATGACTTTATTGACTGCTGATCCTAATTTGATGCAACAAGCAGGTGATTTGGTCTTTAGAAATATGGACTTCCCAGGTGCTGACATTATTGCTGACCGATTGGCTGCTGCTAATCCATTGGCTCAAGTCGATGAAAAAGCCGATATTCCACCTCAAGTTCAGATGCAGCTAAAGCAGTCACAAATAACTATCCAGCAGTTGCAACAACAAATTCAGCAAATGACCCTAGATATGAAGTATGGTGCAAGCATTAAGCAACAACAAGAACAAGCTGCAACTCAGCGCAAAGCTATGGAATTGGAAATTCGCAGAGAAGATACTCAGATGCGAACCGATACTCAAGCTCATGACACAGTTATTAAGACTGAAACTCAAAAAGAAATTGAGTCTATGAAGGCGCAACTTGCATTAATATTAGCCAATATGAATTTGAAAGATCAAAGAGTGGCTTTAGATGAAGCTATTGAACGAGGCATTTAAACAATCGGAGGATATATGCCAACAGTAACTGGAGCAAATGTAACAGAATGGAAAATGAAGGAAATGGCTCGGAGAGCTGGTAAGAAGTATGAGCCTGAGCCTTCTAATCCATTCCAAGGAATGAGCAAAGAGGAACTGAAAGTTCAAAAAGATTTATTAAAAGCTGCTACCAAAGAAACTAAAAAATCAGAAAAAGCAGAATAAATAGACAAGAATTATTTTTAGTAGTATTTTTAACCTAAATTGGAGCTTGAGAAATCATGGCCGACACAGAAGTAAGAGAAGCATCAAATGTAGTAACAAGTGATAATGCAACAACCTTTTATGCAGAAAGATTAGGTTTAGCTGATTCAGTAGAGCCAACTGAGGCTGTGGAAGAAACCGCAGAGCCAGCGCAAGAAACTGAG
>Ga0214206_1000308_pt1 | contig 13762 bp, 5 predicted proteins | sample TroBogEpilimnion_26_FD_153044 | JGI IMG/M metagenome (GOLD analysis project Ga0214206, IMG submission 153044) | Freshwater microbial communities from Trout Bog Lake, WI - 07JUL2009 epilimnion | ecosystem: Environmental > Aquatic > Freshwater > Lake > Epilimnion/Euphotic zone | place: Trout Bog...
TGCAAATACTGCATCTGCTAATACAATAGTAATTCAAGGAATTGATACCACTCAAAATAGTTGGATAAGTTCTAATGCAGCATTTTCTCAAGCAGCATTTAATAAAGCCAATTCTGCTCTTGCAAATACTTCTGGTGCAATTTTTGCTGGTGATTTGACGGTTACAGGAAATATTGTTGCCAGTTATATAACAGGAAATGTTGTAGGCTCTTCAATAGCAAATACAATTCAGTGGTTACCATTAACAAATGCACCAACACAATCTTCTGGTCAACTTTGGTATTCTGCAAATGACAACTCATTGATTGAAGATACAGATATTGCTGGTGACAGACCTATTATCGGTAAAGTGTTATTTGAAAGAGTATACAACGGCACAGGAACTACGATTGCAGCAAATTCATGGGTAAGACTAGCCGGTTCTGTAACAGCTAATGCAATACCGTATGTTGCTCTTGCTGACGCAGGAAGTTCAGCAAATGCATCTCCTATTGGTATTGTGAAAAATGCAATCGTTTCTGGTGGTTATGGTATTTGTTATGTACAAGGTATAGTTAACAATATCAATATGTCTCCATTTACTACTGGTGACAACTTATTCTTATCAACTACAGCAGGTCTTGCTACAAATGTTGCTCCTACAGGTGCGAATACTGTCATACAATTAGGAAAAGTATTAAACAATAATACAAGTAACGGTAAAATACAAGTATCTGTTGTTTTGGCACCACAGTTTGGTAAAAGCAATGGTGCTATACTCTATGCAAATAATAATACGATTGTAGCAAGTAACACATTCCTGATCAATGATTCTGCACAGACATTATCAATGACTGGCACTGTTACAATGAACACTAATACGTTTGCTACTACAAGTTCTGCTTTACGCCTCAATGGTTCACAGAACTTTGCAGCACAGCAAACAACACAATCTGGTACCATGCTGCAAGTGATTGGTCTAGCAAATACACCAACCAGAATAATTACAGATTCATACAGTAACACAGGAAATGCATATTCGGTGTGGGCAGGTCGCCATGCTAGAGGAGCAGCAGCATCACCAACAGCATCACAATCAGGTGATGTACTTGCACGATTCTCAGGAAATGGATATGGTGCAACTGGTTATGCCCCTCTTGGTGTCGGTAGAATGGATATTGTTGCTGCTGAAAATTATTCAGATACCAACAAAGGTTCATATATTTATTTTTCTGTAACACCTATTGGTTCAAATGTAATTTCAAGCAATGTAGTATCCATATCATCTAATGGAATGACTATTTTAGGTAATACTGTACCCACACAAAATAATAGTACATGGACACCTTCAATAAACTTTGCATCGGGTTCTGGAACTTATACAACTCAAGTAGGAACATATATCAAAGTTGGTAAAATGGTTTTTGCTACATTCAATATAGTAGCAACAGCAGCAGGAACTGGTAACATTAGCATGAATATTAGCAGTCTATTTGCAACTTCAAATATTTCAAATAGTGTTTCTGGTTCATTAGTAGTTTCTCAAGTTGGTGGTTCTGTAAGTTCCAGTGTAATTGCACCACAAGGATCAATACCACCCGGTGCAAATAGTGTTCCAATTTATACAACATACACAACTTCAGGTGGTGGTGGATCAACAACATATCGACAAATTACTGGTGCAGATTTGGGATCAACGTTCCAAATGTCAGGAACAATTCATTATATCTCAGCAAACTAAATATAGACTATGGCTAATCAGACACTTCTTACATACGGCGCAAAAATATCACAGATCGAACAGGTGTATTATTCACCTGTCGCTGTGTTACCACAAGCAGCCAATAGTGCAATAAATTCAATCTACGTTGCTTTAGCAAAAAATGATCCTTGGTCGGATGAAAATAATCCGCCAATACCAACACAAGATCAACAATACTTGAAAAATTTTATGAAGAGGATATTTGTTGCTAAGAAAGTAAACATAAGCGATATTTCTCCTGTCATTTCAAGGATCAATTGGACAACAGGGACAGTTTATAATTATTATCAAGATACTGTTAATATGCAACAACTTGATGGTAATGGATTTCCTGTATATCAATATTATGTAAAAAACAAATATGACCAAGTCTTCAAGTGTCTTTGGAACAATAATGGCGCAGCATCAACTGTAGAACCTTATTTTGAACCAGGAACTTTCAGTTCAACCAATATTTTTCAAAGTACAGACAACTACAAGTGGAAATATATTTACACAATTGATTTGGCCGCCAAAGTTAAATTTTTAGATTCAGTTTGGATGCCTGTTCCTGTTGGTGAAAACAGCCCAAATCCTTTACTTTATTCTGCTGGGGTAGGTAATATTGACGTTATTAATGTTACTAATGGTGGTTCAGGATATGATCCATCTAATGCTGCAATAACAATCACTGTAACAGGCGATGGTCTATATGCAAATGCTACAGCAAACGTAGTCAATGGTGCAATCAATGATATATTGGTAGCAAATACTGGATCAAATTATACATATGCTAATGTATCAATAACATCATCAAAAGGTTCTGGTGCGATAGCAATATCTCCTGTTTCACCTATTGGTGGGCATGGAACAGATCCTATTTCTGAATTAGGCGCAGCACATGTCATGATTACTGCACAATTCAATGCTGCTGAAAGCGGAATTGTGCCTACAGATGTATTGTATCATCAGATTGGAATTTTGATTAATCCAGTTGCTTATAGTACATCACCTGGTCTTGCAAACGGATCAATATATAAAACAACAACAGATTTGATTGTAGCAACAGGTCCAGGAACATTTTCGTTAGATGAAACGATTTATCAGGGTTCAACTTTAGCAACAGCAACATTTACTGCATCAATGTTGAGTTTTGATTCTACAAACAATATAGTTCACTTGATAAATACAACAGGAACACCAACTATAAATTCAACTCTGAAGGGTAACACTTCAGGAGCAACAAGAACCTTATTATCATATACCACATCCGACTTTGTACCACTTTCAGGTTATGTCTCATTTATTGAAAACCGCACAGGTGTACAGAGAAGTGTGGATGGTATAGAACAATATCGAATTGTAATAGGATATTAAAGGAATAAAATGTCACTGAACTTCAATGTCTCACCATATTACGATGATTTTGATCAAACAAAAAACTTTCATCGTGTTCTGTTTAAGCCAGGTGTTGCAGTTCAAGCCCGTGAACTGACACAATCTCAAACAATACTCCAAGATCAGATCACGAAGTTTGCGGATAATATCTTCAAACAAAATTCTCCAGTGACTGGTGGTAACATTACTACCAACTTTAATTGCTATTATATCAAATTACAATCAACATATAATAATGCTGTATTTGATGTTACACAATGGAACGGAAGATTAGTCAAAGATTCAACTGGTAATGTACTAGCCCGTGTTATTGCAGTTGCTGCTGCTACAGGTACAGGTGGCACAGGTGATCCTCCTACACTTGTTGTATCATATAAATCAGGTACACAATTTACTGATGGTGCAGTGATCTATGATACTGCATCCAGTGCTGCTGTACAAGCTATCACAAGTGGTTCAACAGGGCTTTCTTCAGCATCTTCAATTGATGCTGGTGTATTTTACGTTCTTGGAAACTTTGTTCAGATACAACCATCAACAATCATTGTCAACAAATATTCAAATACACCTAATGCAAGAATTGGTCTTACAATCACTGAAGCAATAGTAAATTACAATAATGATTCTTCATTGCTTGATCCTGCTGTCGGTGCATCAAATTACCAAGCACCTGGAGCAGACAGATATCAAATTGCACTTACACTTGATACCCGAACATTGGATTTTGGTGGTGATGACAATTTTATTGAATTGGTTCGTATTACAAACGGAACTATCCAAAAGATGGTTGACGGTTCTGTATACAACGTCATCGATGATTACTTTGCAAAACGTGACTATGAAACAAATGGTGACTATGTTGTCAACGATTTCAAACTGACACCAAAAACATATGTTGCAGATTCTAGCAAATACACAATGAGCATTGGTAAAGGTCTTGCTTATGTACACGGATACAGAGTAGAGAATCCTGCAAGTATTGATCTGGTTTCAAATCGTGCCAGAACATATGCAACACAGAACAATGATCCAATTACAGCAGATTATGGTAGCTATTTCTTTGTTGATACTGTCAATGGAGCCGGCGGTAATTTCTTTGGCGTAACAACATACCAATCAATCGATCTACATTGTGTTCCTGTTGCTAATGTCAACACAAGCACATCATCTGCATATTCAGCTACTGTTGTTTCATCAGGCTATATTCGTGGTTTGGTGTATAACAGCACAACAGGCACTGCATCAAACAATTACATTTACAAAGCATATGTTTCTGATTTGCAAAATGCATCACCATCTGCAAATGCTATTGCTGGTTCAACAAATACCATTACTCTACCATCAACATATTCAAATGCAAGTGGTGCATACAATGGTGTTACGATCTCGATTATAAAAGGTCCAAGTGCTGGCGATTTTAGAACGATCACTGACTACAACGCTAGTACAAAAGTTGCAACAGTTAATCAAAACTGGACAACAACACCAACTACATCTAGTGTATTTGCATTGAATTTTGATATTAAAGATGTTGAAACTGTTCTTGCAGTTGATGGTTCTAGAAATCTCCAAAGCTATGCAAACATCAACACATTGAGTCGTGCAAACGGAACATCTACTGGCGCAACGACACTTATTAATCCATCATCTCCTGAATTGGTCATGCCAGTTGGAAGCCCATATGTTCGTTCACTAAGTGGTACACAATATACTTCAACACAAGAGTGGACAGGTGTTGGTTTTGATGGAACTGGTACTGCTACTATCTCATTTACATCAGGTTCAGGTGCTCCTTATAACGGCGTTCTATTGTTCCCAACAACAGGAACTCTTGCTGGTTCTGATGTTCCTAATTACTTCACAGTCGTTGTTACAAACAAAGGCGCTACATCACTGAACGTTGGTGATATTATTCCTTGGACAACAGCAGGTCGTTCTGTATCGATTGATGCAACAAAGAAAACAGCAACGTTCACTGGTACTGCCAGCATGGCAAGTATCACTGCTACTATAGTTGCAAAGGTTTATGTCACAAATGCTGATGACACTTCTCGCATCCTCAAGACAAAAACTCTGATCACTGCAAATACAACAGCAGTTTCTTCAAGCAATACACAAGTCAACACATATACCTTTGTTGATGATACTGCAACCACATCTTCAGGCCAAATTCATATTCAGGCTGCTGGTCTTGTATCTCCTGGTACAAAACAAAGTCTGTATCTAAGTGATGTAAAATCTCTTGTCAAGATTTTAGTAAGCACAGGTGCACCAACAACTGCTAATCTATCCAGCTATACAGATGTAACATCACGCTATAGTTTTGATAATGGTCAAAGAGATAGCTATTATGATCATGCATCTATCACACTGAATCCAGGTGCAACACAACCAGTTGGTGATTTGCTAGTATTTGTAAATTACTACCAACACACTGGTGGTGATGGTTACTTCGATGTTAACTCATATGTTAATGACACATATCAACAACTTCCAACCTATACAAGCAAGGGTGGTACATTATATTACTTGAGAGATTGTGTTGACTTTAGACCTGCAAGAAAGAATGCTCAGACTGCATTCATCTTCAGATATTCAAATGCAACATCAAATTATGGTCTATTCTTGCCAGTTGATACAACAACTTTCAGTGGCACATATTCTTACTATCTTGGTAGAAAAGATAAGTTGGTATTGAGCAAAGATAGAAGTTTCCAAATTATTGAAGGAACACCTTCTATAACTCCAATCTATCCTAACGAACCTGATGGATCGTTGGTTGTTGCAAACCTGATTCATGATCCATACACAGGTTATCTGCCAACAGAAGTTCCTACTGGATATGTTCCAAATCTTTCTGTACAAAAAGTCAAGCACAAACGGTATACAATGGAAGACATTGCTGGGCTTGAACAGAGAATCAACAATATTGAATACTATGCTTCATTAAGCCTGCTTGAACAGAATGCACAATCATTACAGATTTCAGATGCATATGGTTTGAATAGATTCAAGAATGGTATTCTAGTTGATGATTTTTCAAGCTATGCTACAGCAGATACTCAGAACACAGATTACTCAGCTACTATCAATCGTCGTGATAGAAAGATGACTGCTACACAAACAGTCAGAAACTTCCCATTATTGGGTTCTGCTGTTGTGAATAATATGGGTCTCCCATCTACATCAACTATCAGTGGATTGGGTTACGCAATCAATAGTGAGGGTTATATCAACTATTACTCACTGCCATATACAACAGCAAATGCAATTGCACAGAGATTTGCTTCTAGAACTGTAAACGTCAATCCGTTCTCATTTGCTTCACAGGAAGGTGTGTTGGAAATATCACCCAACACAGATAACTGGGTTGATACAAACTATGCACCATCTCTACTGATCACTGATCCTAACTTGCAAGTATTCCGTGCGAATGCACAATCATTGAATGTCCTGTCAGCCGGAGATTGGAAAACTGTCTCAGGTACAACAATCAGAACTGATCAGTCATATGAAGGTGGCGATCTAGCCACATGGACAACAACAAGTACATCAACACAAACAAGCATTGTTGGTCCATATGACAATCTTGGTAGCACATACTTGTTGAATAATGGTTACATTACTGATATAAGCATACTGCCTTTCATTCGACCACAGCAAGTTGTGGTTCGCGGAAAGGGTATGTTGATCAATACACCCTTAGTTGCTTATTTTGATAATACAAGTGTCAATCAATATGTCAGAAAAACAAACATAATTGAACTTAAGAATGTCAACGGTACATTCATGGAAGATGATGTTGTTGGTTACAATAATGCAGGTACATTTGTACCAACGGCTCGCGTTATTGGTGTATACAACTATCCAAGTACATCTAATACCAGACTGTATGTTTCTGGAGATAATGGTTCAACCGTATACAGCACAACAGCAGCACTCCAAAATGCATACTTTGATACCAACGGAGTGAATGCAACATCAACTGCAACCGGTACAATTGTAACAAGTACACACAATTCTGGTTCAGTGAACAATGCAATCTCTACTACAAAAGTTCAATTGTCTGCACTTGCATCATCGACCGATAACTACTACACAGGAAACACTTTCTATATCAATACAGGAATCGCTGTAGGGCAGTCTGCAACTATCAGCGCATACTATGGTGCTAATCAGACAGCTATTCTGTCCAGCAGCATTACGGCAGCTAACGGAGACTTTTATTCGATTGGTAGTTTCTCAACTAACGAAGCTGGTGCATTTAATGGTATATTCAACATTCCTGCAAATGTGTTTCACACTGGTCAAAGAGTTCTGCGTTTGGATAACTCTACAGGCGGAAATCAAAGTAGCGCAACAACATATTCACAGGGCACTTACTATGCTGAAGGTCTACAAACTGTTCAGCAAGGTGTAGATTTTGGTTCATCTCCTGCTGGAGCAAAACAGACATTCACACAAACAAGTTCATTTGATTCGACAACTACAGCACAATGGTTGTACAGATATGATCCTGTTGCACAGACATTCATTATTGATGATATCAGTTATCCAAATGGTGCATTCTTGAATTCTGTCAAATTGTTCTTCAGAACAAAGCCAACAGTTTATAATACTCCTATCACAGTGTCTATTGTCGGTACATTGAATGGTTATCCAAACGGTGTAACACTTGATCATTCTATTGTTACATTGACGCCTGATATGGTTAATGTTTCTGAAAATCCACAATATTTGGATCCAACAGCATACACCACATTCAACTTCACTGCACCTGTCTATATTCAACCTGGTGTTCTGTATGCATTCATTGTACATTCAACAAGCAATGAATACACACTATGGACAGCATCAAATGGAGACACTGCTGTATCATCATCAGTCAAGAATCTACCAACAGATGCTACACCATCTACAATAACAAAGATTGGTTCAGCACCATATGTTGGTGCATTGTTCTTGTCACAGAATTCTCAAACATGGACAGCAGATCAGAATCAAGATTTGATGTTTGTTATGGATCGTTGTGTATTTGATACCACAGCAAGCCCATCAATTCAGTTTGTCATACCAAAGAAACTTCCACAAAGTACATTGGTAGACCAATCAATCAAATATTACTTGAATGCAAATACAGTATCTGGTTCAATTGACAATATTGCAAACAACGATATTCTTGTTGATGCATTCAATGTAACAACATCTGATTTTACACCAACAACAACCAAGATTGCATATACATATAATGCAACATTGGCAACTGGTGGTCTAGCAGGTGCTACAAATATCACACCAGGTAAGTATGGAACATCAGCACCAATTGACATTTATTTGGATGATAATAGAGGCGAAAGAATTCTTCTTGCCAATACAAACAATTCATTCTCGGTATATGGGCAATTGTCATCAACAGATCCTAATGTCAGCCCAATAATTTCTGATGCTGGGCTTTCAGCATATGCTATTCAATGGAATGTCAATAATTGCCCATTGTCAAATAGCTTGATCACATTGATTAATGGTGGTACAGGATATAATGTTGCATGTACCAGTGTTTCCATCAGCGCACCAACAGGTCCAGGTGCAACACAAGCATATGCAGCAGCAAATATTGTTGGTGGTGTTATTCAATCGGTGTACATAATAAGCCCCGGTGCTGGTTATATCACTACGCCAACAATCACTATCACTGATGCAAATACAACACCTGGTTCAGGTGCATCTGCAAATGTAACAGGTGAAACATCTAAATCTGGTGGTCCTGGTACAGCAAAGTATGTGACAAAGAAAGTTCTTCTTGATGCAGGTAATGATGCTGGTGATCTGAATGTCTATATGACTGCATACAGACCTAATGGAACAGATATCAATGTTTACTACAAGATATTGAACCGTAGTGATACACAGAAATTTGAAGATGGTTCATGGCAATTGATGACAAAGATCAACAATACAGGAAACTTGTATTCATTGACAAAGAGTAACTTGTATGAATTTGCGTTTGCTCCTGGAACTCTTGGTGCAGATCAAGGATATGTAAGTTATACAAGCACAAACGGTCAAGTATATACAACATTCAGTCAGTTTGCACTCAAGATTGTACTGACTACTGTAGATAATACTACTGTGCCATTCTTGTCGGATCTTCGTGCGATTGCTCTGCCACCTAATGTCAATACTAGTGTTTAATTATGCATTTAGTTAAAATACCAAATACTAATTTTGTTCGTGATATCGATTCAATGGCCTTGATTAATCAAGACAATAATGGGCTACAAGATTACATGAACAAAAGAAAAATATTGGCGAACCAAAAAGAAGAAATAAATAAAGTAAAATCAGAGATTTCAGATTTGAAAAATGGTATGCAGGAATTAAAATCTCTGATACTACAACTAATGGATAAGAGTAAATAATGGCTAATACAGTTTCCATTCTAAGCTACGCAAATACTTTTGGTGATTGGGTTGTCAATACCAATGCACTTGCAAAAGAAAACAATGATATTGCAGCTAATAATTACACCAAACCTACTGGTACTCTGTATCTAAACTCTTCTACTTTGGGACTTCAAGTAGCAGCAAATGCTATTGTTCAAGGGCAATTGCAAGTTACCGGTACAAGTTCATCTGCAACAATACAAAATAATCTGACAGTTACAACAGGTAATGTTATCGTAACTGCTGGAAATGTGGTGGTATCAACAGGTAACGTAGCTATTACATCAGGCAATCTTGGTGTAGGTACAAACACACCTGCATATAAAGCAGATATTAATGGAACACTTAGAGCAAATTCAATTATTTTTGGTGTAGCAAACACATTGACAGTTACTGGCAATTACACAATAAATCAGTCTGTTGCATCAGGAGCATCACCTACATTCACAGGTTCAAATTTTACTGGAGTTCCCGCAGCAGGTGTTACTGGATTAGCCGCTTCTGCTACTACAGATACAACCGTTGCTAATAATATTAGTACAGGCACATTAAACGTTTTGCGTTTACCAACTATACCCTCAACACAAATATCTGGACTTGCTGCATCAGCCACAACAGATACAACCGTTGCTAATAATATTAGTACAGGTACATTAAGCGTTTCGCGTTTACCAATTATACCTTCAACACAAATATCTGGACTTGCTGCATCAGCAACAACTGATACAACAAATGCTACCAATATCAGTTCAGGCACATTAAACGTTTTGCGTTTACCAACTATACCTTCAACACAAATATCTGGTACTATACCTTCAACACAAATATCTGGACTTGCTACATCAGCAACAACTGATACAACAAACGCTTATAATATTTCTTCAGGCACATTAAGCGTTTCGCGTTTACCAATTATACCCACAACACAAATATCTGGTCTTGCTACATCAGCAATAATTGATACAACAAACGCTTATAATATTAGTACAGGTACATTAAACGTTTTGCGTTTACCAATTATACCTTCAACACAAATATCTGGACTTGCTGCATCAGCCACAACAGATACAACAAATGCTACCAATATCAGTTCAGGCACATTAGCAGCAGCAAGACTACCATATACAATCAATCAGAATTTAGGTACATCAAATAGCCCAACTTTTGCTGGCGCAACAATCAATGGTGGCGCAACAATCAATGGATTAGTATCTGGTACAGGTGGTATGTACAGCACTTCTCTTTTGATATCAGGTACATATACATTAGGAGCCAATTCATTAGGAACAGTAGTTGAATTTTACGGCGGTCCATTCACAGTAACTTTACCAAATCCATCATCTTGTAATGGTGGTATAATTCATATCTGGTTGAACCCAACGACACCGACAACTCAAATCACAATAGCAACACCATCAGGTAACATCTATGGTCCTACGGGCAATAATACAACATCACAATCAATAACTTATGCTGCAACTGGTCCATCTTATATTTTATTTTGTGATGCATACAATTGGTTCCTTACTGCAATCCCAATTCTGAGTCCAGTAGGTAATATGTATGTTGGTGGTGATATCACCGCATACAATTCATCAGATGAAAGACTTAAGGATAACATTCAGGTTATTCCTGATGCATTGGATAAACTATGTCAACTTGATGGTGTAACTTTCAATTGGAATGACAAGGCATTTGATAAAGACATATATGCAAGAGAAGCTGGAATTATCGCTCAACAGGTTCAAAAAGTTCTTCCTGAAGTTGTTACAGAAAGGGACACCGGTTACCTTGCAGTCAAATATGAAAGACTTGTTCCATTATTGATCGAGGCCATCAAAGAACTTAGAACAGAAGTTGCTGATCTAAAAATAAAGATCGGAGAATAATATGCCAGCAGGTTATCAAGATCAATATATAGAGAAGGGAACTGATTTTACTTCTCAAATGACACTGAAAGATTCATATGGAAGTCCCTATGATCTAACAGGGTTTACTGTAAAGAGTCAAGCCAAAATTTCATATATAACATCAAACGTTGCACTTTCTTTTACATCATCTGTCATTGATGCAAATAATGGTATAATTCAAATATCAGCAAATTCTGCTACAACAGCAAACATAGTTCCAAATTACGTTAGTAAATTAGTTTATGATGTTGTGATCACTGATCCAACTGGGTTGAAATCTAGGGTATTAGAGGGGCAGATTACAGTCTCACCAAATGTAACTCAGTAGGATAAAAATGGGCATAAACATAACAGTAAATCCGATAAATCAAATTACTGTTTCATCGGTAAATCCAGTTAGTAAAGCCTCAGTATCAGAAACTACGATATTCACTGGTGCTCAGTCTATCAATACCGCTGCTCAAATAGCATTAGCACTCTCACAGTCTAATGCTGCTTTGGCTATTGCCAATTCGGCTTCAGCAAACACCATTATAACTCAAGGTGTTGATGCAACACAGAATGCTAATATTGCAATCGCAATCAGTTTAGCACAGAGTGCATATAATGCAGCTAATGTTGCAAATACCTCATCAGCAGGTTCAATAACAGCAGCATACAATCAAGCTAATGCTGCATTTAATGTAGCCAATTCTGCATCAGCTAATACTGTTGCGCTTCAAGCAGTCAATATTACACAAAATACACTGATTACAATCATACAGGGTGTCGATACAACTCAGAACACTTTAATCACCAATATCCAAAGTGTTGATACAACTCAGAATAGCTGGATTAGTTCTAATGCAGCCTACACTCAAGCTGCATTTGACGCCGCTAATTCTGCGGCATCCAATACCGTGGTTACACAAGGTGTAGATGCAACACAGAACACCAATATTACTATTCTACAGAATGTAAATATCACACAAAATACCTTGATCACCAATATCCAAGGTGTCGATACAACTCAAAACTCATGGATTTCAGCAAATGCCGCCTATACACAGGCAGCATTCAATGTAGCTAATTCTGCGGCATCTAACACAATTGTTACACAAGGTATTGATAATACTCAAAATACATTAATCAGTATTATACAAGGTGTTGACAATACACAAAACACTTTGATTACCAATATTCAAGGTGTAGACACAACTCAAAATACTAACATTTCCATTATTCAAGGTGTAGACCTTACACAAAATTCTTGGATCAGTTCTAATGCAGTGTTTAGCCAGGCTGCATTCAATCAAGCCAATAATGCATCTGCTAATACTGTGACAATACAGGGTGTTGATGCAACACAGAATACACTAATAAGTATTATACAAGGTGTTGATCTTACACAGAATGCATCAATAAGTGTGATTCAAGGTGTAGATTTAACACAAAACTCTTGGATAAGTTCTAATGCCGCGTTTACACAAGCCGCATTTAATGTAGCCAATAATGCATCAAGTAATACAATTGTCACACAAGGTGTGGATGCAACACAAAACGCCAATATTACAATTATCCAAGGTGTAGACCTTACACAAAACACCAATATTCAATCAGCATGGAATACGGCTAATGTAGGTAATAATTTCATCTACAACGGCGGAACAGTAACAGGTAATGTAACAATATCAAAAGACCTTGTTGTACAAGGAAATCTTACAGTATTAGGTAATTCGGTAACATTAAATGTAACGTCATTGGATATCACTGATTCGTTGATATATCTTGCAAACGGAAACTTTTACTCTGATGTTGTAGATATTGGTTTCATTGGGCACTACAATGCAACTGGTAATGCTCACACAGGTCTGATTCGTGATCCTAATTTGAAAGAATATATTTTCTTTCAAGGATATGTTCCAGAAGTTCAAGCTAATAACCTAATCAATATTGCTGATCCATCTTTTGCATATGCTAATGTCTATGGATCATACTTCAAAGGTAATTTGATAGGAAGTAGTGCATTCATTAAAGGTGTTGATTTATTTGCACTTGCCAACAATGCATCAGCTAATACAATTGTTACTCAGGGCGTAGATGCTACACAAAATACTTGGATCGCATCGAATGCTGCATTCAGTCAAGCTGCATATAATCAAGCTAACAATATTTCTAGCTATGCCAATGCTCAGATATCAATTATCCAAGGTGTAGACTTAACTCAGAATGCAAGTATTAGTATTATACAAGGTGTTGACCTTACTCAAAACACCTTGATCAGCAATATCCAAGGAGTAGACTTAACTCAG